>Ga0265780_10007301_pt1 | contig 13603 bp, 9 predicted proteins | sample P1T30metagenome_FD_192432 | JGI IMG/M metagenome (GOLD analysis project Ga0265780, IMG submission 192432) | Plant litter microbial communities from East Loma Ridge, Irvine, California - P1 T30 | ecosystem: Environmental > Terrestrial > Plant litter > Unclassified | place: USA: California... | reverse complement strand
CGGGCGCGACGCCCTGTCTTCACCTTCGACCAGGACCACATCTCCGAGGTCGCGACGGCCACCCTGTCGCTGCACCTGGTGACCGACGACGTCGGGCAGCCGTTCCTGCTGCTGTCGGGCTTCGAGCCCGACTTCCAGTGGCAGCGCTTCACCGCGGCCGTGGTGCAGCTCGTCGAGCGGTACCGCGTGTCGACGACCACCTGGGTCCACGCCATCCCCATGCCCGTGCCGCACACCAGGCCCATCGGCGTCACCGTCAGCGGCAACCGCTCGGACCTCGTCGAGTCGCTCTCCGTCTGGCGTCCGGTGACCCAGGCCCCCGCGAACGCCCTGCACCTCGTCGAGCAGCGCCTCGGCGACTCCGGGCACCCGACGGCGGGGTTCGTGCTGCTCGTGCCGCACTACCTCTCCGACACCGAGTTCCCCGACGCGGCCGTCACGGCGCTCTCGAGCATCAGCGCCGCGACGGGCCTCATCTTCCCCACCGACCGGCTCCGGTCCGAGGGCCGCGACTTCCTGGCCAAGGTCGACGAGCAGGTGCACGGCAACCACGAGCTCTCCCGTCTCGTCTCCACCCTCGAAGAACGGCACGACACCTACATGGAGGGCAACCCCCTGCCGTCGCCGCTCACCGACCAGGACGGCGAGGTGCCCTCGGCCGACGTCCTCGCGGCCGAGCTGGAGCGGTTCCTGGCCGGCCGTCGTCCCGACGACGAGTCCTGACCGACCCCGTCGCACGGCTCGGCCGGGGTCCTGCGGAGGCCGCCCGGGCGGCTAGGGTCGTCGGGTGAACTCGTCGCGCGCCTGGATCGTCTGGGGCGTCGCCGTCACGGCCTACGTGGCGGCCGTCCTGCAACGGTCGTCCCTGGGCGTCTCGGGGGTCGAGGCCCAGCAGATCTTCGGGATCTCCGCCTCCACGCTCTCGACGCTGGCCGTCGTCCAGCTGGTGGTGTACGCAGGGCTCCAGATCCCCGTCGGCGTGCTGCTCGACCGGGTCGGCCCGCGCTCGCTGATCGCGACGGGCGGCCTGCTGCTCGTGGTGGGCCAGACCGTGGTCGCCCTCGCTCCTCCCCACATCGGCGTCGCCATCGTGGGCCGCGTCCTCGTCGGCGCGGGGGACGCGATGACCTTCATCAGCGTCATCCGGCTGCTGCCGGCCTGGTTCCGCGGTCCCGTCCTGCCGCAGATCTCGCAGTGGACCGGCAACGTGGGCCAGCTCGGCCAGGTGCTCTCGGCCGTGCCCCTGTCCCTCGTGCTCCACGGCAGCGGCTGGCGTCCCGCGTTCCTGGGCGCGGCGGGCCTGTCCGTGGTCGCGGCCGTCCTCGTCCTCCTGGTCGTGCGCGACTCGCCCCTGGGGCGGGCCGCCGGGTCGCCGGGCACCACGTGGCGCGAGGCGGGGAGGCAGCTCGGCGAGAGCGTCCGGCGGCCCGGCACCCGCCTGGGCTTCTGGTCCCACTTCGTCACGCAGTCGTCGGGCACCGTCTTCAGCCTGCTGTGGGGCGTGCCGTTCCTCGTCGGCGCCCTCGGCTTCTCGCCGACGGAGGCCTCCGGCATGCTGACCCTGCTCGTCGCCTCGGGCGTCGTGGCCGGGCCCGTCCTCGGCCTCCTCACGGCGCGCTTCCCGCTGCGCCGCTCCAACCTGGTGCTCGGCATCGTGACCGCCCTCGGCGTCACGTGGACCGTGCTGCTGGCGTGGCCGGGCCAGCCGCCGCACTGGATGGCCTACGTCCTCGTCGTGGTCCTGGGCGTCGGCGGGCCCGGCAGCCTGATCGGGTTCGACTTCGCCCGGTCCTTCAACCCGATGCGCAGCCTGGGCGTCGCCAACGGCATCGTGAACGTCGGGGGCTTCCTCGCCAGCTTCGTCATGATGTTCCTCATCGGCGTCGTGCTCGACCACCTCGACGCGGCGCGCGTCGCCTCCGGCCAGGCCGGCGACCTCTTCTCGTTCGAGTCGTTCCGCATCGCGTTCCTCGTGCAGTACGTGGTCGTCGGGGGAGGCGTCGTCGGGCTGCTGCTCGAACGCCGACGGACGAGACGGCGGCTGCACCTCGAAGAGGGAATCCAGGTGGCCCCCTTGTGGGTTGCACTGAACAGGCGCTGGCAGCGTCGACGTCCGCGGCGGTCCTGACCGCGGCTCCGGCCCCGGTGGTCCGAGCTCCCGGCGGGACGTGCAATAATCGGAGTCGGACCCGTTCATGTCCCGTGCAGGTGCTCGACCCTCGTCGGCGCGCTCAGCTGCGAGGACTTGACATGGGTCCTCGTACTGCCCTCGGGGCGGTGCCGCCTCCCCGGCGGCGTCACCCGGCGCACAGGTGCACGATGACGACACAGGTGCACGAAGACGAACTGGAAGGTGTCCGCATGGCTACTCGCAGCAAGGCGACCACGGCCGACGAGGCCGTGACCGACGGCGCGGCGCTCGAGACCGAGCCCACGACGACCGAGGCGGAGCCCGCCAAGGCCTCCGCGAAGCGCGCCCCCGCCAAGAAGGCGGCCGCGACCAAGACGGCGAAGGCGCCCGCCGCCAAGAAGGCCGCCGCCGCGAAGGCGACCAAGGCCGCCGAGCCCGAGGGCGACGACGAGGTCGAGCCCGTCGAGGCCGACGCGGCGGACACCGACTCCGACGGCGAGGGCGACAAGGCCGGCGCGGTCCCCGAGGTCCTCCCGACCGGCGCGCTCGTCATCTCGCAGGACGACGACGACGAGATGCCCGTCTACTCGACGACCATCACCGGCGCCACGGCCGACCCCGTCAAGGACTACCTGAAGCAGATCGGCAAGGTCGCCCTCCTCAACGCGGCCGAGGAGGTCGAGCTCGCGATGCGCATCGAGGCCGGCCTGTTCGCCGAGGACAAGCTCTCGAACAGCACGGGCCTCAGCAAAGAACTGGAGCGCGAGCTCCGCTGGGTCGCTCGTGACGGCCAGCGCGCCAAGAGCCACCTGCTCGGCGCCAACCTCCGACTCGTCGTGAGCCTGGCCAAGCGCTACACGGGCCGGGGCATGCAGTTCCTCGACCTCATCCAGGAGGGCAACCTCGGCCTCATCCGTGCCGTCGAGAAGTTCGACTACACCAAGGGCTTCAAGTTCTCCACCTACGCCACCTGGTGGATCCGTCAGGCCATCACCCGTGCCATGGCCGACCAGGCCCGCACGATCCGCATCCCCGTGCACATGGTCGAGGTCATCAACAAGCTCGCCCGCGTCCAGCGTCAGATGCTGCAGGACCTGGGGCGCGAGCCCACCCCCGAAGAGCTGTCGCGCGAGCTCGACATGACGCCCGAGAAGGTCGTCGAGGTCCAGAAGTACGGTCGCGAGCCCATCTCGCTGCACACCCCGCTCGGCGAGGACGGCGACAGCGAGTTCGGCGACCTCATCGAGGACACGGAGGCGGTGGTCCCGGCCGACGCGGTCGGCTTCACCATGCTGCAGAAGCAGCTCGAGTCCCTGCTCGACAGCCTGTCCGAGCGCGAGGCGGGCGTGATCCGCATGCGCTTCGGCCTGGGCGACGGCATGCCCAAGACGCTCGACCAGATCGGCGACACGTTCGGCGTCACGCGCGAGCGCATCCGCCAGATCGAGTCGAAGACGATGGCCAAGCTCCGCCACCCGTCCCGGTCGCAGTCGCTCCGCGACTACCTCGAGTAGGCCCGTGAAGTACCTCGTGCCCGTCCTCGCGGGCCGTCTCGTCCGCGCCGTCGCACGCCTCCGCGGCGGCGGGTCGGCCTACCCGGGCCGCACCGTCCTCGCCCTGGCGCCCGACTTCCTCACGCACGTGTCGTCGCAGTTCGACCAGGGGGTCGTCTTCGTCCTCGGCTCGAACGGCAAGTCCACGACGACGATGATGCTCACCGAGACGCTCCGGGCCCACGGGCTCCGCGTCTTCACCAACCCGACGGGGGCGAACCTGCCCCAGGGCATCGCCTCCGCTTTCCTGCGCGAGGTCACGCCCTTCGGTCGTGTGAAGCACGACATCGGCGTGATCGAGGTCGACGAGGCCTTCGCGGTCGAGCTGACCCGGTCGCTGCACCCGTCGACCGTGCTCATGCTCAACGTGCAGGTCGACCAGCTCTACCGGTTCTTCGAGACCGAGCGCGTCGGCACGATGATGACGGACACGGCCGCCCTCGCGACCGCGGCGGTCGTCACGAACCGCGACGACCAGCACCTGGCGCCCTACGAGGCGCGACCGGGCCAGGTCGTCACGCGCTTCGGCGCGGCGCCCGACGTCGTCGCGGCCGCGCCCAACGGGCTGCAGAACGCGAACGACTTCACCCGCGAGGCGGACGGCACCCGCCGGGCCGAGTCCGAGGTCGTCTCCCTGACGGGCGACCGCGCACGCATCCGCGTCGGCGACGAGGAGGTCGACGTGCGCCTGCCCGCGCGCGGCCTGCACTACGCGGTCGACGCGGCCGCCGCCCTGCAGACGGCCTCCGTCGTCCTGGGCCGGCCCGTCGACCCGGCGTCGGTCGCCGAGGCGTTCGAGACCATGAAGCCCGCCTACGGCCGGGGCGAGCGCATGTCCCTCGGCACGGACGAGGCGGAGTTCATCATGTTCAAGAACGCCGCGAGCCTCCAGCTCAACCTCGACGCGCTGCCGCAGGACGTCGAGCAGGTCATGCTGGCGATCGACGAGGGCACGCCTGACATCTCGTGGATCTACGACATCGACTTCTCGCACCTCGACCACGTCGACGTGCTCGCCGGGGCCAAGGCCTGGCAGCTCGCGCTGCGGCTCGAGCACGAGGGCATCCCGGTGCACGTCATCGAGGAGGACATCGCGAAGGCCATCAAGCTCATGCGCGCGCTGCCGTCGCCCGCCGACCGCACGAAGCACTTCGTCACCAACTACGAGCAGATGATGCTGGCCCGCCGCATCCTCGGGCACCCCGACCTGGAGAAGACCGCGTGAGCGCCGACACCCTCCGTCTCGTCCACCTCTACCCCGAGCAGCTCGGCGTCAGCGGCGACCGCGGCAACGTGTCGACGCTCGTGGCCCGGGCCGGCCGTGCCGGCCTCGAGACCGAGGTCGTCGAGTACCGCGTCGGGGACGACGTGCCCACGGTCGCCGACGTCGTGCTGCTGGGCCACGGGCCGCTCTCGGGCGTGCGCGCGGTCAGCGCCGACGCACAGCGGCTGCTGCCCGCCCTCGAGGGCTTCGCGGCCTCCGGCGTGCCGGTCGTGGGCGTCGGCGGCGGCATGGAGCTGCTGACGAAGGGCGTCGTGACCGACGAGGGCGAGACCGTCCCGGGCATCGGGTTCTTCGACGCGCTCGTCCGACGCGGCGCTCCCCGCCGCACCAACTACTTCCAGGTGACGACCTCCTACGGCGGCGACGAGCTGACCCTCTTCGGCTTCGAGGACCACGCAGCCCACCTCGAGCTCGGCGAGGGCGTGCAGGCGTTCGGCCACGTGGTGCACGGCGGGGGCAACGGCACAGCGGGCGCCGAGGGCGTCCTGCGCGGCGCCTCCTTCGGCACCCAGCTCAAGGGGCCGCTCCTGCCGCTCAACCCGGCCCTCAGCGACCGGGTGCTGCGCGCCGCGCTCACGCGGCGCAGCATCTCGTACCACCCGGGAGCCGCGCACGCGAAGCTCGACGAGTACGCCGCGCAGTCCCAGCGGGTCATCCGCGAGAACCTGGAGCGCGCCTTCAAGGCGATGTGACCTCGCCGCCGCTCGACGAAGGGCCCGCATCCTCGACGGATGCGGGCCCTTCGTCTCGGCCGGTCCGGGCGGCGAGGCCCGGCGCCGGCGTCAGTCCTGGTGCAGTCGCGAGCTCTCGTCGAGCCACTCGACGGCGGTCGGCTGCAGCTTGTCCTTGACCTTCGCGCCGTGGTGGGCGCAGAAGAGGAGCTCGCCGCTGGCCATGGTGACGCGGACGTAGGCCTGGGCCCCGCAGCTGTCGCAACGGTCGGCCGCGGTGAGCTGGTAACGGGAGCCGAGCTCGTCGACGGCGGTGTGGTCGGTGGCCATCTGAGTCATGTGATGCTCCTCCAAACGGTGGTGCAGTGGATGTGTGTCCCTCATCAAAACACGCGCTCCCGCGGATCGGGCTGCATTCGCGCGGATTTCGCTCATCGCGTAGCGACGAGGAGGGGAGAGCGCCTCACGGGGACTGTCCGTGGACCCTCGTAGAATCGAACCAGACGACCGGCTCGGGGATTCCCGCCGGTCGTGATCGCATCGCGTCAGGAGAACACCATCGCCACGTCGGACTACTCGGCCCGCCACCTGTCCGTGCTCGAGGGGCTCGAGGCCGTGCGCAAGCGGCCCGGCATGTACATCGGCTCGACCGACTCCCGGGGCCTCATGCACTGCCTCTGGGAGATCATCGACAACTCCGTCGACGAGGCCCTGGGCGGCCACGGCGACGCCATCGACGTGGTCCTTCACGCCGACGACAGCGTCGAGGTGCGCGACACGGCCCGGGGCATCCCCGTCGACATCGAGCCCAAGACGGGCCTGACCGGCGTCGAGGTGGTCTTCACGAAGCTCCACGCGGGGGGCAAGTTCGGTGGCGGCTCGTACGCGTCGTCGGGCGGCCTGCACGGCGTGGGCGCCTCCGTCGTCAACGCCCTGTCCGAGCGCCTCGACGTCGAGGTCGACCGCGGCGGCAAGACCTGGGCGATGTCGTTCCGGAGGGGCGAGCCCGGCACGTTCGCCGACGACGGCGAGCCGACCCCCGACGCGCCGTTCACGCCCTTCGTCTCCGGCAGCGTGCTGCGCGAGGTCGGCAAGGTCAAGCGGGGCGTGACGGGCACCCGCATCCGCTACTGGGCCGACCGGCAGATCTTCACGCGCGGCGCCTCGTTCCAGCCCGACGAGCTGTCGGGTCGTGCCCGCCAGACGGCCTTCCTGATCCCCGGCCTGACGCTCCGCATCCGCGACGAACGGCCCGGCTCGCTGACCGACGGCGGCTTCCCGCTCGAGAGCACCTACCGCTTCGACGGCGGCATCAGCGAGTTCGTCGAGTTCCTGGCGCCCGACGCCCCCGTCACCGACACGTGGCGGATGACGGGAACGGGCACGTACACCGAGACCGTCCCGGTGCTGACCGAGGGCGGCGCCATGGTCGCGACCGAGCTCGAGCGGGAGTGCGAGGTCGACATCGCCCTGCGCTGGGGCGGCGGCTACGAGACCGTGATGCGCAGCTACGTCAACATCATCGCGACCCCGAAGGGAGGCTCGCACCAGGCCGGCTTCGAGGCGGGGCTGCTCAAGTTCATGCGGCAGCAGGTCGAGCTGGCCGCGCGTCGACTGAAGGTCGGCACCGACAAGATCGAGAAGGACGACGTCCTCGCCGGGCTGACCGCCGTGCTGACGGTGCGCCTCCCCGAGCCGCAGTTCGAGGGCCAGACCAAGGAGATCCTCGGGACCCCGGCGGTCCGGGCGATCGTGGCGAACGTCGTCGCCTCCCGGTTCGGCGAGCTCTTCGCGTCGACGCGCCGGGAGGACAAGGCACAGACCGCCCTCGTGCTCGACAAGGTCGTGTCCGAGATGAAGTCGCGCATCGCCGCGCGCGCCCACAAGGAGACGCAGCGCCGCAAGAACGCGCTCGAGAACTCGTCCCTGCCCGCGAAGCTGGTCGACTGCCGCTCGAACGACGTCGCGAACAGCGAGCTCTTCATCGTCGAGGGCGACTCGGCCCTGGGCACGGCCAAGCTGGCGCGCAACAGCGAGTACCAGGCACTCCTGCCGATCCGGGGCAAGATCCTCAACGTCCAGAAGGCGTCGGTCAGCGACATGCTGTCGAACGTCGAGTGCGCCTCCATCATCCAGGTGCTCGGCGCAGGGTCGGGGCGCTCGTTCGACCTCGACGCGGCGCGCTACGGCAAGGTGATCATCATGAGCGACGCCGACGTCGACGGGGCGCACATCCGCACGCTGCTGCTCACGTTGTTCTTCCGCTACATGCGCCCGATGATCGAGGAGGGCCGGGTCTTCGCGGCCGTGCCGCCCCTCCACCGGGTGGTCGTCGTCAACCCCGGCAGCAAGCCCAACGAGACCATCTACACGTACTCCGAGAAAGAGCTGCAGACGCTCCTGGCCAAGCTGCGGCGGTCGAACAAGAAGTTCCAGGACCCGATCCAGCGCTACAAGGGCCTCGGCGAGATGGACGCCGAGCAGCTCGCCTCGACCACCATGGACCGTTCGGGTCGCATGCTGCGCCGGGTGCGCGTCGACGACGCCGAGGCGGCCGCCCGCGTCTTCGAGCTGCTCATGGGCAACGAGGTCGCTCCCCGCAAGGAGTTCATCATCGACGGAGCGGGTCTCAGCCGGGACCGCATCGACGTCTGACCGCTCGACTCCGGGCGCCCCGACCCCGGGCGCCCCGAGGCCGGGCGCCCGGGGTCGGCCGTCGGAGGCGATCGGGCGCGTGTCCGTCGCGCCCGCGACGCCCGTGGCTCAGGCGGTCTCGGCCGGGTCGGGCTCCGCGCCGGCGGGCTCTCCCGTCGCCGCGTCGGTCACGTGCGCCAGCGAGGCCCCCACGCTCCCGACGACGGCCTCGAGCGGCGTGCCGGAGGCGTCGCGACGCACGAGCGCCTCGGGGAGCGACCGCACACCGCCGTCCGCGGCGACCGCCCGTGCCGGGGCCGGTCCGACCCAGGCGAGCGAGAGCTCCGACTCGCCCTTGAGCAGCGCGTGCGACCGCACGCCGCCGGTGGCGCGGCCCTTGGCGGGGAACTCCGAGAACGCGCTCGTCTTCGCACGGCCCGGGTCGGTGCCCTCGAGCGCGCCGGCGACCGCCGAGATGGTGGTGACCACCGCCTCCTGCCCTTCGGGCACGGCGCCGAAGAACACGACACGGGCGTCGTCGGCGACCGAGATGCCCGCGACGCCGCCGCCGGCAGGGCCCTGCGGCCGCACGGACGACGCCGGGAAGCGCAGGAGCTGGGTGCTCGACGTGACGAACACGAGCTCGTCGTCGTCGGCCCCCTGCGCCGCACCGACCACGCTGTCGCCCTTCTTCAGGGTGATGACCGGGAACTCGGGCTTGGCCGGGTACTGCCCCGTGGCCACCCGCTTGACGACGCCGCGCGCCGTGCCGAGCGCGATGGGACGATCGGCCGTGAGCGAGACGAGGGCGAGGACCCGCTCCGTCCGGTCGGCCAGGCCGAGGTAGTCGCGCACGGGGACGCCTGCCCCGAGCTGCACCGACGTCGGCGGCACGGCGGGCAGGTCGACGGGGGTGAAGCGCAGCAGCCTGCCGGTGGTCGTGACCGCGCCGATCTCGGCGCGGGTGGTCGTGTCGATCGACGACAGGACCGCGTCGTGCGCCGTGCGCCGCGACGGGGGAGCCGGCGTCGCCGCCGAGGGATCCTGGTGGTCGACCCGGAGGAGGCGCCCCGTCGTCGAGAGGAACACCCGCGTCGGCGTGTCCGCGATCTCGAGCACGGGCGCGTTCTTGCCCCGCCCCTGCTTCGCGATGCTCGGGGCGGCCTCCGTGAGGAGGGTGCGGCGGGGCGTGCCGAACTGCTCGGCGATGTCCGCCAGTTCGCTGGACACGAGGGCGCGCAGCCGGGCCGGGTCGGCCAGCAGCGCCTGCAGCTCGGCGATGGCGGCACGCAGCTCGTCGCGCTCGGTCTCGAGCTCGACCCGGCTGAACTTCGTCAACCGGCGCAGCTGGAGGTCGAGGATGTACTCCGCCTGGATCTCGCTCAGGTCGAACACCTCGCGCAGCCGGGCCCTGGCCGCGGCCGTGTCGTCGCTCGAGCGGATCACCTGGATGACCTCGTCGATGTCGAGGATGGCGATCAGGAGGCCCTCGACCAGGTGGAGGCGCGCCTCCTTCTTGCCGAGGCGGTGGCGGGTGCGACGGGTCACGACCTCGATGCGGTGCCCCACGTAGACCTGCAGCATCTCCTTGAGGCCGAGGGTCCGGGGCTGGCCCTCGACGAGGGCCACGTTGTTGATGCTGAAGCCGTCCTCGAGGGGCGTGTAGCGGTAGAGCTGCTCGAGCACGGCCTCGGGGCTGAAGCCGGTCTTGACGCCGATGACGAGGCGGAGCCCGTGCGTGCGGTCGGTCAGGTCGGTGACGTCGGTGATGCCCGTCAGCTTCTTGGCCTGGACGCCGTCCTTGATCTTCTCGATGACCTTCTCGGGGCCGACGAGGTAGGGCAGCTCCGTGACCACGAGCCCCGACTTGCGGGCGGTGATGCTCTCGACCTGGACGCGCGCACGGGTGCGGAAGGAGCCGCGACCGGTGGCGTAGGCGTCGCGCACGCCCGCCAGGCCCGAGATCGTCCCGCCCGTGGGCAGGTCAGGGCCGGGCACGAACGCCATGAGGTCGTCGAGGCTCGCGTCGGGGTGGTCGATGAGGTGGCGGGCGGCGCCGACGACCTCGACGAGGTTGTGGGGGGCCATGTTCGTCGCCATGCCGACGGCGATGCCGCTGGCGCCGTTGACGAGCAGGTTGGGGAAGGCCGCCGGGAGGACCTCGGGCTGCATCAGCTGGTTGTCGTAGTTGGGCACGAAGTCGACGACGTCCTCGTCGAGGCTGCGGGTCATCGCCAGGGACGCCTCGGCCAGCCGCGCCTCGGTGTACCGCGGCGCCGCGGGACCGTCGTCGAGCGACCCGAAGTTGCCGTGGCCGTCGATGAGGGGCACCCGCATCGTGAACGCCTGGGCCTGGCGCACCATGGCGTCGTAGATGGCCGTGTCGCCGTGGGGGTGCAGCTTGCCCATCACCTCGCCGACGACGCGGGCGCTCTTGACGTGGCCGCGGTCGGGCCGCAGGCCCATCTCGGACATCTGGTAGAGGATGCGCCGCTGCACCGGCTTGAGGCCGTCCCGGGCGTCGGGGAGGGCCCGGGAGTAGATGACCGAGTAGGCGTACTCGAGGAACGACCCCTGCATCTCGAGCGAGACGTCGATGTCCTCGATGCGCTCTCCGGAGTGGTCGGAGCCGGTCGTGTTCTCGGTCGTCGTCATGTGCTTCTCGGGGGGCAGGAGGTGCGGAGGGCACCTGGGCGGGCGGGGGTTCTCGGGAGGGGCCGTCAGCGGCCGGGGGCAGGGCCCCTCGGGAGCCCCTGTGCCAGGATGGTGGCGATGACGACCATCGTACCGGCGCGTCCCCCCGGCGCCGCGAGCCTGGCCGACGTGCTCCCGTCCGTGCTCGCCGCACTGACCGGGACGGTCGGAGCCCTGCCCCTCCCGCCGGCGAGGTCGGCGATCGTCCTCCTCGTCGACGGCCTCGGGTCGTCGGTGCTCGGGGCGCGCCGCGGCCACGCCCGCCATCTGGCCGGTACCACCGGCACCCTGTTCTCGGGCTTCCCGACCACCACGGCTGCGGCCCTGACCACCTTCACGACGGGGCGCCTGCCCGGCGAGCACGGGCTCGTCGGCTACTCGGTGCTCGACGCCGCCCGGGACCGGGTGGTCAAGCAGCTCTCCGGCTGGGACGACGGCATGCGCCCCGACACCTGGCAGCGCAGCGAGACGGTGTTCACCGCGGCCGCCGCGCTCGGCGTCCGCAGCGTCGCCGTCGGTCCGGCCCGCTACGCCCGGTCGGGCCTCACCGAGGCGATCCTCCGCGGCGCGAGCTACGAGGCCGCCGAGTCCGTGGCCGACCGGTTCCGCCGGGCACGTGAGATCGTGGCGGCTCCCGGCCGCTCCCTCGTCTACCTGTACGTGCCCGAGCTCGACATGATCGCCCACCGCCTCGGCTGGCAGAGCGACAAGTGGACGAACGCCCTCGAGGAGGTCGACGGCGAGGTCGGCAGGCTGGCCGCGTCGCTGGGTCGCGACGAGGGACTCGTCGTCACGGCCGACCACGGCGTCCTCGATGTGGGGGAGCGCGGCCGCGTCGTCTTCGGCCACCGTGCCGAGCTGGTCGACGGCGTGCGGCACGTCGCGGGCGAGCCGAGGTGCCTGCAGCTGCACTTCGAGCCGGACGCGTCCGAGGCCGTGCGCGGGGCGGTGCTCGACGCGTGGCGCTCGGCCGAGAGCGGACGTGCCTGGGTGCTCACCCGTCAGGAGGCGGTCGAGGCAGGCTGGTTCGGCCCGGTCGACCCCGTCGTGGCCCCCCGCATCGGCGACGTCGTCGTGGCCGCCCGCAAGGGGATCGTCTGGTACGACGGCCGGTCGACGGGGGGCCAGGCGGGCTCCATGGTCGGCCAGCACGGCTCGTGGTCGAGCGACGAGACGCAGGTGCCCCTGCGGCGGTTCGGCGCCTTCGCGAGCTGAGCGGCGGTCAGGCCGGGTCGTCGTCCGACCGGGCGCCGAAGACGATCTCGTCCCAGCTCGGCATGGACGCACGGCCCCGCGGCTTCTTGGCGCCGGCCTGGCCGGGCACGACGCCGTCGGGCCCCGGCATCGGGCGTCGACCGCCGCGACCCGGGCCGGCCGGACGGAGGCGCTGGTCGCCTCCTGCGGGTCGGTCCGGCGCGGCGGGCGGGGACGCCGTCTCGCCCTCGGGCAGGCCGAAGTCGTCCAGCGGCACGTCGATCACCCGGATGGAGCTGGTCGGGTGCTGCTCACGGGAGGTGTCGTCCGAGAAGCGGGCGGCCTCGCGCTCGCCTCGACGTCGCCGCAGCGCCTCGAGCAGGTCGGCGGTCTGCGCGTGCGGGTCGACGGCGGCCGAGTCGGGGTCGCGGTTCGTGGCGGCGAGGGAGGCGGGGGAGCGGACGTCCTGGCGAGGGGCGTCGGCGGGAGCCTCGGCGCGCTGGCCGTCCCGGGCCCACGGGTCGTCGTCGTCGGGCGACGAGTCGACGAGGAACGCGCCGCTGTCGAAGCGGCCCGGCGTGGAGTCGTCCGACCGGTGCCCCACGGCGCGGAGCCGCGGCACGAGGGGGCCGACGTCCTCGGAGTGCTGGGAGAGGACGAGGGCGTCGCCGCCGTGCGGGGCGAGCGACAGCGCCTTGGGGTCGAAGCGCCACGTGGCGTCGCGCTCGACGTCCTGCGTGACGTAGGAGACGGAGACGAGCCAGCCGTGCTCGGCGTCCTTGTAGCTCGTCCAGCGGCGGTCGGTCGCGGCCGCGGTGTCGAGCCGGGACTCGATGACCCCGCCGAAGGACGACGAGTCGCCGTCGGGCTGGACGTCGGAAGCGACGGTGACGGCCACGGCGAGGGCGTTGCGCAAGGCGTGTGCCCGCTCGGCGAGGACGGGGCCCTCGAACCGGTGGACGTAGGCGAGGTCGGCCCCGGTGCGCTCGGCGACCTGCTCGGGCGAGAGGCCGGAGCGGATGAGCGACTGGATCTCGCGGGGCGGCGCCTTGCGCTCGACGGGGGCGGACTCGGGCGCCGCGGCGCGGAGCTGCGACCGCAGCGACGGGGTGACCGGGAGCCGGTACTGCGCGCCGCCGTCGGCGGCCACGAGGAGCGCTCCGCCCTCGACCCCGATGACCCTCAGATCCTGCATGTCGCACGCCTTTCCGCCGTCGTGTCCTGCCCAGAAGGGTCCCACGTCAGAGGCCTGTTCCCGGGAATGGAACGGGCGTGCCGCGAGTTCCTCAGAGGCGGCCGACAGGCCCCTTCGACGGGTTTGCTATTCGACAACGAGTGATGCAAACTGTGCCCGCCGAATTTGGTACACGAACTATTGAAGAACTGGATGGGCATGGCCACCGACTACGACGCACCTCGCAAGAACGACGACGACGGCTCG
>Ga0265780_10007300_pt1 | contig 13603 bp, 8 predicted proteins | sample P1T30metagenome_FD_192432 | JGI IMG/M metagenome (GOLD analysis project Ga0265780, IMG submission 192432) | Plant litter microbial communities from East Loma Ridge, Irvine, California - P1 T30 | ecosystem: Environmental > Terrestrial > Plant litter > Unclassified | place: USA: California... | reverse complement strand
GACGTCTACGGCATCCGCATCGCCCCGAGCGCCTTCGGCTACCGCGAACTGGGCGGCAAGCCGGCCGCGCTGCAGGGCGCCCAGCACTGCCGCGCCGAGGTCTGGCTGAAGCGCCACGGCTGGGTCGCGATGGACCCGGCCGACGTCGCCAAGGTGATGCGCCAGGAAACCGCCGACTGGATCAAGGATCCGGACCACCCGATCGTGGCGCCGGTGCGCAAGGCGCTGTTCGGCGGCTGGGAAGGCAACTGGATGGGCTACAACTTCGGCCACGACGTCCAGCTGCAGGCGTCGAAGGTGATCGGCAAGGTCGGCTTCCTGATGTACCCGCAGGCCGAAAACCGCGGCGAAGCCTACGACTCCCTTAACCCGGACGCGTTCAAGTACGTGATCACCTCGCGTTCGATCTGACAGCGGCAAGCATTATGTCCACGCCCCATTCCCTGGCTGCTTCCAACACCGGCGCCGGCACCGAGCGCAAGGCCGGCCGCCTGGTCGCGCTGGCCGTGCTGGCCTCGCTGCTGGCGTCCACCTGCTGCGTGCTGCCGCTGGTGCTGGTGCTGGTCGGGATCACCGGGGCGTGGATGTCGACGCTGGTGGCGATGAAACCGCTCACGCCTTATGCGATCGCCGTCTGCGTCGGCGCCCTCGGCTGGGCCGGCTGGCTGCTGTTCCGGCCGGCCCGTGCCTGCAAAATTGGCGACGAACCCGGTGAAGACGGCAACTGCGCCACCACCCGCCCGGCGATGCGCCGCGTGTTCCTGGTGTGCGCGCTGCTGATCGCCCTGCTGCTGAGCTTCCCGCTGTTCGCTCCGCTGTTCTATTGACGCCGTTTTACCCGATCCCTGGACCCATGATGACCAAAACCCTCTTCGCCCTCCCGCTGTTCTCCACCCTGCTCGCCGCGCCGCCGTTCGCGTTCGCCAGGCAGCAGACGGTGTCGCTGAACGTGCCGACCATGGATTGCGCGACCTGCCCGATCACGATCAGGGCGGCGCTGAGCAAGGTGCCGGGCGTGGCCAAGGTGAAGGTGAGCTACGAAAAGCGCGAGGCGGTGATCGTGTATGACGATGCGCAGGCGACCGTGGCCGACCTGAAGAAGGCGACCGAGGATGCGGGGTATCCGGCGATGCTGAAGATATCGCGCTGAGCAGTTTTCAGGAACGCCATTCCCGCTGTTCACGAACGTCATCCGCGCCTTCGCGGGGATGACGTTTCGAAGCCGCGTTCCCTATTCAGCCCGTCTTCACCCGCCGCGGCAGCAATTCCCGCACCACCGCATTCAGCCGCTCCACCGACACCGGCTTGCCCAGGTGCGCCGAGAACCCGGCCGCGCGCGCGTCGGCGATGTCGGCGTCACGCCGCATGCCGGTGATCGCCACCGCCGGCAGCTGCGCATGCTTCGGCATCGCATGCGCGCGGCGCAGGAATTCGTAGCCGTCGATTTCCGGCATCGAGATATCCGAGATCAGGAGGTCGATGTCCTCGCGCGCCAGGATCTCCAGTCCCTGCAGCGCACCGGTCGTCGCGAACACGGTGGCGCCGCTCATCTCCAGCAGCGACTGGAACACGTGCAGCATGTCTTCCATGTCGTCCACCAGCAGGATGCGCAGCCCGGCCATGCCGTCGTCCTCGCCGCGGGCGTCGCCCGGCAGCGGTGCCGCCTTGCTGTCCAGCAGCGGCAGCCACAGCGTGAAGCGCGCGCCCTTGCCGATGCCGTCCGAGGCCGCCTCGACGCGGCCGCCGTGCAGGGCCACGATCTCGCGCACCAGCGCCAGGCCGATGCCCAGGCCGCCCTTCGAGCGGGTGGTCACCGACATGCTCTGGCCGTACATGTCGAACACCTGCGGCAGGAAGCTCGGCGCGATGCCCTGGCCGTTGTCGATCACGTCGATGCGCACGTAGCCGTCCTCGCGCGACAGGCGCGCCTCTATGCGGCCGTACCTGGGCGTGAACTTGACGGCATTGCTGAGCAGGTTCATCACCACCTGCTCGACCCGCACCACGTCGGCCAGCACGGTGGCGCCGTCGGCGCTGCCGGTCATCTCGATCACGAGGTCGTGCGCCGCCGGATCGCTGCGCACCACGTCGACGATACCCTGCACGACCGTATCCAGCACCACCGGCGCCATCGTCAGCGACAGCTTGCCGGTGCGTACGCGCGAGGTGTCCATCAGGTCGTCGATGATCTTGGCCTGGCTCATCACCGAGTTGCGGATGATCGACGCGGCACGCATGAAAACCGGCGACCCGCGCAGTTCGGGCATGCGTGAGAGTAACTCGACGTTGATGTGGATCATGTTGAGCGGATGGCGCAACTCATGTGACATCACCGCCAGGAACTCGTCCTTGAGTGCGGCGGCGTTCTCGGCGTCGCAGCGTTCGACCTGCTCGCGGTTGAGCGCCTGCTCGCGTTCCTTGATCACGCGCTCACGCGCGGTCTCGTCGCGCGCGATCTTGGCGTAGCCATAGAAATAGTCGCCGCTGGATAGCGGGGTCATGACGCCGCTGCAGAAGAAACGCGAACCGTCCTTGCGCACGTGCCAGCGCTCGTCCTCGGCACGGCCGTCTTCGCGCGCGCGCCGCAGTTCGTCCGCCGGCGCGCCATGCGCCACGTCTTCCGGCGTGAACAGGCGGTCCAGCACCTGGCCCAGCATTTCCTGCTCGGTATAGCCGAACAGCCGTTCGGCCCCCTTGTTCCAGCTGGTGGTGCGCCCAAGCTCGTCCTGGGTGATGATGGCATAGTCGTTGGCACTGTCGGCCACCATGCGCATGCGCGCCTCGCTGGCCCGCGCCTGTTCCTCGGCATGACGGCGCAGCGTGATATCGAAGAAGGTCATCACGGCGCCTTCGATGCGGTCTTCGTTGGTGCGGTAAGGCAACAGGCGCACGATGTAGTAGCGGCCGTCGTTGCTGCGCACCTCGCGCTCGACCACGCGCAGGGTGCCGAAGGTGGCGCTGACGTCCTCGGCCAGCTGGTCGTAGTCGAGCTTGTGCGTAAGATCCAATAACGAGCGCCCGACGTCGGATGCGATGATCGAGAACAGGTCGGCCGCGCGCGGGGTAAAGCGCTTGATGCGCAGGCCGCTGTCGACGAAGATGGTGGCGATGTCGGTGGAGGCGATCAGGTTGTTCAGGTCGTCGTTGGCCTTGCCGGTTTCCTCGACCTTGACCTTCAGCTCGTAGTTGACGGTGACCAGTTCTTCGTTGACCGACTGCAGCTCTTCCTTGCTGGTCTCCAGCTCTTCGGTGGCCGAGCGCAGCTCTTCGTTGATCGCCTGCAGCTCCTCGTTCGAGGCGCGCAGCTCCTCGGTCGAGATCTCGGAGTTCTCCAGCGTTTCCTGCAGCTGTTCGCGCTTGCGCGCCAGCTCGGCCTCGAGCTGGCCCAGCACCACGTCGTGGCTGCCGTTGGAGCGTGCCGGGCTGACCTTCTCGGCCGTGGCCTCGATCCTGTTGAACAGCACCAGCAGGAAATCGCCCTCGGCCTCGGGGTCGCGGTAGGGCCGCACCGTCATCGCGATCGGACCCAGCTCTCTCTTTTCGGTCAGCTCGATGGGCAGGCACTCGACACTGATCTCGTGCTGGGTGGCCTGGTACATGGCCGAGCGCAGCTCGAGGCGCAGCTCGGGCAGCACCAGCGACAGCACGTTGCGCGAGGGTTCGCCGCCGCCCATGCGCAGGAACTGGCCGGCCTGCTCGGACATGTGCATGATATTGCCGTCGGCGTCGATCACGGCCGACGGCGGCGCGCCCTGGGCCAGTGCACGCTGGTGCAGCTCGGCGAAGGAGGACTGGCGCTTGCCCGGCAGCTTGGGCCGGCTCACTTCCGGCAGGCGCGTGCCATACACCGCCGACGACGGATTCTGGTAGTGCAGCGCGCGGCTGTCGCCGCGGGCGCGGTAGATGCGGTTCCGCTTGTCGACCGGGACGAAGTAGTCGGCCACCGATTCGGCCGATTCGGAACTGCCCAGGAACAGGTAGCCGCCCGGCTTCAGCGCGAAATGGAAGGTCTGCAGCACGCGTATCTGCACCTCGCGGTTCAGGTAGATCAGCAGGTTGCGGCAGGAGACCAGGTCCAGGCGCGAGAACGGCGGGTCGCGCAGCAAGTTGTGCGAGGCGAACAGGATGCGGTCGCGCAGCGGCTTGCGGATGCGGTAGCGGTCGTCTTCCTTGGTGAAATACTGGCGCAGGCGCGCCGGCGCCACGTCGGTCATGATCGCGGCCGGGTAGTTGCCCGAGCGCGCGGCGTTGATCGCACGGTCGTCGATGTCGGACGCGAATACCTGGAACGCCGGCGGGCGTTCCATCAGCACCGCCTGGTCGGCCAGCAGCATGGCCATCGAATACGCTTCCTCGCCGCTGGAACAGGCAGCGACCCAGGCGCGCACCTCGTCGCCAGGACCCTTGTCCTTGAACAGCATGGGCAGCACCTCGCGCTCGAGCGCCTCGAAGGCTTCGCGGTCGCGGAAAAAATTGGTGACGCCGATCAGCATGTCTTCGAGCAGCGCCTTGTACTCACTGGCATCGGATTCGAGGGCGTCGCGGTACTCGGGCAAGGTCTTTGCCTGGCGCACCTGCATGCGCCGTTCGATGCGGCGGAGCACGGTTGCACGCTTGTAGTGGCGGAAGTCGTGGCCGGTGTGGCTCAGCAGCATGCCGATCACGTCCTGCAGCGCCCGCTCGGCATCGGCCAGGTCCGCCGGGGTCGGCGGCTGCTCAACCTGGCCGATATCCTCGCCGCCCTGCATCGGCAGCTGGATGGCCTTGGCATTGTCCCACAGCTCGATCAGCTTCTGCGGCATCTCTGTCACCGGCAGCACGAAGTCGACCGCGCCGGTGCGGATCGCCGCCAACGGCATGCCGTCGTGCTCGGCGTCGGAAGGCGCCTGCGCCAGCGTTACCCCGCCCTGCTCCTTGACCCGGGCGATGCCGACCGCGCCGTCGGAACCGGTGCCGGACAGCACGATGGCGATCGCACGTTCGCGGTGCACCGACGCCAGGGTGCGGAAGAACAGGTCGATCGCCACGTGCTGGCCGCGCGGACGCACCATGTCGCCGACCAGCAGTTGCCCGTCCATCATCGACATCTGCTGGTTGGGTGCGATCACATACACATGGCCGGACTGGATCTGGACCTGGGACGTGACCTGCACCACCGGCATGCGCGTGGCGCGCTGCAGGATCGTCGCGGCCGAGCTCGGATGCTTGGGCGACAGGTGCAGGATGACCACGAAGGCCATCTCGTTGGCCGCCGGCATGTTTTCGAACATCGTCTGCAGCGCCGGCAGGCCCCCGGCCGAGGCACCGATACCGACGACGGGAAAGTGCAGCGTGCTGGGGACGACACCCGGCTCCTGGGGCAGTGCAAGGGACTCGGCAGTGGAATCGGGCATCATCTGGTCTGGAGGTGTAAGCAAGCCATGAGTCTAGTCGATCCAGTAAGCATTGTGGCGCGAATGTGAGGAAATTTATAAGATTTTGCGGAAAATAGTAAGAGGTTTCCTCGGGCTCGGCGCGCCGGCCGGGGCGCAAACGTTTGCGCAGTGCATTGTCCTGGGGCTGCATGCCGCGCAATCAAGGCTAGCGGTCGCCGTACTCCCACGACCACGGCATGTCGGTCTCGCCCAGCGCCAGCCGCGCCAGTTCCGGATACAGGGCCTCGGCCCGGACGTCGTTCGACAGCAGCACCAGGCAGCGCTGGCCGAGCTCCAGGCACAGTGCCAGGTTGGCGGTCCACTCGTCATGCCCGCCCTTGAACCAGGCCTGGCCGCTGCGGTCCTTGAAGGTGACCACCCCGGGTCCCGCTGCCAGTGCCTGCGGCCAGGCCACCGCCGGCCCTTCGGCCAGCGTCGGGAACTGGTGCTTCGACGCGATCGGCAGCCATCCCTTCACCAGCGCCGCGCGGCTGTCCGGCGTCAAGCCCTCGCCACGCATGATGCCGGCCCACAGCCTGGCCTGGTCGTCGATGGTGGTGTCCATCGAGCCGGCGGCGCGTACCCGGTAGCGCCGCTCGTGCGGCTGCACGGTGCCGTCGAAGGCGTAACCCTCGGCCGCGTTCTCGGCGAACTCGGGGCGCCAGCGCATGCTGGTGCGGCGCATGCCGAAGCGGTCGAACACGCGCCGCTGCATCTCGTAGCCGACGTCCAGCCCGAGGCCGGCCTCCAGCACCATCTGCAGCAGCATGTATCCCTCGCCGGAATAGGCGTAGCGGGTACCGGGTTCGAAGTGGATGCGCAGGCGCTCGTCCGGTTCCAGCCAGCGGAAGTTGGCGAAGCCGGCGCTGTGGTCCAGCAGCATGCGCGGGGTGATGCTCTTCCAGCGCGGCTCGTCGGCAAGGTCGGCGTAGTCGAACTGACGCTCGCGGTAGAACGGGAGCGGGCGCGGCAACAGCCGGGCCAGCGGGGCATCGAGGTCGATCTTGCCTTCGTCGGCCAGCTGCAGCACCATGTAGGCGAACGCGATCTTGGTCAGCGAGGCGCCGTACATGACAGTATCGGGGGCCAGCGGCTGGTCCAGCGCCGCGTTGCGCTTGCCGAAGGCGCGCACCTTGTCCACCTTGCCGCCCTCGATGGTGGCGAAGGCCAGCCCCTGCACGCCTTCGCGCCGCATCACGCGCTGGATCTCGTCGTCCTTCAGGTTGCGCGCCGGGCGCTGCTGGGTGCTGCAGGCGGCCAGGATGGCCAGCGGCAGGCAGGCCAGCGCAGCCGCCCGCCGCAAATCAGGTGTTCTTTTTTTCATAGGGCGCCATCATGCCACGCCGGAAGGCAGCACGCAGCCCCCCGGTCAACCGGGACGGCGGTACACGCGCACCCAGTCGACCAGCATGCGCTGCGGCAGCGGCGTGCTCGCGTCCGGATAGCCGGGCCAGTAGCCGCCCACGGCCAGGTTGAGGATCACGAAGAAGGGCTGCTCGAACACCCATTCGCCGCCGACCGTGTCCGGGCGCGCCGTGTGGTACAGGATGCCGTCGCGGTACCAGCGGATCACGCCCGGCTCCCATTCCAGCGCAAACACGTGGAAGTCGTCGGCGTACGCGCCCTTCTCGAGCGCCTGCGGGCAGCCGATGCCCTTTTCGCCGGAATAACCGGGGCCATGCAGCGTGCCGTGCACCAGTCCCGGTTCCTTGCCGATGTTTTCCATGATGTCGATCTCGCCGCAGCGCGGCCATTTCACCTTGCCGCAGTCGGCCCCGAGCAGCCAGAACGCCGGCCAGATCCCCTGCCCGCGCGGAATCCTGATGCGCGCCTCGTAGCGCCCGTGGGTACGCTCGACCAGGTTGCGGGTATTGATGCGCGCCGAGGTGTAGGCCATGCCGCCCATGTTCTCGCGGCGCGCCTCCATGACCAGCATGCCGTCCTCGATGCGCAGGTTGTCCGGGCGTGCCGTATAGAACTGCTTCTCGTCGTTGCCGTTGTTCGGATCGCCGGTTTCCTCGACCCATTTCGCGTGGTCGAGCGCGGGGCCGTCGAATTCGTCGTGCCAGTCGAGGATCCAGCCCGGCGGCGCGTCGGGCCGGGCCGCCGCGCGGTCGGTCGCAGCGACTGCAGGGGCGGCGCTCGCCGCAGCGGCCAGTGCCAGTGCGGCAGTACCCGCGCACAGCATCTTATTAATAGTGTGTCGCATCGTGTCTCCATTGTCGAACCGACTGGAAACGTTCCCAGACGGTACGGGAAATATAGCATTTTTGGCATGATTGTTGCGTCTACCCCGCGCCGTGGACCGTTGCGTCCGGCACCAGAGAATATTCCGTTGACAATTTTTTTTCTTGAACATAAGATTCCAGCAACTGGTATGGAAACGTTTCCATACCAGCCGAGAAGGGCTGGAGAGAGGCCGGCAGTGACCGCACGGTCACCGATTCCAAGAAAAATACAGGAGACAGAAACGATGCATCATCCCAAGGCAACACCCAAACTGATCAGCCTCGCGGTGGCCGGCGCCTGCATGGCCCTCGCCCTGCCTGCCTTTGCCCAGGACGGCAACAGCCCTTCCGATACGGCGGTGCCGACCGGCGCGGTGCAGGCGGCCCCGGTCCAGCAGGTCGTGGTCAGCGGCATCCGCGCGTCGATGGCATCGTCGCTGAACCTGAAGCGCAATTCGGACGGCATCGTCGACGGCATCGTCGCCGAAGACATCGGCAAGTTCCCCGATACCAACCTGGCCGAGGCGCTGCAGCGCATCTCCGGCGTCTCGATCGACCGCTCGATCGGCGAAGGCTCGAAAGTCACCGTGCGCGGCGTCGGCCCCGACTTCAACATGGTGCTGCTGAACGGCCGCCAGATGCCGACCTCGAACCTGGACGACCGCAACGGCCGCGCCTTCGACTTCGCCAACCTGGCCTCGGAAGCGATCTCGCAGCTGCAGGTCTACAAGACCAGCCGCGCCGAAACCCCGGTGGGCGGCCTGGGCGCCACCATCAACGTGATGACCGCACGCCCGTTCGACAAGATGGGCACCTGGTCCAGCATCGGCATCAAGGCGGTGCACGACACCACCAACAACAACCTGCCGGGCGACGTCAAGGCCAGCAACTCGACCACCCCGGAATTCTCGGGCATCTACTCGACCACCTCGAAGGACGGCCGCTGGGGCATCGGCATCAGCGCCAGCTACCAGGAGCGCAACCTCGGCTACAACCAGGCCTCGGTCTCGAGCGGCTGGAAAGGCCCGTTCCGCGGCGACGAGAACAACTGGGGCGCGATCCCGCCGGCCGGCACCCCCGGCATCGTCAACCACCCACAGCCGGGCGACGTGTACGAAGTGCCGCAGAACCTGAACTACAGCTTCAGCGGCGTCAAGCGCCAGCGCACCAACGGCCAGTTGACCCTGCAGTTCGCGCCTATCAAGGACCTGGTTACCACCCTCGATTACACCTATTCGGAAAACAAGATCCAGACCAGGCGCAACGACGTCTCGGCCTGGTTCAACTTCGGCCCCTCGACCTCGAGCTGGACCAACGGACCGGTGGCGGCGCCGCTGGTGTACACCGAGATCATCAACCCGGCCAACAGCGACATCGCGATGGGTGCCGGCAACTTCGCCACCAAGAGCCAGAACAACTCGATCGGCTTCAACGCCCAGTGGCGTGCCAGTGCCGACCTCAAGCTGGAACTCGATGCCCACCACTCCACCGCGGAGTCGAAGCCCGACAGCCCGCTGGGTTCCTTCAACACCCTGGGCACGGCCAGCTTCAGCCGCGGTACCACCTCGGTCGACTTTTCCCAGGAATTCCCGGTGCTGAGCATCCAGGGCGCCGACTTCGTGCGTGCGCCGCAGCAGGTCACCGGTTCCAACTTCCAGAACCGGTACGTCAAGAGCACGGTCGACCAGATCCAGGCCAAGGGCCACCTGCGCATGCTGGAATCGTCGAACCTGAACTTCGGCCTGGGCGCGACCAAGATCGGCAACCGCTCGGCCGAGTCCAACAACCAGAGCGACACCTGGGGCGGCGTGACCAAGCCGGAAGACTACGCGAGCAGCCTGTGGCACCCGGCCACCGTGCGCGGCTACTTCGACCAGTTCGACGGCAGCAACAACCCGAATCTGTTCAATAACTTCTACACCTTCAACTTCAACGAAGTGCGCCAGGCCGCCGCCCAGGCCACCGGCAAGCCGCAGAACTACACGGCCAGCAGCAACTACAACACCTTCCAGCGCATCAACGAAAAGTCGAAGTACCTGTACCTGCAGTTCAACACCGACTGGGATACGGCCATGCCGATGCACACCGCGATCGGCGCCCGCTACGAAAAGACCGACGTCGTCTCGCCGGCGGACGTGCCGACCGCGACCGGCATCAGCTGGGGTTCGCAGAACGAATTCTCGGTGCTCCTCGGCCCGACGGTGAGTACTGCGCTCGGAGGCAAATACCATAACCTGCTGCCGAGCGTGGACTGGGACATGGACGTGCGTCCGGACATGAAGGTGCGCGCCAGCTACGGCGAAACCATCGGCCGTCCGCGCTACGACCAGATCGCCGGCGGCCTGGTGCTGAGCCAGCTGGCCCGCGTCGAGGGTGGTACCGGTTCGCAGGGCAACCCCGGCCTGAAACCGGTGCATTCCAAGAACCTGGACCTGTCCTTCGAGTGGTATTACGCCAAGCAGAGCTTCGCCTCGGTGAACGCCTTCTACAAGGACCTGGAAAACTACGCCGGCCAGTCGCAGATCACCCTGCAGCCCTATGGCCTGCACACCCCGGTCGGCGGCGCCCTGTGGAACGAAGCGCTGGCGCGCGGCTGCGCCAACTCGGACACCACCTGCATCCGCAACTACATCTTCCGCAACCACCCGACCGCGCCGGGCGTGACCTCGACCGGCATCGACGGCATCGGTAACTATACCGGCCAGATCGTCGGCCAGCCGGGCGACCCGGTCGCCGACTTCCGCGTGACCACCTTCTCCAACCAGAAGAAGGCCAACCTGCACGGGCTGGAATTCAACCTCCAGCACATGTTCGGCAACTCGGGCTTCGGGCTGCAGGCCAACTACACGCTGGTGCGCTCCAGCCTGAAGTACGATAACGCCTCGGTCGGCGAGCAGTTCGCGCTGCCGGGCCTGTCCGACTCGGCCAACCTGGTGGGTATCTACGAGGACAACAAGTGGGCGATCCGCGCCGCCTACAACTGGCGCGACGAGTTCCTGGCCTCGACCTTCGACGCCGCCGGTCCCAACCCGCAGTACGTGCAGGCCTACGGCCAGCTGGACCTGAGCATCGGCTACAACATCACCGAGAAGCTGAGCGTGCAGGCGGAAGCGATCAATCTCACCAATGCGACCACCCGCACCCACGGCCGCACCAGGGAGATGGTGGAGTATGCGACCCAGACCGGGCCGCGTTACATGCTGGGGGCGCGCTACAAGTTCTAAGCGGGCGCGGCGGCCACCGGAGACCTGCGCAAAAAACTTGCTGAAAAGCCAGCATATTTGCGCTAGACTCCTGTGGCCGCTTCCTCCACAGGACACCTGATGAGCAACACCATCGAACACATCGTGGTGGTCGGCGGCGGTTCGGCCGGCTGGCTGGCCGCCGCGGTCATCGCAGCCGAACACCGCCACCTGCGCGTCACCCTGGTCGAATCCCCCGGCGTGCCGCCGATCGGCGTCGGCGAAGGCACCTGGCCGTCGATGCGCGACACCCTGCACCGCATCGGCGTGTCGGAATCCGACTTTTTCCGGGAATGCGACGCCGCCTTCAAGCAGGGCTCGCGCTTCGACCGCTGGGTCGACGGCAGCGACGGCGATTATTATTTCCACCCCTTCGTGCTGCCCCAGGGCTACGGCGACGCCAACCTGGCCGCGGCCTGGCAGGCGCGGCACCGCGAGGTGCCCTTTGCCGACCTGGCCAGCTTCCAGCCGCACCTGTGCGTGCAGGGGCGCGCACCGAAGCAGGCGCGCACGCCGGAATTCGCGGCGGTGGCGAATTACGGCTATCACCTGGATGCCGGCAAGTTCGGCGTGTTTTTGCGCACCCACTGCGTCGACAAGCTGGGCGTGCGCCATGTGCTGGACCACGTCGACGCGGTCGTCCCCCATGAGGATGGAGAACGGCGTGGCGACATCGCCGGCCTGCGCCTGCGCGAGTCCGGCACGCTGACCGGCGATCTGTTCATCGACTGTACCGGCATGCAGTCGCTGCTGCTCGGCGGGCATTACGGCGTGCCGCTGCTGCACCAGAAGCACGTGCTGTTCAACGACCGCGCGCTGGCGGTGCAGGTGCCCTACGCCACGCCGGATGCGCCGATCGCCTCGCAGACCACCTCCACCGCGCAATCGGCCGGCTGGATCTGGGATATCGGCCTGCCGACTCGGCGCGGTATCGGTTACGTGTATTCCAGCGCCCATGTCGGCGACGAGGAGGCCGCGCGCCAGCTGGGCGACTACGTCGTCGCCGGCGGCGGTCCGGCCAGCATCAGTCCGCGCAGGATCGCCTTCGAACCCGGCTACCGCGAACGCTTCTGGCAGCGCAACTGCGTGGCGATCGGCCTGTCGGCCGGCTTCATCGAGCCGCTGGAAGCCTCGGCGCTGGCGCTGGTCGAGATGTCGGCGGCGTGGCTGGCCGACGACATGCCGGCCACGCGCGCCCAGATGGACGTGGTGGCGGCACGCTTCAACGAGGCGTTTACCTATCGCTGGGAACGGGTCATCGAATTCCTCAAGCTCCATTATGTGCTGTCGACGCGCAGCGATTCTTCTTACTGGATAGAGCACCGCCAGGCCGGGTCGATTCCGGCACGCCTGCAGGAGCTGCTCGAACTGTGGCGAACGCGCCCGCCCTCGCGCCGCGACTTCCCGCGCATCGAGGAAGTATTTCCTTCCGCCAGCTATCAATATATCCTGTACGGGATGCAGTTCGCGTTCGACGGCGCGCCGCGCGCATCCGACCTGCCGCAGGAAGCCGACCGCCACTTCCGCGAGGCGGCCCGGCTGACCGCGCAGATGCTGCCGGCACTGCCATCGAACCGCGCGCTGCTCGAGCATATCCGGATGCACGGCCTGCCGCGCATCTGACAACAACGATAAAGAGACACCATGCCCAACCACGCAATACTGAATAACGTCGACCACAAGCACCTGCGCGTGATCACCGCGCGCGGCGCGGCCTATGGCGACGCCGTCATGTCGGCCCTGACCTTCCCGGCCGAATTCCGCGAGTTGCAGGCGCATTATCCGATCGTGTTCGCCAAGAACGCCGACGGCACCGCCTTCGACGCGCTGGCACTGTTCGGCTTCCAGAGCGGCGAAAACCTGTTCCTCGAGGAGCGCGACGGCGCCGTGCGCTGGGATGCGCCGGCGATCCCGCTGAGCGTCGAGCGCCAGCCTTTCCTGATCGGGCGCGGCGGCGAGGAACTGTCGATCCACGTCGACCTGGACCACCCGCGCGTGTCGCCCTCGGAAAGCGCGGACGCGGGTGAATCGCTGTTCCTGACCTACGGCGGCACCACCGAATACCTGGAACGCATCGCCTCCGTGCTGCGCACCCTGCACGACGGCCTGGACGACGCGCGCAACTTCAGCGCGGCCCTGATCGAACTCGAGCTGCTGGAATCCTTCGTGGTCGACATCGAGCTCGACGACGGCTCGCAGAACCGCCTGGGCGGCTTCTACACCATCAACGAAGAGCGCCTGCGCGCCCTGTCCGGCGAACGCCTCGAACGTCTGAGCCGCACCGGCTACCTGCAGGCGATCTGGATGGCGGTGGCGTCGCTGTCGCAGTTCCGCGCGCTGATCGACCGTAAAAACCGCTCATTGACCCGCTCCATGGCCGGCACCCATGCTTTCAATCGATAAGCAGGTGCGCGAGCTGGCCGTCGGCGAGAAAATCCCCGACGAGCTGCTGCGCGCCACCACGCCTTACATTGTGCGCGGCCTGGCGGCGCGCTGGCCGCTGGTGCAGGCCGGGCTGCAGTCGCCCGACCACGCCGACGCCTACCTGCGCCGCTTCTACGGCGACACCACCGTCAATGCGATGCTCGGCAAGCCCGAGATCAAGGGCCGCTTCTTCTACAACGAAGATCTCAGCGGCTTCAATTACATGTCGGTGCGGGCGCGCCTGGACGGCGTACTGGACGAACTGAAGGTGCAGCGCGGCATGGAGCGCCCCGGC
>Ga0265780_10007299_pt1 | contig 13604 bp, 14 predicted proteins | sample P1T30metagenome_FD_192432 | JGI IMG/M metagenome (GOLD analysis project Ga0265780, IMG submission 192432) | Plant litter microbial communities from East Loma Ridge, Irvine, California - P1 T30 | ecosystem: Environmental > Terrestrial > Plant litter > Unclassified | place: USA: California... | reverse complement strand
CAGCGCCCGACCGGTACGTCGCGCCACAGCCGCAGCGCGATCAGCAGGAAGGTTGGCAGCAACAGCACGACCGCCGGGCCGAACATCCAGAACGCAGCATCGGCCACCAGCGCGCCGGGGCGGCCAAGCCAATTGTGCGCAGGACCGGCGGAAGCGGTGTTGAGCGACGGATCGCTCGAATGATAACTCGCGACCGCAATCACCATCAGCACGACCAGCGTGAGAATTGTGATCGCGCCGAGCAGTGCGCTGCTGCGCACCGCGCCTGCCTTGACCGTCTCGCGCCAGAGCGGTGGCTGCGCTTGGCTCGCCATGAAAACTGTCTTCCCGATGTTCGCTGTCTGTGCCCGCGAAATCATCGCGTGCCCGGGCGGTCGCGTCAAGTTTTCCGCGATTGGCAGCGTCGTGCGAGAGGCTTACAGACCGCACATGGATACAGCAGACGTCATCATTCTCGGCGGTGGACTCGTCGGCAGCGCGCTCGCAGTGGCGCTCGATGCGCATCACATGTCGGCGATCGTCATCGACATCGCGGACCCGGAAGTCATTCTCGCGGCCGGTTTCGACGGGCGTGCCTCGGCGATCGCTGGGGCGCCGTGGCGGATGCTGGGGGCGATCGGCGTAGCGGACAAGCTCGCCGCGGTCGCCTGCCCGATCAAGGGGATCCGGGTGAGCGACGGGCTGGAGCCTGGCGCACTCGATTTCGAGCCCGATGCGGACGAGGATGCGCTTGGCCACATGGTCGAGAACCGCCGCCTGCGCAGGGCGTTGTTCGAGGCAGCGTCCGCGGCGAAGAACGTCGACGTGCGGATGAAGACGCGCGCGGTGTCGGTCGATCGCGGGGCGCAGGGCGTCACCGTCACGCTCGATTCGGGTGCGGTGATTCGCGCGCCGCTGCTGATCGCGGCGGAAGGGCGTAATTCGCCGACGCGCGAGGCGGCGGGGCTCAACGTCGCGCGCTGGACCTATGACAATGCGGCGATCGTGACGTCGCTGCACCACGAACATAGCCACGAGAATATCGCGTTCGAGATCTTTTATCCCGACGGCCCGTTCGCGATCCTGCCGCTCAACGACGACGATCAGGGCCATCGCTCGTGCATCGTCTGGTCGGTGACGCGCGACCAGGCACCGGGGATGATGAAATTGTCGGATCGCGGCTGGCTGGCTGAAGCGGACAAGCGAATCGGCGGGTTTCTCGGCAAGCTCGGGCCTCTGGGCGCGCGGGCGAGCTATCCGCTGGGTTTCCACCATGCCGCGAAGATCGTGTCGGACCGGCTCGCGCTGGTGGGGGATGCGGCGCACGGGATTCATCCAATCGCGGGGCAGGGCGTCAACGTCGGCTTCCGCGACGTGGCGACGCTGGTCGAGGTGTTGGTCGAGGGGAAACGCAGCGGGCTCGACCTTGGCGATCCGGCATTGCTCGCGCGCTATGACCGGTGGCGGAGCCTCGATACGCTGATGGTCTCGGTGGCGACCGACGGGCTGACGCGGCTGTTTGGCATCAAGGGCAAGACCGCCAATGCGGTGCGGCGATTCGGGCTGTCCGCGGTGCAGAAGATGCCGCCGCTCAAGCGCCGTTTCATTGCGGAAGCGCGCGGCGAGAGCGGGGATGTGCCGAAGCTGCTGCAGGGGATGATGGTTTAAGGGGGGGCTGCGCATCGCGCTCCCGTTCGTTTCGAGCGAAGTCGAGAAACCGTAACGCGCGCTGTGCCGGGTTTCTCGACTTCGCTCGAAACGAACGGGGTAGGGTTATGCCGGACTGATTTCTTGCGTTACCCCCCGCCCGTTCACCCTGAGCGAAGTCGAAGGGCCAGCGCTGCGCCTGGGGCTTCGACTGCGCTCAGCCCGAACGGTGGTGGGAGGTATCGGCTAGAAGCGGCGACAACGCTTCTACTGCAGCGTGACCGAATCCTCGCCGTCGTGCCGCCCGAAGAATTGCATCAGCTGGATAATCAACTCAGCTCGCTCCTCGATCCGCTCCGCTTCGAGCAACGCCTGCTTCGCGGCAACGTCGAACGGCGCGATCTGCGCGATGCCGTTGACCAAAGCCTCGTCGTCAAGCCGCGTCACCGCGTCCCAATCGACCGCATAGCCCTGCGAATCGGCAAACGCCCGCGATTCGCTCTCCAGCGCCGCGCGCCGCGACAGCGACAGCACTTCGGGTGATTCGGGGGAGGGGATCAACTCCGCCTCGACCTGGCGGAACGCGGTCGTCACTTCGAGTTCGCGGACGATGCGGAACAGCGACAGCCCTTCGAGGATAAGATTGTACCGCCCGTCCTCGCTCGCCTCGACCTCTGCGATCTTGCCAATGCAGCCGATGTCGAACAGCGGCGGCTTGTCGGGCCGTGCGGGGACGTTGGGGCGCGGTTGCACCATCCCGATCCGCCGATCGCGCGCCATCGCGTCCGAGATCATCGCCCGATAGCGCGGCTCGAAGATGTGAAGCGGCAAATGCATCCCCGGGAACAGCAACGCCCCCGGCAGCGGGAAGATCGAGAGGCGGGTGATCGTCATCCGAACAGGATCGCGGAAAGCTTGCGGCGCTGTGCCGACACCCACGGGTCCTCGAGCCCGACCACCTCGAACAGCTTGAGCAACTGCGTGCGGGCGGCCCCCTCGTTCCAGGCACGATCCTCGGCGATCATCCCGAGCAGCGTGGTTGCGGCCGCATCGCGGTCACCCGCCGCCATCTGGCCGTTGGCGAGCGCGAATCGCTTGTCGAAGTCGCCCGGGTTGGCGGCAACCTCGGCCGCGAGCCCGGCGAGATCGTCGACCGGCGTCGCATCCTGCGCCAGCGCCAGCGCGGCGCGTGCGCGTTCGATCTCGGGATGCTTGGCCGTGTCCTCGGGCATCGCGGCGAGATGCTCCTGCGCCGCCTCGAGCTCACCCGCTGCGACCAGCGCGCGGACGAAGCCCGCGTTGACCGCGGGATGATCGGGCGCGACCTCGGCGATCTGGCGGAAGATTCCCGCGGCACGGTCTGCATCGCCTTCGGCAAGCGCTTCCTCGCCCATCGCGATCAGCGGCTCGATGTCCGCGGCAGGGTCTGCCGCTTCGGCCTCGATCGGCAATTGCTTGAGCAACTGATCGAGCATCGTCTTCAACGCCGATTCGGTCCGCGCCGGGGTCAGGTCGGCGACGAGCTGCCCCTGGAACATCGCATAGACGGTCGGGATCGACTTGATCTGGAATTGCGCGGCGATGAACTGGTTCTTGTCGGTATCGACCTTGGCGAGCACCACGCCCTTGTCGGCATAAGCGGCGGCGACCTTTTCGAGCACCGGGGTCAGCGCCTTGCACGGCCCGCACCACTCCGCCCAGAAATCGATGATCACCAATTTGGTCATCGACGGTTCGACCACGTCGCGACGGAAAGCCTCCACCGCGTCGCGTTCGGCTGCGCTCATTCCCAGGGTCGCCAAGAGATGCTCCAATTCGTTTCGGTCGTTGCGTCTTATGTGGGGGCGGGGGCCGACAAGCCAACCCTTTTCATCAAAGTGCGAAAAGAGGCTTGCCGACCCCCCGACCCGGTGTTAGAGGCCGCCCCCTACCCGCCGGGCTCCACAGTCCGGCACATGGCGCCAGAGCGGGCGTAGCTCAGGGGTAGAGCACAACCTTGCCAAGGTTGGGGTCGAGGGTTCGAATCCCTTCGCCCGCTCCAGTCACTTTCCGAACAGATATAATAACGGCGTAAGCCGACCCGGCCCAGCGCCGGGGTACTGTCGCGACGGTTTGCTGCAGGATGGGGTACGCGATGCACTCTTCGCCACCACGCACTTTTCCCATAGCCCGGCGACTGTCGGCATGACGCCGCGATTCACCCGTCGACAGGCGTGGCAGCTTGGCGCGGTTCTGCTCGGCGGCTTCGTGGTCGGGCGCGGCGCGCATTGGCTTACGCCGGTCGGGCGCGACATCGGTCGCTCCGATACCGTCGCCGCGATCCTCGACGGGACCGATTCGCCGCGATCCGGCCGGCTCGATGCCACGCTGCGGCTCGCGGTGTTCAGCGACTATCGCTGCCCGGCCTGCCGGCAGGCGTTTCCCGCGCTGGAGAACGCGATTCGCGCGGATGGCGCGGTACAGGTGATCTCCAAGGACTGGCCGATCTTCGGCGCCGCATCGGAACGGGCAGCGCAGGTCGCGCTCGCGAGTGCGGCGCAGGGGATCTATCCGGCGGTCCACCACGCGCTGATGACGGACGACCGGGGGATCGACGATGTGATGCTGAAGGACGTCGTTACTGCGGCAGGCGGCGACTGGGCGCGGGTGACGAGCGACCTGCGCGTGCAGGGCAACGCGATCGCTGAACGGCTGCGCACCAACGGGCGTGAGGCGCTGTCGATCGGGCTGACGGGGACGCCGGGGTATCTCGCTGGGCCGATCCTTCAGCTCGGCGCGCTCGATGCGGGCGGGTTTGCCCGCCTGTTTGCCCGAGCCCGCGCGGCCCCGTGACGGTCCCGCGCGGGATCGAAGCTTGCTTTAGCGCTTGGGTTTGACGAACCGGATCGTCATTCGGTCGCTCTCGCCGATCGCGGCATATTTGGCGCGGTCGACGTCCTTGAGTGCGTAGGATGGCGGCAGCGTCCAGACGCCGTCGGGATAGTCCGCGGTGTCCTTGGGGTTGGCGTTGACTTCGGACATGCCCGCGACCTCGAACCCGGCCTTGCGCGCGAAACCGACGACGCTCGAGACCTTCATATAGCCGCTCTTCTCCTCCGCCGCAGCGTCGCGGGCCTCGGGCAGCCGGTGCTCGACGATGCCGAGCGTCCCGCCGGGCTTGAGCATCCGGAACATCTCGGCGAACGCGGCCTGCGTGCGGTCGACGCCCGAGAAGCGGAGATTGTGGACGTTGCGGAAGGTCAGCACGACATCCGCGCTGCCCGCAGGCACGGACGGCTCGCCAGCCGCCGCTGGGAACGCCGCCAGCTTGACCTTGCCGTAGACGCCGGGGTTGGTCGTCTGCAGCGTCTTTACCGCGTTGAGGCCCTTCGCCATGCCGCCTGCTGCATAATAGGTCCCCCGCGTGGCGAGATAGGGCGCGAGGATTTCGGTGTACCAGCCGCTGCCGGGAATCAGCTCGACCACCGTATCGGTCGGCTTCACGCCGAAGAAGGCCAGTGTCTCGGCGGGATGCCGATACCGGTCGCGCGCCACGTTTGCCGGGGTGCGGGTGGTGCCGGCGATGGCTTTCGTAAGCGCCGGGTCTGGTCGTGGTGCTTGGCCGATGGCGACGCCGGCCACGGCAAGGGTGGCGGTCATGGCACCAAGAATTGCAAACATCGGACGCACGGCACATCTCCCTGAATTCGTCGCTACCGACTGGTTGGTGCTGTTGTGCAGGGCGATCCGGTGCGACGCAAGCGTCGGCGTGCGCGATCATTTTGGGTCGAACGGCATGAACGGACCGGCGTGCGCCGCGTTGGGCTCGGGTGACTTCTCTCCCTCTCGATCGCACCATCGCGCACTGGCGCCCCCGGCGTGTCCTCATCACGCGATCGGCGCGCGCCTGGGAGCACGGCCTGGCGATCGCGGAGCGCGCCGCGGATCAGGGCGTGCCGGTGATCGAACTGCCCAACGACCGCGTCGTCTGGGCGCAGCCCGAGGATCCGCGCGCAGCCTATGCCGAGGCGAAGGCAACGCTCGCGGTCATTGTCGCGCCGCCGTCGAAGCTCAGGCTCGAACCGATCGCGCCGAGCGCGGACTGGCGCGTCGACCTGGCGGCGGGGTGTCCGGCGCATTGCGGCTATTGTTATCTCGCGGGCTCGCTCAAAGGGCCGCCGATCACGCGCGCCTATGCCAATCTCGACGAGATTCTCGGCGTGCTGCCCAGCTATATGGACAAAGGCACGATCACCTCGCGCTCGGCGACGCGGGTGCAGGAGGGCACCACGTTCGAGGCGTCCTGTTACACCGATCCGCTGGGCATCGAGCCGATCACCGGGTCGCTGTCGCGGATGATCGAATGGTTCGGCCGGTCGGATGCGGACACGCAATTACGCTTCACCTCCAAGTTCGCCGACGTCGCGCCGCTGCTCGCGCTCGACCACAACGGGCGGACGCGGATGCGCGCATCGATCAATCCCAAGCGCTATGCCCGGTTCGAGGGCGGCACCGCGCCGGTCGCACTGCGGTTGGAGGCGCTGCGGCAGATGGCGGACGCTGGCTATCCCGTCGGGCTGACCATCGCGCCGATCATCGCGGCGGATGGTTGGGAGGAGGCGTACGGCACGCTGATCGACGACGCGGCCGCGCTGCTCGGCGACGTGCCCGACCTGACGATCGAGCTGATCACGCACCGCTTCACGACCGGATCGAAGGCGGTACTCGACAGCTGGTATCCCGGCTCCGCGCTCGACATGACCGACGCCGGGCGGATGACCAAGCGCACCAAGTTCGGCACCGAAAAACAGGTCTACGACACCGCGACGATGCAACGCCTGCGCGGCTGGTTCACCGAGACGATCGCGCGGACGTTGCCGCTGGCGCGCGTGCTGTACTGGACATGAGCGTCTTCTTTACCGCGGACACGCATTTCGGCGACCACCGCACGATCAACATCCAGCGCCGCCCGTTCCCCGATGTCGCGACGATGGATGCGGCGTTGATCGCCGGGTGGAACGCAGTGGTTGGGCCGGACGACGAAGTGTGGCACCTCGGCGATGTCGCGCGGCGTCCGGCGGCGGTGGCCGATCTGCTGGCGCGCTTGAACGGACGAAAGCATCTGCTCCGCGGCAACAACGACCCCGACGCTACGCTTGCCGCGGAGGGCTGGGCAAGCGTCGGCGCTTATGCCGAAATCACGGTCGAGGAGCGCAATCTCGTCCTGTGTCACTACCCGTTCCGGTCGTGGAACGGGCAGCATCGTGGCGCGATCAACCTGCACGGCCATAGCCACGGTCGGCTCAAGCCGATGCTGCGGCAATATGACGTGGGGGTCGATCCCAACGGCTTCGCACCGGTGCGGCTCGCGCAATTGCTCGGTGCGTGACGGCGCAGACGGTTCCTAACCTCTGCCGGGTCGGTTAGCGTGACCGGCATGAAACACGGCGACATCCGAATCGGCATTGGCGGCTGGACCTACGAACCGTGGCGCGGGACGTTCTTCCCCGACAAATGGCCGCAGAAGCGCGAGCTCGATTACGCCGCGTCGAAACTGACCGCGATCGAGGTCAACGGCACCTATTATTCGTCGCAAAAGCCCGCGACCTTCGCGTCCTGGGCGAAGGCGGTGCCCGACGGGTTCGTCTTTGCGCTCAAGGCGTCGCGCTATTGCACCAACCGCAAGGTACTGGCGGAGGCGGGCGAATCGATCGCGAAGTTTACCGGGCAGGGGATCGTCGAACTGGGCGACCGGCTCGGGCCGATCCTGTGGCAGTTCATGGCGACCAAGAAGTTCGACGCGGACGATTTCGGCGCATTCCTGAAGTTGTTGCCGTCGAGCCAGGACGGCGTCGCGCTGCGCCATGCGGTGCAGGTGCGGCATGAGAGTTTCCTCGTCCCCGAATTCGTGTCGCTGGCGCGCGCGGCGGGGGTGGCGATCGTCTATGCCGACTCGACCGATTATCCCGCGATCGCGGATGTCAGCGGGGATATGGTCTATGCACGGCTAGAGGCGGCGGTCGAAGAGGAGCCGGCAGGCTATGCCCCGGCCGCGCTCGATCGCTGGGCCAAGGCTGCGCGCGACTGGTCGGCGGGCGCTGCGCCGGGCGATTTGCCGTATGTGGCGGAGGCGGCTCCGGTCGTGCCGCGCGAAACGTTCGTCTTTTTCATCAACGGCGCGAAGGTGCGTGCGCCGCACGGTGCGATGGCGTTGATCGACCGGGTGCAGGGGTAAACCGTCTGCCTGGATGGATTGGCCGGACTGCATCGGACACTGGATCTCGATGCGTTCAGCGTAACCCGTTCGTTTCGAGCGCAGTCGAGAAACCTGCGCGGTGCCAGGCTTCTCGACTGCGCTCGAAGCGAACGGGGGTTGAGACGAGCGGGCAAGCCAATGCGGGCGGAAGCGATCCCGCTCTAGATCGCCCCGTTCGTTTCGAGCGTCGCGGGCGAATCCGGCACCACTTCGGTTTGCTCCGGTGCAGCTTCCTGCGGTGTAGCGGGCGTCAGGGGAGCCAGCGGGCGCGGATCGACGCCGGGGCTTAGAATAGCAGCACTCTCGATCGTATTGAGCGCGTGCCGCGTGTTGATGTAGCGGCGGGCGGCCTCGCTCCAGCGCGTCGCCTGACTCGCGCCGGGCGTCCGCGACACTTCGGCGAGCGCCGCTTCGACCTGTCCGGCCTCAAGCAGCCGCTGCGCACGCGCGACGCGGTCGACCGGCAGCGGCGAGGGCGCGCTCGCCTTGCGCAAGACCACCAGGTTGCGCAGTTCGCGCGCCAGGCTTTGCAACCAGCCACTGCTCGCCACCCCGGTAACGAGTTCGGGTGCGACGCCGTCGAGCCCGGCGCGCAGATCCTCGAGCGTCACCGGGTTATGCGCTGCCTGGACGATCGTCGCGACCGCAGCGGCCTGGGTCGTGCCGAAGCGCGTGCGTAATTGCTGCTCGATAAACCCCAGGTTGAGTCCGCGGTCGAGCGCGCGGCGTGCGGCGAACGCGACCATCAGCCCTTCGCTGCGGGTGGCATAAGCGGCGGCCTGTTGCGCATCGCGGTCGATGCTCGCCTCGCGCGCTTCGAGCGCATCCAGCTTGCTCGCCAGCTCAGCTTCGCGACTGCTCAGCGCAGCGATATCGATCGCGGGACCGGGGGCACCGGCCTTTCCGGGCAGGATGACGACGGGCGGCTGCCCGTTCGACACCGGCAGCGTCATCGTCGCGACTTGCTTGCCGTCGGCACCGGTATTCAGGCCCTTGCCGAACCGCGTGATCAGTAATGCAGCCACGCCGACGCCGATCAGGAACGCAATCAGTCCGAGCGCGATCCCCATCCGCCATCCCATCCCGCGCCGAGTCGCAGCGGCGGAAACGGGTGGCGGGGTATAGGGCGGCACGGTTCGCTGCGGTGGTACTGGGGGGGCAGGCCGGGTCTGCTCGGGGGCGTGGTGCCTGTCCTGCCCGGGGGCCTGCGCCGGGAATTCGGTCTCGGGGACGGTGGGCGTGTTTTCGTCCATAGCGTGGTCTTATCATCGCCCGAACGCGAACGGTCAACGGCTCGTCGTCGGAAGAGCGTTGAGCGCGGTGAACAGCGCCGCGTCGTCCGGGCGCGCAGCCACGACGATGTCGGCCCAGCCGGACCCGGCGGCGGCGGCGATCGCGGGGCTGAACGCCGCGATCGCGATCCGCGCGCGCGACAGGCCCGCTGAATCGACCAGCGTACCGATCCGCCGTGCCGCGCGTGCGGAATGCAGCAGCGCGACGCGGTCGTGCAGCACGTCGAGCGCGGCGGGATCGACGGCGCGGGGCACGCTTTGATAGACCGGGATCAGCGTCGCGATGACGCCGCCGACCTCGAGCGTACGATCGTGCCCGGTCAGGTGGAGCGCCCGCCGCACGCCGTTGCGTTCCGCCAGCGCGATGATGTCTGCGGCGTTGCCGGTGCCCGATGCGATCACCTCGAACCCGGCATCGCGTGCCGCCGTCGCAGTGTGTCCGCCGACCGCGAGCACCGGCAGCATTCGCAGGGCGGCGATCGCCTCTCCGCCGAACCGGAGCGCGTTGGCACTGGTCAGGATCAGCGCATCGTGCTGCGTCGGATCGGGAACGGCCCAGTCGAGCGGCTCGACCGCGAACACCGGCAGCGCCACAGCGTCGAACCCCGCGTCGCGCGCGCGCGCCAGCGTTGCGGCATTGCCGGGCTCGGGACGCAGCACGACCAGCCGCTGCGTCATCCCGCGAACAACGACCGCACGGCCGGCGGCGCACGGTCGAGCAAGTTCGCCCCCAGTCGCGCGGCCAGCGTGGCATCGCCGAGCGCGCCCTCGACCACGCCCGCGACATGCGCGCTGCCGTCCTCGGCGAACAATTCGCCGCGCAAGGTCATCGTCGTTCCGCCTTTTCCGTCGTCGGCGAGCGTCGCCAGCGCAGCGACCGGCGAATGGCAATCCGCCTGCAACACCGCGAGCAACGCGCGTTCGAGCAGGACACAGGCGTGGGTCGGCGCATGGTCGATCGCGGCGAGCAGCGTGCGGACTCGGTTATCGTCGGTCCGCGCCTCGATCCCGACCGCGCCTTGTGCGGGGGCGGGGAGCATCACGTCGATCGGGATGCAGCTGCCGACTTCGACTCGCCCGAGCCGTTCGAGCCCCGCCGCCGCGAGCAGCGTCGCATCGACTTCGCCCGCCGCGACCTTGGCGAGCCGCGTGTCGACGTTGCCGCGCAGCAAGATCGTGACGAGATCGGGTCGCAGCCGTTTCACCTGCGCGACCCGGCGCGGCGAACTCGTGCCGACCACCGCGCCCTCGCGCAGAGCGCTCACGCTGTCCGCGCCGATGATCCTGTCGCGCACGTCGGCGCGCGGCAGCATCGCGGCGATCGTGATCGCGTCGGGGCGGCCGGTCTCGACGTCCTTCATCGAATGGACCGCGAAATCGATCTCTTGGCTCAGCAATGCGCGATCAAGCTCTTTGGTCCACAGCGCCTTGCCGCCGATTTCCGCAAGCGCGACATCCTGGCGGCGGTCGCCGGTCGTGCGGATCGTGACGATCTCGACGCGGGCGCGGTCCCAGCCATGCGCTGCGCACAGTGCCTCGCGCACCAAATTGGCCTGAACCAGTGCGAGCGGCGACCCGCGCGTCCCGAGCTTGAGCGGTGGTTGTGTCACGCGGCGTCCCCTTCGCTCCGTGTCATGACGAACCCGCCCGGTTCCGACAAGTGGCGGGGGCGGGGTGGAGGCTTCGACAATGCGCGGGATCGGCGGTAGGAAGGCGGCATGGCACTCATTCTCGGTCTCGAATCCAGTTGCGACGAAACCGCCGCGGCGCTCGTCACGTCGGATCGTCAGGTTCTGGCGCACCGGCTCGCGGGGCAGGAAGCCGCGCACCGTCCGTTCGGCGGCGTCGTCCCCGAAATCGCAGCGCGCGCGCATGTCGAGGTGCTGGCTCCCCTGATCGAGGCGGCGCTGGCGGATGCGGGGGTCACGCTCGGCGAAGTCGACGCGATCGCCGCGACCGCCGGGCCGGGGTTGATCGGCGGGGTGATGGTCGGGCTCGTTACGGGCAAGGCGCTCGCACATGCCGCGGGCAAGCCGCTGATCGCGGTCAACCATCTGGAGGGCCATGCGCTCAGTCCGCGGCTATCCGATCCCGATCTCGCATTTCCCTATCTGTTGCTGCTCGTCTCGGGCGGGCATTGCCAGTTGCTGCTGGTCGAGGGGGTGAATCGCTACCGCCGCCTGGCCACGACGATCGACGATGCCGCGGGCGAAGCGTTCGACAAGACCGCCAAGGTGCTCGGGCTGGGCTTCCCCGGCGGTCCCGCGGTCGAGGTCGCGGCCCGCGCCGGACGACCGATCGTACCGCTGCCGCGCCCGCTGAAGGGATCGCCCGAACCGCATTTTTCCTTTGCCGGGCTCAAGAGCGCGGTCGTCCGCGCGTACGCGGCAGGGACATGGTCGGTCGAGGATATCGCCGCGTCGTTCCAGCAGGCGGTGGTCGACTGCCTGCTCGATCGCACCATCCGCGCGCTCGGGGCGGCGCATGGCGCGACCGCGCTGGTGGTCGCGGGCGGGGTCGCGGCGAACGGCGCGGTGCGAACCGCGCTTGCCGATCTTGCGGCGGCGAACGGTCTGCGGTTCGTGGCGCCGCCTTTGTGGCTGTGTACCGACAATGCCGCGATGATCGGCTGGGCGGGCGCGGAGCGCTTCGCCGCGGGGCTGACCGACCTGCTCGACGTCGCCGCGCGCCCGCGCTGGCCGCTCGATCCGGGCGCGGAAGCGGTGCGTGGTGCGGGAGTGAAGGCATGAAGATCGGGGTCATCGGCGGCGGCGCCTGGGGCACAGCACTCGCGCAGGTCGCGGCGCGGGGCGGCGAGCCCGTCCTGCTCTGGGCGCGCGAGCCGGATGTGGTCGAGGGGATCAACGCCGGGCACAGGAACGCACGCTTCCTCTCCGGCATCACGCTGCCCGAGACGATCGTCGCGACCGGGTCGCTCGGCGCGCTGTCGGCGTGCGATGCGTTGCTCGTCGTCGTCCCCGCGCAGCATGTCCGCGCGGTGCTCGCCGAAACCGCGGTCGGCGCGACGCCCTTGGTGCTCTGTGCCAAGGGGATCGAAGCGGGCACGCAGATGCTGGTCGGCGAAGTCGCGCGCGAGATCCATCCGAACGCGCCGATCGCGGTGCTGTCCGGCCCGACCTTCGCGCATGAAGTTGCCGCCGGGCAACCGACCGCGGTGACGCTCGCCTGCGCGGACGAGGCGCTGGGCGCGGCGCTCGCGGACCGTCTCGCGGGGCCTGCGCTTCGGCCTTATGCGACGACCGACGTCATCGGCGCGGAGATCGGCGGCGCGGTCAAGAACGTGCTGGCGATCGCGTGCGGCGTGGTCGAGGGCGCCGGACTCGGCCAGAATGCCCGCGCCGCGTTGATCGCGCGCGGGTTTGCGGAAATGGTGCGCTTCGGAATGGCGCGTGGTGCACAGGTAGAGACGCTGAGCGGATTGTCGGGACTGGGGGATCTGGTGCTGACCTGCTCGTCGACCAGCTCACGCAATTTCTCGCTCGGGGTCGGGCTGGGGCAGGGGCGGCGCGCGCAGGATCTGCTCGCGGACCGCGTGACGGTGGCGGAAGGCGCTGCGACCGCGCCGGTGCTGCGCGTCGCGGCGGCGGCGATCGGGGTCGAGATGCCCGTGGTAGCGGCGGTCTGCGCGCTGCTCGACGGCGCGGATGTTGGGGCGGTGATCGAGGCGCTGCTCGCGCGGCCGTTGCGACGCGAGGCGCGGTAACGTTTCAGCGCGACTGCGTTCTCCGGCGAAAGCCGGAGTCCAGGGTTTCGCGGCCACCCCGTCGTTGTCCTGCTGCGCTCTGGGTTCCCGCCTTCGCGGGAAATCGGCGCAGGGTTCTCCCGCGCCACCCCACACCCTCAGAAATCGATCGCGATGCCCTTGTGTTCCCAATCGCCATAGCGCGTTGGGTCGAGCCCGAGATGGTCGCGCATGTCGCGCGGTTCGGGTTTGGGGTCGGGGGCGGGCACCGGCGTATTCTTGCTCAGATAGGCTGGTGGCTTCACATGCGGCGGACGAGCGGCCATGAGGGACTTCCTTGCAGACGCATGAGATAAAGCGTCTCCCGTCAGTTGGCGGTCCTTTGCGAAGAGTTCAAGCCCGTGACCCTGCCACCCCCCCGCCGTTACATGCCCCGCCCCGAACCCGTCGAGGCCCCCGGCGTCCCCGCACGCCGCGCTGCGCTCCGGATGCTCGACGCGGTTCTCCGCCAGGGCTTGCCGCTCGAAGCCGCGATCGGCCGCGCGACCGGAGGGATCGACCGCGCCGATGACCGAGCGCTGGCCCACGCGATCGCGGCGGAGGTGCTGCGACGGTTGCCCGATCTCGACGCGCTGATCGATTCGGCGACCAAGACTCGATTGCCCGATGATTCCAAGGCGCGCTTTGCGCTGCGCATCGCGCTGGTGCAGGCGCTGTCGCTCGGCACCCCGTCGCACGCGGCGTTTTC
>Ga0265780_10007298_pt1 | contig 13605 bp, 14 predicted proteins | sample P1T30metagenome_FD_192432 | JGI IMG/M metagenome (GOLD analysis project Ga0265780, IMG submission 192432) | Plant litter microbial communities from East Loma Ridge, Irvine, California - P1 T30 | ecosystem: Environmental > Terrestrial > Plant litter > Unclassified | place: USA: California... | reverse complement strand
TCGATCGATCTAGACAATGTCGCCTTCCTCGCCAAGCCCTTTTCGGTCCAGCAGCTTGCCGAAGCGGTACGCGCGATGATGGCGGCGAAAGGACTTGGCGCGGGCGGGGGTTGATGGTTATGGAACCGTCATGACCGCACCGCGTAACATCCTGATCGTCGAGGACGAACCCCTCATCGCGATGATGCTCGAGGATTTCCTCGAAATTCTCGACAAGGTTGCGGTGGGCAGTGCCGATAGCGTGTCGGGCGCGATGAGCTTGATCGAAGCGGGCGGCATCGACGCGGCGATCCTCGATCTCAACCTGCGCGGCGGCGAGACCAGCCTGCCGATCGCCGATGCGCTGGCGGCGGCGAACATCCCCTTCGTGTTCGCGACCGGCGGCTCGCACGACAGCGTAGCCGAACGCTTCCGCGACAGGCCCTCGCTCGCCAAGCCGTTTACCATGGACGGTGTGGCGAAGGCGCTGGACGGCCTAGGCGCCTGACGCCAAGCGCAGCTTGGCGGAAGACCAGCGCCGGCCCGGCCGGCGGCGCTCAAGCGCCGTCCGACGACGCGGCTTCGCCGCGGCGGTTCGTTGTAGTCCCGTCGCCCCGGCGAAGGCCGGGGCCGCTATGTGTAACGCGAACCGACCGCCACCCGCACCCGTTCGCCCTGAGCGAAGTCGAAGGGCGTGCCACGCGCCACGCCACCCTCACACTATTTCCAACAAAAATCTCCGTTCCGCTCTTGTTCCACCAGAACAAACAGGGTACTCCGCTTCCAACACGCATTGAATGCGCAAGCACATCGGTTTAGCGACGGAGGCTATCGTGGCGGCATCACTGAAGGTCATCGACACCAAAATGGCAGCATCCAACACCAAGGCCGCTGATGAGCGGCAAAAGGCGCTCGAAGCAGCGCTCGCGCAGATCGATCGCGCCTTCGGCAAGGGCTCCGCGATGCGGCTCGGCTCGAAGGAGACGATGCAGGTTGAGACGATCTCGACCGGCTCGCTCGGCCTCGATATCGCGCTCGGCGTCGGCGGCCTGCCGCGCGGCCGCGTGATCGAGATCTACGGCCCGGAAAGCTCGGGCAAGACCACCCTCGCGCTCCACGTCATCGCCGAGGCGCAGAAGGGCGGCGGCACCGCCGCCTTCGTGGACGCCGAGCATGCGCTCGATCCGGTCTATGCCAAGAAGCTCGGCGTCAACATCGACGAGCTGATCGTCTCGCAGCCGGATACCGGCGAGCAGGCGCTCGAAATCGTCGACACGCTCGTGCGGTCGAACGCGATCGACGTGCTCGTGGTCGATTCGGTCGCGGCGCTGGTGCCGCGTGCGGAAATCGAAGGCGAGATGGGCGACAGCCATGTCGGCCTCCAGGCTCGCCTGATGTCGCAGAGCTTGCGCAAGCTCACCGGCTCGATCAGCCGTTCGCGCTGCATGGTGATCTTCATCAACCAGCTCCGCATGAAGATCGGCGTGATGTACGGCAACCCCGAGACGACGACCGGCGGCAACGCGCTGAAGTTCTACGCTTCGGTCCGCCTCGACATCCGCCGCACCGGCCAGATCAAGGATCGCGAGGAGATCATCGGCAACACGACTCGCGTCAAGGTCGTAAAGAACAAGGTCGCGCCGCCGTTCAAGCAGGTCGAGTTCGACATCATGTACGGGCAGGGCGTCTCCAAGATCGGCGAGATCCTCGATCTCGGCGTCAAGGCCGGCCTCGTCGAGAAATCGGGCGCGTGGTTCAGCTACGACAGCGTCCGCATCGGCCAGGGCCGCGAGAACTCGAAGAACTTCCTCAAGGAAAACAGCGAGATGTGTGATCGTCTCGAAAAGGCGATCCGCAGCCGAACCGACAAGGTCGCCGAAGAGATGATGGCCGGCCCCGAGGACGACGACGTCGATATGTGAGCAACCTTAGCCATTTTTAACGCGGCGTTCCTCAAGCGTCGCAAAGCCCGGAAAGGCCCGCTCACGCAGCGGGCCTTTCAGCGTACCGGAACCGACGCCCCCGCCACGCGCTTGTCAGCGCCATGACGATCATCGTTCACCACCTCGAAAACTCGCGTTCGCAGCGAATCCTCTGGCTGCTCGAAGAGCTCGGCCTGCCCTACGAAGTCCGTCGCTATGCCCGCGACCCCAAGACGATGCTCGCGCCAGAGGCGCTCAAGCGAATCCACCCGCTCGGCAAGTCGCCGATGATCGAGGACGAGGGCCGCATCCTCGTCGAGACGGCTGCGATCGTCGAATATCTCGTCGAGAAAGGCGACGGGCGCTTCGCCGCCCCCGCGCACCGCGACGCGGCACTCCGTTACCGCCAGTTCCTCCACTACGCCGAAGGCTCGCTGATGCCGCCGCTCTTCATGCTGCTCGTGCTCAGCCGCGTGCCGCTGTTCGGCCGCGCCGCGATGAAGCGCTTCCAGCCGATGGTCGATGTGCATCTCGACTATGTCGAAACCGTCCTCGCCGAACATCCGTGGTTCGCCGGAGATACGATCTCCGCCGCCGACATCATGATGAGCTTTCCGCTCGAAGCAGCGCGCAGCCGCGCCGGCCTCGACACGTCCCGCCCCGCGACGATCGCATGGCTTGATCGCATCCACGCACGGCCCGCGTATCGGGCCGCGCTCGCGCAGGGCGGCCCATACGCTTACGCGTGACGCGCAAGGCCGTGGCTCGGCGCATGCGGCGGTTCGATCTCGGGCGGCGCGGGCGGGTCGAGATCGCCCTCCCACCGCGCCACCACGCTCGCCGCGATCGCATTGCCGACGACGTTGGTCGCCGAGCGGCCCATGTCGAGAAACTGATCGACACCGATGATGAGCAATAGCCCGGCTTCGGGAATGCCGAACTGCCCGAGCGTCGCCGCGATCACGACGAGGCTGGCGCGCGGCACGCCCGCGATCCCCTTCGATGTGACCATTAGCGTCAGCAGCATCGCGATCTGCGTGCCGAGCGCGAGGTGGATGCCGTAGGCCTTGGCGATGAACAGCGACGCGAACGTCATGTACATCATCGAGCCATCGAGATTGAACGAATAGCCGAGCGGTAGCACGAAACTGGCGATCTTGGCCGGCACGCCGAACCGGTCGAGCGCCTCCAGAGTGCGCGGGAACGCCGCCTCCGACGACGCGGTTGAAAACGCGAGCAACGCCGGCTCGCGGATATAGCGAAACAACATGCCGGCGCGCCGCCCGATCACCGCGAAGGCAAGCACGCCCAATACGATCCACAGCGTCGCCAGCCCGAAATAGACGCTGCCCATGAAATAGGCGAGTTTGAAGATCAGCCCTGGCCCATGTTCGGTCAGCGCGGCGGTGATCGCCGAAAACACCGCGATCGGCGCGAGCCGCATCACGTAATCCGTGATCTGCAACATCACTGCCGCGAGTCCTTCGGCAGCCGTAACCAGCGGCGCGGCGCGCTCGCCGACGGCGGTGATCGCGACGCCGAAGAACACCGAGAAGATCACGATCTGAAGGATCTCGTTGGTCGCCATCGCATCGACGATCGAGCTCGGCACGATATGCGTGATGATCTTCGCGACATCGAACCCGCTCGCATCAAGCCCGACCGCAGCATTGACCGGCGGCGGCGTCAGATGCGGGCTGAGGCCGAGTATGTCGCCGAGATCCGACGTGAGATGGAAGAGCAGCAGCCCGAGCGTCAACGACACGAGGCTCGCGCCGACGAACCACCCGACCGACTTCAACCCCACGCGCCCGAGTGCGCCGGTATCGCCCATATGCGCGATGCCGACGACGAGCGTGGAGAACACCAGCGGCGCGATGATCATCTTGATGAGGCGCAGGAACACCGTCGTCAGAATCGAGAACCAACCGGCAATGCCTTTGAGCCGCGCGGCTGATTCGGGCGAACCGTCGTCGATCCCGGCGTGGATGGCCCAGCCGAGCAAGATGCCGAGCACCAGTCCGCCAAGGATGTACCACGTCAACCGCTTCGCCAAGTCTGTTCTCCCGCTGGCCCCGTACATAGCGAAGGGCATTGCCCCGGCGCCGTCAAGCGCCCTATCGTGTTCCGATGCAGCAAGATAGTTTCTCAGGGCGTCGTCGCGTGTTGAAGATAGCGGGGGCCTTGCCGTTGCTCGCCGCCGCGCATGCCGTTCGCGCGGCCGAGCCCGATCTCGTCGGCCTGGCCGACATCACCCGGGACGTGGTGCCGATCACCGCCACCGAGCGGCTCGCCCGCATCGCCCGCGCGCAAGCGCTGATGAAGGCGAACGGAATCGGTGCGGTGCTGGTCGAGGCGGGATCGTCGCTGATCTATTTCACCGGGGTCGCGTGGCATCGCAGTGAGCGGCTGACCGCGGCGGTGCTGCCCGCCGAGGGCGATCCGTGCATCGTCACCCCGTTCTTCGAGGAGCCTTCGGTACGACAGACGCTCGCGATACCGTGCGATGTCCGCGTATGGCAGGAGGATGAAGATCCGCTCAAGCTGGTCGCGGGCTTCCTGCGCGAACGCGGGCTGGCGGGGCGTTCGGTCGGCATCGAGGAGACGGTGCGCTATTTCGCGGTCGATGGTCTCGCCCGCGCCCTGCCCGATGCGAAGATCGTTTCGGCCAATCCCGTCGTTCGCGGCTGCCGGATGGTTAAGACCGCGCCTGAAATCGCGCTGATGCAGCGCGCGACCGACGTGACAATCGCCGCCTATAGCTGGGTCCATCCGCGTGTCGAAAAGGGCATGACGCGCGAGCAGATCGCCGCGCTGATGAACGCCGCCACGCGCAAGCTCGGCGGCGATCCCGAGTTCGCGCTGGTGCTGATCGGCGAGGCGGCGGCATATCCGCACGGCAGCCGCGCGCCGCAGGTGGTGGCGGAGGGGCAGGTGGTGCTGATGGATTGCGGCTGCACCGTGCAGGGCTATCAGTCCGACGTGTCGCGCACGTTCGTGTTCGGCGTGCCGAGCAAGGAACAACGCTCGGTGTGGGATCATGTCCGCGCCGGCCAGGCCCGCGCTTTCGCGGCGGCGCGGATCGGCGCGCCGGCGGGCGCGGTCGATGATGCCGTGCGTGGATTCTATGAAAGCCTCGGCTATGGGCCGCGTTACCGTCTGCCGGGGCTGTCGCATCGTACCGGGCATGGCATAGGCCTCGATGGACACGAACCGGTCAACCTCGTCCACGGCGAAACCACGCCGCTGGCGGCGGGCATGTGCTTCTCGGACGAACCCGGCCTGTACCTTCCCGGCAAGTTCGGCGTGCGGCTGGAAGATTGCTTCCACATGACGCCAGCCGGACCGAAATGGTTCTCGGTTCCGCCGGTCTCGATCGATGCGCCGCTCGGGTGAGGGGTGCGCAGGGCACGTCGATCGGATCGGTGTTGCCGAAACCGGCCGACGCGGCAAACGCGATCTATGGCCGTGCAAGTGAGCAGGCATCCGCTAACGCCGCAAACGCATTGACCGCCGCCGCGTAGATATGGCAGTGACGGCTTCATCAAGGGGCCAGCCGAAAACCGAGTGTAAGACCGCATCGGGCTATAGCGCTGATCTTGTGAATGCGGGTGTAGCTCAATGGTAGAGCAGAAGCTTCCCAAGCTTACGACGAGGGTTCGATTCCCTTCACCCGCTCCAATTTCCGATCTCAGGACATACCCCAGAGCTTTGTAAGCCGCAGAGCCGTGCCGTATCGCGTTGGCCGGTGCCCTGTATTGCGGAAGATTTCAGGAAAGCTCCTGAGGGTGCGGCCAATTCGCCAGAAAAGCGGGCCGAAAAACGCCCGTAGCTTTCATCGACTGCCGAAAAGAGAGCTTCCTCTTCTCCACAAAATGCCCTCGCGATTAAATTTACATAGGCTCACGCCAGTGGTGTGCGTGCCCGCGACATGGCGAACCTTTGGGGTGTGTTCCCCGTACGACGGTGACGACACACTGCGCGATGCCTTTAAGTGTTGCTACTGAAGGCGCTGGCGCCAGGATTCGTCTAAGTACCTCCCTAACAGGGGTACGTACTGCGGCGGTGAGGAGGTCGACGCACGGACGTGATCAAAGGACGGGTCCGAGTAATGTTTACAACCGCGCATAAAACCTACGCGGGCGAAGCCTGCCTCGTAATGGAGGCACCCAGAACACGCGGTCGAAAACATGTCGTGATGGCTGTTGCGGCCTTACTGCTGCTTTTTAGTGGGGGTGGCGCTTATGCCGTGATCGACATAGCCTCCGCCACTAGCTTTGTAGCCGAAGTCCCGGTGGCAGCGAATGAAGTCGCTTTGGTCGACATGCCCGAGATCACCGTCAACCTCAACACTGCAGGCGATCCGCGCTCACTCAGGATTCACGTCATGCTGGTGCCGAGAAGCCGGTCGGTTGGCGCTGCTGTCAGGGGCAAACTGCCCGCGATCCTTCGCGCCTATCAGCCGTTCCTGCAGAACCTGCATCCACAGGATATGTCGGGTGCGGCTGCGGTGTTCCGCATCAAGGAGGAACTCGTCGCTCGCGCTGCCGGGGTGATGGGGCAGGGTGTCATCGAGGACGTACTGATCCAGGATTTCGCTCAACAGTAAAGGATTTACAGTTGGCGATACCGTGAGACCTCGCCGTCACCGATTTCAGCGAGCGTGGCCCGGCTGGTCGCGAGCGCGTTCGCGATTGCGTCCGCGCCGCCGTGTTCTGCCGCGCTCCAGGCATCGCCAAGTTCGCGATAGCCGATCGCGCCGGCGAGGCCGGCAAGGCGATGTGCCTCATCTTTGGTCGGGCTCTCCCCGGCAATCGCCGCGCGCAGGGCGTCGGCGAAACGCGCGATCATCGCGGCTGCGTCATCCGTACCGAGCAGGCGCACCAATGTGTAAAAGGGCGAATAGGGCGGTCGCCGTAAAGCATGGTCCGCCAGCGCCCCGGCAAATCGCTGGATCGTGGCGGCTTGCGTGGCACTGTTGTTCGGCAGCATCGCGGTGACGCCGCTCAGTCGTTCACCCCCCGATTGCAGGATCGGTACGCCCGCCATCGGTTGCGGCAGGGCACGGATAGCGCCGAGCAACGCTGCGGCGCCATCGGCGTTCGCATCGAGCACGACGAGGGCGACGGTCTCGTCGACGACGGCGAGCGCATCAGCGACGAGGGTCGCACTACAGACGGTCCAACCCTCCGGTATCAGTAAACCAAGAACCGCCGAGGTTAATGCCGAATCGGCACCATATAAAAGCGCCGTGCTTTTCACGACGATGCAATGTTGCGGTTGCGAATGGTTGCGCCATCAACATGTATTAGTTCTTGCGGCATACCTCGATCTTCACTTAAAAGTTGAGAAAGGATCGTGTCGGAACAACGACTTTCGCGTAGATGGAAAATGATATGCTCGCGCCGCGACGAATTCTAGTGGCGGACGATCATCCGCTCATCAGCAACGGAATCCAACTCGCCGTGCATGCGCGCCTCCCGAATTGCGCGATCGACACCACCGCGACGATCGCCGGCGCGCGCGCGTTGATCGCCGCGAACGGGCGTTACGATCTGGTGCTGCTCGACTTCAAACTGCCCGACGCGCACGGCTTCTCGGGATTTTTCGAACTCCAGCACGAGCTTGGTGATCGGCCGATCGCGATCATCTCGGCGAGCGACGATACCGCGCTGATCGCAGCCGCGCGCGCAGTGGGCGCGGCGGGGTTTCTGCGCAAGGCCGATGCGCTCGATGCGCTGGTCGGTGCGGTTGGCGTGCTGCTTGGCGGCGGTACGGTGTTTCCGCCCGAGACGAGCGGCGCGCAGCACGATCTTCAATCGCGGCTGGCAACCTTGTCGGTGGCGCAGCGCCGCGTCCTGGTGGCGCTCGTGGAAGGGCGGCTCAACAAGCAGATTGCCGGCGACCTCAACGTGACCGAGGCGACCATCAAGGCGCACCTCACCGCAATCTTCCGCAAGATCGGCGTTCAGAACCGGTTGCAGGCGATCCTGACGATGCAGCCGCTGCTCGATCCGCAGAAACTCGGATGAACACGATCCCGGTCTTCAAGGCGGACTGGGAGCCGATGTTGTGGCGCACGATGAGCGCCGCAGCCGCGCTGTCGGCGGCGCTCGTGTTGCTGGCGCTGCTGTTCGGCGCCGAGTACAACCGATCGACCGCGACGTCCGTCAACGTGAACCGGACGTATGGCGAACGGCTTGAGATCGACAGTCTGATGGCCGCGCTGCTGGATGCCGAGACGGCGCAGCGCGGCTATATCATCACCGGCGACGACCAATTCCTCAGCCCTTACAACGCCGCTCGCGGGCGCTTCGAACGCGCGGCGACGACGCTCGGTCTGACGTTCGGCCATCTGCCCGGCCAGCAAAGACGGCTGGCGCAGTTGCGCGAGTTCGCCACCGCGAAATTCGCCGAGATGGAACAGATGGTGGCGGTTCGACGCTCGCTGGGGGCTGACGCCGCCGCGGCGGGTGTGAGCACCGGCCAGGGCAAACTGCTCATGGACGCGATCGGCCGCATCCACGCCGCGATGGTCGCCGAACAGGGCCGCATTCTGGAGACGGGTTTGTCGCGCCAGCGCGACCGCATTCTCGTTACCAAACGGCTGATCTGGGGGTTGGTGCTGGCAATGGCGGCAAGCGCCTTCGGCCTTGGCTATCTGTTCTGGCGAACCCGCAAGCGAAGCCACGGGCTTGCGCTGAAGGCGGTACGCTTCGGCATCCGCCAAAACGCCATTTTCGACGCGGCGCAGGACGCGATCTTGCTACTGGACCCGAGCGGCGAGATCGAGATGGTCAATCCGGCGGCCGAGCGTCTGTTTGATTACACCGGCGCCGCTCTGCTCGGGTAGGACATTGCGCTGCTGGTCGATCTCGCGCCCGGCGAGGGCGCGTTCCTGGACCGGATCGGCTACCGCACCGCCGGACTCGCCGATCCGTTCCGCACGAACTTGCACGCGCGACGGCGTGACGGTGCGCTGTTGCCGATCGAAGTGTCGCTCGGTGCGATGGATCTCCCCGACGGCATCCATATCGTCGCGGCGTTTCGTGACGTGACCGAGCGGGAACAGGCCGAAGAGTTGCGGGAACAGTTCCTTTCCACGGTCAGCCACGAACTGCGCACGCCGCTGACGTCCATTGTCGGTGCGCTCGGTCTGCTACGCGGCGGCGTGGTGGCCGATCTGCCGGTCGACGCGAAACGGCTGGTCGAGATCGCGGAGAGCAATGCGACACGATTGATCCGCCTGGTCAACGACCTGCTCGATATCGAAAAGCTCGAAGCGGGCGCGATGACGTTCGATTTCAAGCCGTTCGATATCCGCGCGGCGCTGTCCGAGGCCGCCCATTCCATGCGTGGATTGGCAGAAGCACGCCGGGTCGTGTTGAGTGCCGACCCGGGCGACATGCCCGTGCTGGTGCGCGGCGACAGCGAACGGCTCGTGCAAGTGGCGAGCAACCTCCTCTCGAACGCGGTTCGCTTCTCGCCGGAAGGCGGCGTCGTGACGCTGTCGCTGGAGGCGGTATCGGGTCGCGTCACCGTTTCGGTGCGCGATAACGGGCCGGGGATCGATCCCGATCTGGGGCGACGACTGTTCACGCGGTTTGCGCAGGGCAGGCAACCCGCCGGTGTTTCTGCCGGCACTGGCCTGGGGCTGATCATTTCGCGCGAGATCGTCCGCGCGCATGGCGGGCGTATCTGGCACGCGGCAACTGGTAAGGGCGCTTTGTTCTGCTTCGAACTGCCCGTGCCGAGCGCGGCCGATGCACGAGAGACCGATGCCACAAGCCTTGCTCCGCCGGCTATGCGAGCGGAAGCAGAATGAAGATCCTGTACGTCGACGACGAAGCCGACATACGCATCATCGTCGGCATGGCGCTACGCCTCGACCCCGGACTTGACGTCAAGATGGCGGAGTCCGGTCCGGACGCGCTGCGGCTGCTCGATGCGGGCGCGTGGACGCCAGACCTCGCGCTGATCGACATGATGATGCCGGAGATGTCGGGCGGCGAGGTGTTGGCGGCGCTGCGCCACCGCGCGGGGCTGGAGCGCTTGCCCGTGGTGTTCGTCACCGCGAGCGCGCGCCGCGACGATATCCGTGCGTGGCTCGATCTCGGTGCGAATGGCGTGCTCACCAAACCGTTCGATCCGATGACGCTCGCGAGCGTTGTGCGGGCGCGGTTCGCGGAGATCGCCGGATAGCGACTCGCCGAGGCGATAGCGCCGCGTGATGTCCTTCCATGTCCCGTTATGACGTCATGACGCTGAAGCTGAGATGCGTCGATGCCTTCGACCAAGGTCTAAGTCTCGTTCGACGTTGGTCTGGAACCTTTCAGACTCTGGTCTAAGCAGCCTTCGACTCTGGTCTAAACGTTCTTCCTACGTTCTCTTTTCGTAAGACCTGTTTAACCCGATCCGGGCTTCTTCGACTCACGCACGGGGGAAGTGCGTGGGGGTTTGAGCATGTCGTCGGCACGAACAGGGAAAGAAAGGCTGTGGCCGCTGCGCCATCGAGTGCAGTCGTCTTTCTGTGTCCTGACGATAGCTGTCGCTTATGGTGTTGGTCTCGCCCATGCGGAGACTGTTGCCGGTACTGTCATAACTAACACAGCGACGGCTTCGTTCAGCCAAGATGGCAAGGACGTCTCGACATCGTCTAACCCGGTATCGACGCCAGTTTCCGAAAGGCTGGACGTTTCGGTCGCGGCATTGGTGCCGCGCACGGCCATTGATCGCGATGCCGCGATCAGCGCTGTCGGGTTTCGCGTTACCAATACGGGCAACGGCGCCGAGGCGTTCCGTCTTGACGCCAACATCGATCAGCCCGCCGCGACGGTGAAGGGCTTCGCGCTCGATACCGACAACAACGGTATTTACGATCCCGCCGTCGATACCCTGCTGGACGAGGCTGTCACGCCGAAGCTCGCGGCCGGTGCGGCGCAGGGCATCTTCGTGCTCGTGGCGAATGCCGCAGCCGCCGGCGTCGATATCGCCGTCAGCGCGGGCGCGACCGCCGTCACCGGATCGGGGGCGCCGGGTACAGTGTTCCCAGCTCGCGGCGACGGCGGCGTCGATGCGGTCGTTGGCAAGACCGGCGCGGATGCGCGGGCGCAGGCGCTGCTCACCCCGACGGCGACGGTTCCGACGTTGGCCAAAGCGCAGAGCGTGGTTGCGCCCGACGGCAGCACGCGCGCGGTACGCGGCGCGACCATCACCTACACGCTGACTGCGCATTTCAACGGCCGCACGCCCGGCGCGGTGATCGCCGATCCAATCCCGCAAGGCACCGGCTACGTCGCCGGCAGCCTCATGCTCGACGGCGGCCGGCTCAGCGATGGCGCCGATGCCGATGCCGGCACCTTCGACGGCAGCAGGATCAGCGTCGCGCTCGGCGACGTCGGCGATGCCGGCGACCACGTCATCACCTTCAAGACCATCATCCAGTGAGGAGCACTGCCATGTTCGACACACTACCGTCCGTTCGCATGATCGCCGTTGCCGCACTCGCGGCCGGCCTCGCTGCCGCACCCGCTCAGGCGGCCGGCCCAATTCAGGTCTCGTCCAAAGTGATGGTCGAGAAGAAGACCGCCGCCAAGGACGGCACCACCAGCGTCACGCTGGCGCCGACGCAGAAGGTCGTGCCCGGCGACAAGGTCGTCTTCGTACTCGATTACCGCAACACCGGCGCCCAGCCGATCAGCAATCTCGTCCTCGACAATCCCGTGCCGCAGCAGCTCGCCTATCGCAGCCCTGCGCAAGGGTCGCCCGCGCCTGAAGTGTCGGTGGACGGCAAGACTTATGGAGAGCTCGCGACGCTGCGCGTGCGGACTGCCGCCGGCGGCCTGCGCCCCGCGAGCCCCGACGATGTCACCAATGTCCGGTGGCGCCTCGCGAGCCCCGTCACGGCCGGCGCGCATGGCCAATTCGCGTTCCAGGCCGTGCTGAAATGACCACCGAACCATCCACCACCAACGTCACCACGATCTTTAACAGGGAGTATAAGGCAATGTTCGTCAACAAGGTCCGGTTGCTGCTTCTGTCGGGAACGGCAGTCCTCGCAACCACCGGCACTGCGCACGCCGCGCATACCGCCGCCGGCACCGTCATCACCAACACCGCGCAGGTGACCTACACCGTCAACGGCACGGCGCAGTCGACCAACTCGACGACCGCCACCTTCGTGGTCGATCGCAAGGTGAACTTCACCGTCGTCGTCGATCAGGCCGCCAACACCAAGGTCAACATCGGCCAGACCGGCGCGGTGACGAGCTTCAAGCTGACCAACACCACCAACGGCACGCAGGACTTCCTGCTCGATACCGCGCAGGCGGTTCCGCTCGGCATCCTGCCGGGTGTTCCCGATTTCACGATGGGCAACCTCAAGGTGTTCGTCGACGGCAACAACAACGGCGTCTATGATCCGGGTGTCGATACGGGAACGTTCGTCGATGAACTCGCGGCCGACGCATCGGTAGAGATTTTCATCGTCGGCGACGTGCCGACCACCGGCAGCCCCAACCTCTCCGAAGTCGCGCTACATGCGATCGTCGCCGCTGGCGGTGCCGCCGGAACGAAGGGGACCGCGCTGCTCCCGACCGACCTCAACCTCGCCAATGCCGACAACACGGTCGATATCGTGTTCGCCGACAATGACAGCGACGGTCTGTTGTATCTCGGCGATATCGCGCGCAACGGCCAGGGCATCGCCTATGCGGCCTACGAAATCGGCGTTCGCAACGTTTCGCTCACCGTCACCAAGACGGCACGGGTCATTTCGGATGAGGTCAACCTCCTCAATCCAAAGGCACTGCCGGGCGCGACGGTCGAATACTGCCTGACCGTCAACAACTCGACGCTGCTCACACCTGCCAGCAACGTCGTGCTGAGCGACGTGGTGCCCGCGAACACGACCTTCGTGCCCGGCTCGCTCACGATCGGCTTGCCTGGCGTACCGGGTATCGCCTGCACGCTCGTCAGCCTCGGTACGCTCGACGGCTATACCGGGTCTTATGACACCGCGAACAAGACGGTGACGGCGAACATCCCGACCGTCATCGGCGGCGGGTCGGTCGCGGCGTCGTTCCGCGTGACGATCAACTAAGCTTACCGCTCACCCACGTACCGACAGGAGAACCGCGCTCCCGGCGCGCGTGAAGACGCGCGCCGGAACGTGACCCAGCATGTCCACTATCCGTCTCGCCTTGCAGACCAGCGCGATCGCGCTCAGTCTCGGTACTGCCGCCGCACCCGCGCTGGCGCAGATGACGGGCCATGTCGACAATACCGCGACGCTGACCTTCACGGGCGCGAGCGGACCGCAGACGATTTCCTCGAACACCGTCAGCCTCGCAGTCGACCGCACCAAGGTTCCGACTCGGCTGAGTTTCCGCCTTCTTCCCATCGGCTATCAGTTGACCGGCCTGAAATGCGAAACCGTGCCCGCGGCTCGCTTCACGCCGGCGCCGATCGACGCCGCCACGTTGGCGGCAGCTCCGCCGCTCGCCTCGCTCGATGTCACGACGCCCCAGATCATCGTGCTCGAAAATGCCGGCGGCAATCACGATCAGACGGTTCGTGAGACCATCTCGATCAAGGTCACCTCGGGCGGCAAGACCATTCCGCTCATGCTGCTGGAGACCGGGCCGAACACCGGCGTGTTCGCGGGGGGCGTGCCCGCCGCCAACAGCACTGCCGAAAATCCTGC
>Ga0265780_10007297_pt1 | contig 13606 bp, 14 predicted proteins | sample P1T30metagenome_FD_192432 | JGI IMG/M metagenome (GOLD analysis project Ga0265780, IMG submission 192432) | Plant litter microbial communities from East Loma Ridge, Irvine, California - P1 T30 | ecosystem: Environmental > Terrestrial > Plant litter > Unclassified | place: USA: California... | reverse complement strand
CGGAAGATGTTTCTCCGAAAGTTACCAGTCCGGAACCCGCTTTTACCAGCAAAGAATCCACGTGGCCATGATAACAGCCTTCAAACTTCAGAATCTTGTCTCTTCCGGTAAATCCTCTCGCCAGACGAATTGCCGACATTACAGCCTCAGTACCTGAACTTACGAACCTGATCTTTTCTATGAATTTATTATTTTTTACGATAAGATCTGCCAGCTCATTTTCAAGTGCGGTAGGTGCGCCGAAACTCATCCCCTTCTGAATAGCCTCTGTAACCTTCTCCCTGATCCTGGGATTGTTATGGCCTAGTATGAGGGGCCCCCATGAGCAGCAAAAATCTATGAACTGGTTGCCGTCAGCATCCCACAGGAAACAGCCGTCGCCCTTTTCTATAAACAGAGGAGTTCCATAAACAGACTTGAACGCCCTGACCGGCGAGTTTACGCCGCCTGGAAAAAGGGTTTTAGCTTTTTCATACAGTTCTGCAGATCGTTCACGTACTATATCAGGCTTACCGGTAGTAGAAACCGGCTTTTCTTCTTCAGAGTTAAATATTTTTTTTAAAGAGTCGAGCATATATTATTAGCTTAAAGCGCCATTCTGCGGGCTTTATTCCGATTTAAATTTCTACAACCAGCCATTCTCAAGAATGTCCCTTGAATGGTATGTAATAATAATATTCGCTCCCGCACGTGCAAAAGCATACATATTTTCCATTACTACTTTCTGTTCATCGATCCAGCCGGCCTTTGCTGCCGCTTTGACCATAGAGTATTCTCCAGACACATTGTAACAAGCAACGGGCAGATTAGTGTTAGTCCTCAACCGGTGAATAATATCAAGATAGGCAAGAGCCGGTTTTACCATCAGGATGTCTGCGCCTTCATCTTCGTCCAGAACAGCCTCCCGCATAGTTTCATTCGGATTACGGAAATCCATCTGGTATGCCTTCCTGTCGCCTTTATTGGGAGCTGAATCAGCCGCCTCACGGAAGGGGCCGTAATAGGCAGAAGCAAACTTGATACTATAACTCATAATACCGGTATTCACCATACCATTGGCATCAAGCAGCTCGCGCATCGCCCTTATCCTTCCGTCCATCATGTCAGAAGGTGCTACCATGTCTGCACCGGCAACTGCATGGGCTAAGGCCATCCTGGCTAATACTTCAACAGTGGCATCATTCTGCACATAATCATCATGGAGAATTCCACAATGCCCGTGAGTAGTATAGGCACAAGTACAGACGTCTGTAATGATATAAATCTGATCGCCGAATGCCTTTCTGAGTTCGCGCACGGCATTTGCCACCACCGAGTTTTCACTGTATGAAGTGCTGGCATCCTCACATTTCTCTTCACCCACGCCAAACAGAAGTACTTTGTTCAACCCAAGTTTTAACCCTTCCTCCACATCTTTTACCAACATATCCGCAGAGAAATGGCTCACTCCCGGCATTGCATCTATACCATGTTTTACATTCGTACCGGGAACTACAAAATAGGGGTATACAAACATATCTTTTGAAAGATGTGTTTCAGCAACCATTTCGCGGACTATTGATGTTTTCCTTAATCTTCTTGGTCTTATTAACATATATAAACTCCTGATTCTTCCCCTTTGGTGGGGAACTTATCTGTAAATTAATATTATCTCATTCAGAAGAAGGGCGCAACATTATAGTCCGAAAACAGCCTCTGCGAGTCCCATCTCATCAGGCGAATAAGGAAGTACATAACTTACTCCCATCTCATCGAACTTCCTGCCCGTCGATCTTCCTATACAAATAATTTTCTGACCAGGTTCAAGCAGGTTCTCTGTAAAATAAGCTTCCACATTGGAAGGACTGGTAAAGATCAGCACTTCTGCAAAACTCTGTTCAACTTCTTCTTCCATGACCGTCTCATAGACCGGCAGGTCTATTATTTTGGTATCGGCAGACATGGCCTTCTGAATAGTACGAAGCGAATCTTTCGCTCCCGGGAACAGGATGATCTTGCCATTTGCTATAGCAGCGAACTCCTGAGCGATATCGGCTGTATCTATTCCCTCTTCTTCACCGTTAAAATCAGGCACCCGGCCAAACCTTCTTAACGCCTCTTCCGAAGCTCTCCCGATTACTCCCAGTTTTGTTTTCTTCACCAGTTCAGGCTCCAGCTTGAAAAAATACTCGATAGCATTTTTACTGCTGAAAAATATCCAGTCTATGTTTCTTAGAATATAGGAATCAAGTTTGTTTATTATCGGAAAAGTACGGATGAGCGATCTGCCCTCAACAGAGATCTGATGTTTCTCCAGAGCTCTCCTCAGGTAACTGCTCTCTGATATCTCTCGGGTAATAAAAACACTGCCCGGAAGTTTTCTTTTCTCATCAAACTTAGAAACGATCAGATCTGCAAGTCCTTCAGTAGTATGCGATTCTATAAAATGCCTGTCGGGAAAAGTATCCTGCGTCTCGGCCTTTGATGTCCATACCTGAAACTTACCATTTTCCTTACGGCAGTAACAACCCAACGGCAAATGACAGCCACCGTTAAAAATGTTCAGCACCTTACGCTCTACCGCAATTTCTTCTGCTACATCCCTGTTATGTATAGTTTGAAGTTTATCAAAAAGATCGGTATCATTCTCCCTGATCTGTATAGCCAGCACGCCCTGGGCCGGTGCCGGAATAAATTCCATCGGCTCGAGCTCTTCTACGTAAAACTCGGAAAGATCTATACCCAGGCGTTCAACTCCCGCCTTTGCGATCATGATCGCATCATAATCTTCATCTCTCAGCTTTTGTATCCGGGTTGGTACATTTCCCCTCAGATCCTCTATTTCAAGATCCGGACGTACGGCCAGTAACTGCGCTTTTCGCCTGTTGGAAGAAGTTCCGACCATACCACCGAACTTCACGGATAATTTTTGTTTTACGTCTACGCAGTCCTTGAGTATCAGCAACAGCTCGTGCGGGTCTTCGCGATCAGACACCGCTGCTATCATCAACCCGTCAGGAGCCAGCGTCGGCAGGTCCTTATGAGAATGGACCGCAATATCTATGGAACCGTTCAGCAAGCTCTCTTCCAGTTCTTTGGTAAAAAAGCCTTTGCCTTCAAGTTTATCGAGTCTTAAATTCAGAATGCTGTCACCCTGCGTTTTAATAATTTTGAGTTCCGCTTCCAGTCCAATCTCAGCGAGTTTATCTTTAACAAAATTAGCCTGCCAAAGAGCCAGATCACTTCCACGGGTTCCTATTATAACTTTTTTATTCACAACAAAAATTTAGCCTTTTTTGCAAAAATAACGAGTTATTATTATTGCAGACGAAGCGAACGAAAACTAAGTATTATTAACGAGAATTTCTTTTGCCATTACCATAGGAACACTGATATATTTTTTTTCCATATAGTTAATGATCTTTTCCAGTACTTCCCTTGAATCGGTGTCAAGCTTTTGAAGGTCATCGGCAAATACGGAATTAACAGCGACACTCCTGATCTCTTTGATCTTTAAAGGCACTTCGCGCATAGCAAGTTCTATACGACGCTGTTTTAATACCGGCATAAACTCATTGATGTTATTCTCAATGATCATTTCGGCATGTACAAGCTCCCGGTAACGTTCCTGCAAATTCTTGCTGGCAATTTCCTGCAGGCTCTTTACCTCAATAAAATGAACTAAGTTATTCTCGAGTACTTCCGGAGAGGTATCATTGGGGATAGCAAGATCTACTATTACCTTTTTATCGGTTTCCCCATTTAAAAGCGACTGGTAGATCTCATTGGTAAGGATCGGCTCAACCGCACTGGTACAGGTTATGATCACATCAAAGCCTTTTTTGTAGTCTTTGAGTTCAGACAGGCCATATGCCTCGCCTTTTAGCTCCTTTGCTAATTCTTCAGCTTTCGAAAAGGTACGGTTAAATACTGCAAAATTTGAAAATTTATGCTTCTGCAGATATTTCGATATATTTTTATTTGTTTCGCCTGCTCCGATAATCAGTATTCTCGAATTGGAACACATATTAAGCTCATTCAGCTTACGATAAGCCAGAGATACTACCGAGATCGGATTCTTCGAGATTTTGGTCTGAGTATAAACTTCCTTGGCCGCCTTCACGACATGATTCATCACCAGCCTGAGAAAATCCCCTGTAAAACCGGCTTTCCTGCAGGTCTCATACCCTTTCCGAACCTGCGCAAGAATTTCTTTTTCACCAACTACCAGACTTTCCAGTGAACACGAAACTCTGAGCAGGTGATTAAATGCTTCCATATCCTCATAAACAAATGAACGGCTTATAAATTCGTCCATTTTATCCTCCGGGATACAAAAGTCTATAGTGTCAATAAATTCTCTGATGAAAGCTTTGTCTATTTCGAGACAGGAAGAAAAAACAAATTCCACACGGTTACAGGTACCGATATAGAATATCTCCGGAATATCAAACTTTTCCCTTATTGTACTTAACCTGTTATCCAGCGTTTGATTACAAATGACTAATTTCCCCAACTCCTTTAGATCGATCCGCTGGTGAGTAAATGCTAAGACTTTTAAGTGTTTCAACCTTGATATATCTTTTTAAAAAACCCGCAACAAAAGTAAGTAATCAGCCATTTCACGCTGTCATTGCTTTGTCAAACACGAGTATTTAGAAAGATTATCAATTGAAATCCCCTTAATCTGCCCAAAAGCAAACAGGAAATGCCCTCTGTTTGTATTATTAACGCATTTTTCTTTTTTTAAAACTATGCCTTATAAAATTTCGTAAATATTTGATTAAGTAAAAAGCTCGTTAGGAATTAAAAAATTAATTCAATTATTATCCTATAAGAACATTTTTTATTTAATTTGAGGAAAAATATAAGCACTGAACAAGCCTTTTCATATGAAGAAAAGTTCTCCAGATACATTTTTTACAGATAGAGTTGAAGAAGCACCGGGCTTTTTATTGTGGCAGATTGAGATGTGCTGGCAGCGGGCAGTGAACCAGGCCTTATCCTATTTTGATCTTACATATACCCAGTTCATAGTATTAAACATAAGCAGGAATTTAAGTTTGAATAATGAATATGTGTACCAGCATCAGGTTGCCAAATTTTCAAAAATAGACCGCATGATGACCTCCAGAATACTGGCAAGTCTCGAAAAAAAGCAATTTATAGAACGGGAGAAACTAACCGGAGATGCGCGGGCCAAACTGGTAACGCTTACATTCAAAGGTAAAGAAATATTAAACCAGTCACTGAAAGCTGTAACCGAAACTGAAAAAGCCTTTTTCAAGCCTGCTGCTCCTGAATTCATCGCGGGCATGCGCGACATACTTTTCAGTTGTTTCGACGAATAGGCGCAAGGTGCCGTACCCTTAAACAATTAAGACTTCCATATGTCTCTTTTTAAATTAAACTGATAGCTCTTAATAAGATTTATATTTTTACAAGGTGTAAATAACACAATATAAATCCTGTTAAATTAAGGGTGAAAAATTATTTATGAAGCAGGCTGAAGATCTTGAAATACTTGAAAAATTCGCAAATGAAAAAACGAGGGAGGAAGCGTTCGGCCTTTTATTAAAAAAATATCAGCAGAAGATCTACTGGCATGTAAGGCGGCTGGTGATCGATCATGACGATGCAGACGATCTCGTTCAGGATGTATTCGTAAAGGTCTGGAAATACCTGGGTGGCTTCAGGAATGATTCCCAGCTTTATACATGGCTGTACAGGATAGCAACAAACGAATGCCTGACATTCCTGAACAAGAAAAAGCAAAAGAACAATATTCCGCTGGACGACGTAGCCTATGAGCTGGCAGACAAACTTCAGGAGAGTCCATATTTTAACGGAGATCAGATCCAGATGAAACTACAGAAGGCATTACTCACATTACCCGAAAAACAACGTCTTGTATTTAATATGAAATATTACGACGAGCTTAAATACGAAGAGATCTCGGAAATAACCGGTACGAGCGTCGGGGCGCTTAAAGCCTCCTTCCACCTGGCGGTTAAAAAGATTGAGAGTTTTTTATTAAAAAACGATTAAACCATCGCAGTTTAAAGTGTTCAGTATAATATGGATTTGAATAATATACATGAAGATTGGGAAAAAGAAGCCCCGGTACTGGCTTCTCTGGGAAGAACAAATCCGTTTATTGTTCCCGAAAATTATTTCGAAGACCTTCATGACAATTTAAGTGTCAGAATGAAAATCGGGCGGCATCTCAACCGCGAAAGTTCAGAACTTTTCAGTACCCCTCCTGATTATTTTGACACACTTGCAGAACGCATAAATACTTCAATAAAAGCTGATTCGCTGAAACAAACCACAGCAGATCCGGGTTTTTCAGTACCCGAAGGTTTCTTTGGCTCCCTGGAAGAACGTATTCTTCAGAAAACCGCTTTACAGGAAAAACAGGGCGGCAAAATCAGAAAATTATATACCGGATGGGCCAGATATGCGGCGGCGGCCTGTATAATTGCTGTTTCAGCAGTAACTTTGTTCATTAATAAGAAAGAAACAAAGGTCGAAGATCAATTCTCCGGTATTCCCGATACAGAGATCGTAAATTACCTGCAGGCATACAGCGAACCAGGCGATGGTATGATGATCATAGAAAATCTGGGGTCAGCTGCCGAATCGGCCGGAGCAGCGTCAGATTTACCAGAAGATGAAATACAGCATTACCTTGAGTCAACATTATAACAAGATGAAAAAACTATTTTTTAATATTTTAGCCTTAATATGTTTTACTGTTCCATCTTTCGCACAGGAAGGCGGCAAACAGATAGAAGCTGTTAAAGTTGAATATTTCACCCGTAAACTTCAGTTAAGCCCGGCAGAAGCCGAGCGCTTCTGGCCGGTTTACCATAACTATCAACGGGAATTACAGCAGCAGCATAAAGAGCGCCAGGCGCAAAGGAAAGCCGGGGGGCCGGTAGACGAACTGAAGTTTGAAACCCGGATTCTGGAAATCAGAAAACGCTACCGGAAAGAATTTTCCGAAGTTCTGCCTGCTGAGAAAGTGAATCTTCTGTTCCAGGCCGAGCGCGAATTCAGAGAGCAGCTTATTAAAGAACTCAGATCCAGACGTCAATAGATCGTTTAGTTTTAAATACGAAAGCCCGGGGAGAATATCTCCCGGGCTTTCGTATTTTTGTATCATGTTAAGCCTGCGTCAGTTATTTCTTCTTAATAATGCTCAAACCTCATCCAGTCCGCGTCTTTTGGAAATCGAAAAAGCGGAAGGAGTATATATGTACGATCCACAGGGTAAAGCTTACATCGATCTGGTTTCCGGGTTTGCAGTAAGCAATATCGGGCACCGGCATCCCAGAGTAGTAACCGCCATTAAAGATCAGGTGGATAAGTATATGCATCTGGCAGTTTATGGTGAATATGTACAGGCTCCGCAGGTAAAATTCGCAGAGAAACTGGTATCTGTTTTACCGTCCCCGCTCAACTCTGTGTATTTCGTAAACTCTGGTGCCGAAGCGACAGAAGGAGCGCTTAAACTGGCTAAAAGGGCAACCGGACGGAAAAAAATATTAGCCTGCCATAACGCTTATCATGGAAGCACTCATGGAGCGCTGAGCGTAATGGGCAACGAATACTATAAAGAAGCTTACCAGCCTCTGCTGCCAGGCATAGATTTTATAGGTTTTAACAGCCACGCTGATCTTTCTCTGATAGATAACACCACTGCTTGTGTAATCATTGAAACCATTCAGGGGGAAGCAGGCGTCAGGGTACCGGAAAAGGCCTGGATACAGGCGCTAAGAAAACGCTGCGATGAAGCAGGCTGCCTGCTCATCCTTGATGAAATCCAAACCGGATTTGGACGTACGGGTGAATTATTCGCATTTTCCCTCTTCGGTATAATACCAGACATCTTACTTCTTGCAAAAGGCATTGGCGGCGGAATGCCTATCGGAGCTTTTATAGCAAAACGTGAAGTTATGGATTGCCTGAAAGAAAACCCTATTCTCGGACATATAACTACTTTCGGAGGACATCCGGTTTCCTGCGCCGCCGGCCTGGCCACCCTGGAGGTCATTCTTGAAGAAGACTTAATGAAAGGCGTGGATGAAAAAGAAACTTTATTACGTAAGTTACTCGTACATCCTTATATAAAAGAAGTCAGAGGAAAAGGCCTAATGATGGCCGTACAGCTTGATAACTTCGAACAGGTAGAAGCAGTAAGCAAAAAATGTATAGAAAATGGCGTAATAGTAGACTGGTTTCTTCATTGTGACACAGCGATAAGGGTTGCCCCACCGCTGGTAGTAACGAATGAAGAAATCGAAAGGGCCTGCAAGGTAATTATCGGGGCTATTGAAGCCTGCCCTCCGCAATAACTGTCCGGTTTGCAAAAAGCCCTGCCTGCAAACAGGTTAATATACGGATTGAGCCCGGCCTATTTTGCTTACCCCGTTTTATCTTATTATTCTAAATCATAACGCCCGACAAGAGACATCAGCCAGACATTCTTCATTTACTGACAACATTCCGTTCAAAAGCCTGCAAAAAATATCACAAGATCTCAAATAAATATTAAATTCAACAAAAAACAAGCAATTCCAAAAACAAAACAACCCTACTAAAAAAACAAAAGCCCAATTAATAACTTTCATGGTTTATTTATTATAAAAATCATAAAAAATACTTCAATTAACTAAACAATTCTCTTGTACTTTATTATATATTTACAAAAAACAGAATTAAATATGCAAGGATTGAATTTTTTGGAAAGATACATACCTGAAAATAATACCTGGGACGAAATGTTCAATTCTGATCTGCACTTAAGGCAGCCTTATCAAAAAGTAATTGATTATCTGTCAAAGGAATCGACAGATGACCTCACCAGGAAGGAAGAATTAGCCAAGCGCCTTTTCATGAGCCAGGGTATAACTTTTACAGTGTATAACAGCGGAGAGGGAATTGAAAAGATATTCCCGTTTGATATTATTCCGCGTATTATTACCGCAGAAGACTGGGCTTTTATAGAGAAAGGGATTAAACAGCGGCTTAAGGCATTGAACATTTTTCTGAAAGACATTTACAGTAATATGTTCATTGTAAAAGATGGAATTATCCCCCTGGATATGATCTATTCCTGTCCGCATTTCCTGCGTGAGATGTTCAATATAAAAGTTCCCTATGATATATATGTACATATCGCCGGCATTGACCTTATCAGAGATTATGACGGAACATTTTATGTCCTGGAAGACAACCTGAGAACTCCTTCCGGCGTAAGTTATATGCTGGAAAACAGGGAGATCACCAAACGCCTTTTTCCTGATCTCCTGCCGCAATGCAAAGTAAGGAGCGTAACAGAGTATCCTTCTATATTATACAAGAATCTGATGGCCATATCTCCAAGACAGATTTCGAACCCCAATATAGTACTGTTAAGTCCGGGCATCTATAATTCAGCTTATTTTGAGCATACCACCCTGGCGAGACTAATGGGTGTAGAACTGGTTGAAGGACGAGATCTTATGGTAGACAATCATAAGGTTTATATGAAAACCACCAGCGGACGCCAGCAGGTTGACGTAATTTACAGAAGAGTAGACGACGAATATCTCGATCCGCTTGTTTTTAATCCATCAAGCATCCTCGGTGTTGCAGGCATCATGAGCGCCTACCGTAAAGGAAATATTGCTATAGTTAATGCTATTGGAAATGGCGTGGCAGACGACAAGGCGATCTACACCTATGTACCCGAAATGATAAGATATTATTTGAATGAGGAACCTTTGTTAAAGAACGTACCAACCTTCCAGCTGGGCGATCCCGGACAGAAAGAACATGTATTTTCCAACATAGACAAAATGGTTATCAAAAAGACCAATGGCAGCGGAGGTTATGGCATGTTAATGGGGCACTCAGCAACAGAAGAAGAGATCGAAAGTTATAAAGCAGAGGTAAACAAAGCTCCCAGGGAATTTATTGCCCAGCCAACCATCAGCCTTTCTGCGGCGCCCTGCTTTCTGAATAAGGAACTATGTCCCAGAAGAATTGATCTGCGCCCGTTTGCATTATGCGGTCCTAATGGCATAGAGATAGTTCCGGGCGGATTAACACGCGTTGCTTTAAAAGAAGGTTCTCTGGTGGTAAACAGCTCTCAGGGCGGAGGCAGTAAAGACACATGGGTATTAGCATCATAAATAAAAAAACATGTTAAGCAGGGTAGCAGCAAATTTATATTGGTTAAGCCGTTACGTAGAACGAAGCGACGGCATTTTACGTATGCTCAAGATCTATTATGCCTCTTCTCAGGACTCCTTACAGGAGTTTTCATGGCGACCGGTAATCAAAATATATACCTCACTTGAAGAAGAAGACATAAAGAGGATCGAGTATAACAGCAGGGAGGTACTGCATTACATCATAGCCGGAAAAGAAAATCTTAATTCAATAACCAACATTATCACACAGGCAAGGGAAAATGCCAGGAGTGTGCAGGATCACATAACAAAAGACCTCTGGCAATGCCTTAACGAGTACTATCACCTGGTAAAAGATTTCAAGCTTGTTTCAGCTATAAAAAAAGACGACCCTATATCCGCCCTTGATCTCCTTATCAAACAGGTGATGTTATATTACGGAATCGCCGAAGTAACCATGGAACGCGGAGAAGGACGCAGTTTTATGAATATTGGAAAATATCTTGAAAGGAGCATACAGTCATCCGATATTCTGAACAGTAAGTTCGGAACTATAGACAATAACCCCGATCTGCTTACAGATACCACTTACTGGAAGCACTTACTATTGTCTCTCGGAGGGTACGAAATTTACCTTAAAACTTACCGCCAGGGTTATGAAGCTGAAAATGTGCTTGAACTGGTAGTACTCAATAACGATTTTCCGCGATCGGTAGTCTATTCAGTGAACCAGATAAGCCGGTATATCGAACGCTTAAAAAACAGTAACAGCATTACGGAAGTCAAGGAATTGTCTTTCCTGATAGGCCGCTTACACAGCAGGATCAAATTCAGCACCATACAAACAATCAGACAGGAAGGACTGCATACTTATTTATCGTCAATAAAGAATGAATTGTACACCATCGGAAATGCAGTAAATATTCAATACTTTGCATATTCATAGCAATATCAGCTCCATGCCAGAGTTCAAAATCAAGCACATAACCAAATATACTTATCAGCAGCCTGTCCGCGACAGCGCTAACCAGATAATACTGTTCCCCATCAACGACGAGTTCCAGGAAGTTCTGGCGCATCAGTTAAAGATTACAGGAGATCCGGTAGTTGACGTCTATAAAGATTATTATGGAAACGAAGTCGGAAGTTTTACCCATTGCGACCCTCACGAAGAACTGTTTATCTATTCGAAGGTATCTGTGTTCACCCGCCCGAAACCGCTTCCTGTAGACGAGATATTCTCAGGCCAGCAATGGGATATGCTGGATAAGATAAGGTTTCTGAATCCCTATATTGATTATCTCAAGCAGGAACAATTTGTAGGTCTGGAAGAACTCCAGAAGATAGTCGGGCATGAAAAACTAAACGACGAAACCCCTTTTCAGACAGCAAGCAGGTATAACAAATATGTATATGACAATTTCAACTATATCCCCGGGATCACTACAGTAGAGACCACTCTTGATGAAGTCTGGAAACTGGGAGCAGGAGTATGTCAGGACTTCGCACATTTCCTTCTCGTTATGCTGCGAATGGTAAATATACCTGCGAGATATGTAAGCGGTTATATCTGCCCCAATAGAAACGGAATGAGAGGAGCAGGAGCTACCCATGCCTGGGTAGAAGCCTACCTGCCTAATTACGGATGGCTTGGCCTTGATCCTACGAATAACTGTATAGCAAACGAAACTCATGTGCGCCTGGCTGTCGGTCGCAATTTCTCAGACTGTTCACCGGTGAAAGGCGTTTATAAAGGTCCGCCTGATCATAAGCTGGAAGTATCTGTAACTGTTTCATATGAAAATGATACTGAAGATAAAACAGAAATAGAAATACCTGTCCATAAACTGGAGAGTGCTTTTCCGCTAAACAGCTTTCAAATGTATATGGAAAAAATGCAGCAGCAGCAACAACAGCAATAAACTCCGATACCGGCTCCGAACAAAGCGCTTTAGTGGTTGTTAAACAAATATATAATCAGAAAGCGATGACAGAAGATCAAAAAAAAATCCAGCCGGATAATATAGATGCGGAGCAAAAGGAAAAAGAAGGAGCAAAAGCTGAGGGCTTTATAATAAGCAACTCCAATGGTAACGGGATTAATCCGAACCCGCTTGAAAGCGGTAATGCGCCGGAGTGGGATAAAGGGACCGATCAGAGCGAGCAGTACAAATCAGACAGTACTGAAGAATAAACAGGAGATAATAAAAAAGGGAAGTTAAACTTCCCTTTTTTATTAAATAGCGTTTATCCAGCTAAACTTATATTCAAGCGTAGGATTTTTAATCCGTTCTGCTATTCTGGTCAGTCTTGCCGGCAGTTTCATTATATAGTCCCGTGCTCTTTCACCGGCATCATTCAGGCCGGTCACACTCTCAATTTGCCAGTCTTTAATCAGATCCTGCATAATCTCCACGTAGTCCACTGCCGTATATACACCAAGACGTTGTGCTGCATCTGCAAAGTGTTCAAAAGCGGCGCCAGCCTTCTGTCCTATCTCTCTCAGGAAATGGGCAGGCATAACGATCTTCTTTCTCATCATGTCTTCGAATGCAATCATCACTTCGCTGGGATCTACCTTAAGAATCTGGAAGATAAAATCGGTATACGCTTTAGCATGACGCGCCTCATCACTTGCAATAACGCCGCACATCTTTGACAGCAGGGCATCACCATCTCTCTTAGCCAGGGAAGCGACCCTTCTGTGTGATATGTTCGTTGCCAGTTCCTGGAAACTGGTATAAATGAAATTACGGTAAGGATCTCTGTCTGTGCCGATGTCAAAGCCGTCAGCAATCAGATATTGTGTAGATATCTCCATCTGCCGCATATTCACCCGGCCAGACAGGTATAAATATTTATTAAGCAAGTCGCCGTGACGATTCTCCTCAGCAGTCCAGTTGCGAAGCCATCTCATCCAGCCTCCTTCCTCGTCTTTGGATACGCCTTCAACAGTTGCCAGCCATGACTCATAAGTAGGAAGGGCTTCTTCCGTAATAGTATCGCCAATAAGCACGGCTACAAGGTCATAAGAAAGGCCCTTGGCACTCTCCTGCAGATCTTTTACTTTCTCAAAAAAGTCATCGTGAGAAGAATCAGGTAAAAAATCAGAAGGCTGCCAGATGGTATCTATCGGCTTTAGATAATCATTCATATGCTCAAGCATATATTTTTCAATATGCTTCATTACTTCTCTTCTTGCTCCGAAACTTATATTCATACAATACCTTAAAGGGCGAAGGTAAGGAAATTACTTCTATTTCGCCTGTCGATTCAATAATAACAGCAAAATTGACGGATAGTTTTAAAGGTTAAGTAACTGAAGCATAACAGAATGCCCAAAATCAAAAAGGTTATAAACAAAGAAAACCCCTGATATTTCTACCAGGGGTTTCTTATAAAATTGGGCACCGACCTACTCTCCCACATGTTACTGCAGTACCATT
>Ga0265780_10007296_pt1 | contig 13606 bp, 11 predicted proteins | sample P1T30metagenome_FD_192432 | JGI IMG/M metagenome (GOLD analysis project Ga0265780, IMG submission 192432) | Plant litter microbial communities from East Loma Ridge, Irvine, California - P1 T30 | ecosystem: Environmental > Terrestrial > Plant litter > Unclassified | place: USA: California... | reverse complement strand
TGGTCGCGATCGAGATCATGCTGAACTCGCCGCTGATTTCGGACCTGATCTTCAAGGGCGATGTCCACGAGATCAAGGAAATCATGAAGAAGTCGCGCGAACTGGGCATGCAGACCTTCGACCAGGCCCTGTTCGACCTGCACGAGCTCGACAAGATCACCTACGAAGACGCACTGCGCAATGCCGACTCCGTCAACGACCTGCGCCTGGCAATCAAGCTGCGCGGGAAAGATGCCAAGAACCGTGATCTGTCGGCGGGCACGGAGCACCTGGGACTGGTGTAGTCGCAGGACATCCTCCGCACTGCCGGGTTGTGGACTTGTTCCGGCTCGGTTAAGCTTGCCGGCTCCGGCGCGCTCCCCTGCGCCAGCCAACGCAGACCGAGGCAAGCATGATCCGCAACGCGGCCACTTCCGACCTTCAACCGCTGTTCGCGCTGTATGGCGCACGGCGCTTCGGCGACATGGAGCGGCTTGCCGAAACGCTGCTGGCGCGCTTCCCGCAGGACGGGAATGTCTGGAAGGCGCTGTCGGTGGCGCAGCAGGTGCAGGGCAAGGATGCCGTGCCGGCGCTGCAAAAGGCCATCGCGCTGCTGCCGCGGGACGTTGAGCTGCCCAGCAACCTGGGCGCGCTGCTGAGCGATGCGGGGCGCCTCGACGAGGCCATCGACAGCTATCGGCGCGCCCTCTCTATCCAACCGGATTTCGCCGATGCCCATGGCAACCTGGGCGTCGCGCTGACCCGCCTGGGCCGCCATGAAGAGGCCGTCGCCAGCCTGCAGCGCGCCCTGCAGCTCAAGCCCGGCTTCGCCGAGGCACACAACAACCTGGCGAACGCGTTCATCGCCCTGGCCCGGCCGGAAGATGCCCTGCCCCACTATGAACGGGCGCTGCTGCTGCGGCCGGACTTCGTCCAGGCCCGGCGCGGCCACGCCAATGTCTTGCGCGCGCTGGGCCGTCTGGAGGACGCTGCCGTCAGCTACCGCCTCGCGCTGGCCCTGCAGCCCGGCAATCCCGAACTGCACTTCGACCTGGCAGATGTGCTGGCCGAAGCCGGCCAGCCGGACCAGGCGATCGTCGTTTTCCGCCAGGCGCTGACCCTCGATCCCGGCGCGCTCGGCGTGCTGAACAACCTGGGCAACGCACTGATGGCCCACGGACAGCCGGAAGAAGCGCTGGCGCATTACCGGCGCGCGATCGTGCTGGACCCCGCGAATCCGCAAGCACGCTACAACCTGGCGCGCGCGCTGCGCCACCTGGGCCGCTTCGATGAAGCGCTGGATCATTTTCGCCAGGTTGTCGCGCACGATCCGGACAATTTCGCGGCGCGCAGCGACATGCTGTTCGTGCAGAATTACATGGACTGCCGCAGCGACGCCGCCTTGCTGGACGATGCGCGTGCATTCGGCGCGCTGGCCGCCGCCAGGGCGCAGCCGTATCGGGACTGGCCGCGCACGGAACGGCGTGCGCTGCGTGTGGGCCTGGTATCGGGCGACCTGCGCGAACACCCGGTCGGCTACTTTGCGCAAGGCGTGCTCGCGGCGCTGTCTGCACAGACGGCCCACCCGGTCGAACTGTTCGTCTACGCGAACACCCGAGCCGACGATACCGTGAGCCGCCGCATCCGCACCTGCTGTAACGGCTGGCGCCATATCGACGCGCTTGACGACGCGGCCGCAGCGACGCAGATTCACGCCGACGGTATCGATATCCTGATCGACCTGGCAGGCCACACCGCCCGCAACCGCCTGCCGCTGTTTGCCTGGCGCCCGGCGCCGGTGCAAGCCGCGTGGCTGGGCTATTGCGCCAGCACCGGCATGGCCGAGATCGACCATGTGCTCGTCGATCCGTGGATCGCGCCACAGGGGACGGAGGCGCAATATGTGGAGCACCTCTGGCGCCTGCCCGAAACCTTCCTGTGCTTCACGCCGCCCGAACTGGCCATCCCCGTGGCGCCGCTGCCAGCGCTGGCGGAGGAAGGACAAGGGCGCATCACCTTCGGCTGCTTCAACAACCTGAGCAAACTGAACGCCCCGGTGATCGCGCTCTGGGCACGCGTGCTGGCCGCCGTGCCCGCAAGCCGCCTGTTCCTGAAGGCGCCGCAGCTCGGCGCCAGCGCCAATCGCCAGACCATCGCAGCGCAATTCGGCGCGCACGGCATCGCTGCCGATCGCCTGTTATTCGAGGGTGCGACGGCGCGCGCCGATTATTTGAACGCGTACAATCGGGTCGACATCGCACTCGACCCGTTTCCTTACCCCGGCGGCACCACCAGCGTCGAAGGCCTGTGGATGGGCGTGCCCATCCTGAGCCTGGCCGGCAAGCGCGCGCTGGGCCGGCAGGGCGAATCGATCCTGCGCAACCTCGACCTGGCAGCGTGGATTGCGCACGATGCCGACGACTTCGTGGCACGCGCGGTGCGCCACGCCGGCGACCTTGCCGCATTGGCCGCCCTGCGCGCAGGCCTGCGCACGCGCCTGCTCGCCTCTCCCCTGTGCGATGCGCCGCGCTTTGCCGGGCACCTGGCGGCGGCCCTGCATGCGATGCGGGAGCGCCACGAGAGCTCGCCTGCCGCGTAAAAAACCCGGGCAGAGGCCTTCTCTCAGCCCGCCGTATGCTTGCCCGTTGCGCGACGTATCGACGCTAACGCGGAATGAGCACCTTTCCAATGACATGAATGACGCCGTTGGCAGCGCGCACGTCCGTTGCCAGGATCTTGGCCGGGACGGGGGTCGTGTCGGTGATCGTGAGGTCGCTGTTGATGGTGATGGTCTGGGGCGGTACGGTGGCGCCGTCCAGGGTCTTGACATCGAGCGTCGGGATCGGGGTGCCAAACGGGATGGCGGTAGACAGCACTTGCTGCGGCAACACGTGGTAGGCCAGCACCGATGCCAGCTGCGAGGTGCTCAAGCCTGACGGCGCCGCGGCAAACGCCGTATTGACGGGTGCGAAGACGGTGAATGATCCCGTACCGCCAAGCGTGGGCGCCAGGCCGGCGGACACCACAGCGCCAACGAGCGCGCTGAACGCGGCCGGGTTGGCCTGGGCCATCTGCACGACGCTCAGCACGCCGGGTGGGACCAGGACTTTGTCGATGACCTGGATCACGCCGTTGTCGGCGCGCACGTCTGCCGCTGTCACGGTCGAATCGGAAAGAGCGGCATCCGTGACGACAATGCCGCTGCCCGGTTTCACTGCGAGCGTGACCGCGGCGCCCTCGAATCGGTAAGTCGTCGGCAGCGTTGCGCCGGCCGTCCTGATATCCGACGCATACCGGCTGCCGGTGACAACGTGGTAGCTCAGTATTTTGCCCAGGTCCGAGGCCGGCAATGCCGTCACCAGTTCTGTTGCGTTGGCAAAGCCGAGTTGTGTCGCGAGCGTGTCGAATGCCGCATTGGAAGGCGCGAACACGGTCACATCGGCGCGCTCCGCTTTCAAGATGCCGGAAATACCGGCCTTCTCTGCCGCAGCCAGCAAGGCGGTAAAGCCACGCTGTTGCGCGACAACTGCCAGGTTACCGAAATCATCATCATCATGGCCACCGCAGCTGGTCAGCATGCCGACCAGGCATAACATGGCCAACGCGTCTCGCAAGAATTTCATGATGCTTCTCCCCCCGATGTGTGACCTGATTCGACGATATCTGCACAGTAAAGTTCACGTCCGGTCGATCGTCCCCGGGTCATTTACGCGGGTGCATTGTCGCGTTGTCAAGGGATCCACTGTCGGTTAAGCTTGCGCATTTGCCGCGCGCCCTTGCCGGCAACGCAACTTGAGGCACACATGATTCACAACGTTTTCGATTACACCGCCAATGGCCTCGACGGCAAACCGGTCCACCTGTCGCGCTACCGCGGCCATGTGCTGCTGATCGTGAATACCGCCAGCGCCTGCGGCTACACGCCGCAGTACCAGGGCCTCGAACAGATTTACAAAGAGGAGGCAGCCAGAGGACTGGTGGTGCTGGGTTTCCCGTGCAATCAATTCGGCCGGCAGGAACCCGGCGATTCAGCCGAGATCGGCGCATTCTGCGAAAAGAATTACGGCGTGACGTTCCCGCTATTCGAGAAGATCGACGTCAACGGCCTCGATGCGCATCCGCTCTTCAAGCATCTGGAACATGCGGCGCCGGGCGTGCTGGGCACCGAATTCATCAAATGGAATTTCACCAAATTCCTGATCCGGAAAAACGGTACCGTCTTCAAGCGCTATGCGCCGGCCACGAAGCCGGAAGAGATGCGCGCCGATATCGCCACGCTGCTGGCGGAATGACCAGGGAGTACCCTCAACGCGTTTCGACCTTGGCCGACGCGTGGATCGTGCAGGCGCGCAAGACATTCTCGAGGAAGCGGATGGCCTCGGCCAGCGACACGGTCGAGGGCAGCAGGCGCGCCAGCTTCGGGTCCTGATTCAGGCGGTCGACACCGAAAGCGATGACGCGCGACACTTCGCGCGCGGTGCGGCCATCGCTGTTGTAGAGGGCATCATAGACGCCCGCCTCTTCCCACACCGGCACGCAGCCTGAACTGGTGGAATCCTTGAACACGGTGGCCGGACCGCCCTCGTCCGACACCAGACTGAATACAAAACTCACAACCGTCGCTCCATCAATGGGTGGGCGAGGATGCTACCAGATCGGGCCGCACTACGTTGTACGGAGCGCGCGGTCGATCAGTTCGATCCAGTGGGTGACGGGCGTGTCGGTTCCCGACTGCAAGTGGCTCAGGCAACCCACGTTGGCCGAGACGATGGCCGTGGCGCCGGTGGCGTGCAGGTTGGCCAGCTTGGCGTCGCGCAGTTCGTGGGCGATGGCCGGATGCAGCACCGAATACGTGCCGGCCGAGCCGCAGCACAGGTGGCTGTCCTGGCACAGCACCACGTCGACGCCGGTGGCGCGCAGCACGCCCTCGACCTTGCCGCGGATTTGCTGGCCGTGCTGCAGCGTGCAAGGCGGATGGAACGCCACGCGCGCGCCGGTTTTCCCTTGCAGCTTGTGCGCCAGCTCGGCTTCGAATGCGGGAAGGATTTCGGACAGGTCGCGCGTCATGGCCGAGATGCGCGCCGCCATGGCCGCGTAGGCGCTGTCGTGCGCCAGCAAATGGCCGTATTCCTTGACCGTCACGCCGCAGCCCGACGCCGTCATGACGATCGCTTCGACCTGTTCGATGTATGGCCACCAGGCGTCGATATTGCGGCGCATGTCGTCCAGCCCCGCTTCCTGGTCGTTCAGGTGGTAGCGCACGGCGCCGCAGCAGCCGGCTTTGGGGGCGCTGATCAGCTGCACGCCGAGCGCATCGAGCACGCGCGCCGCGGCCGCGTTGATCGACGGCGCCATGGCCGGCTGCACGCAGCCTTCCAGCACCAGCATCTTGCGGGCATGCGCGCGCGTGGGCCGCACGCCGGCCCGGCGCGGCGGCTGCAGCTTGTCCTGCAGTTCCTGCGACAGCAAGGGCCGCACTGCCAGTCCGGCCTTGAAGGCGGCGCCGAACAGCGCGGTATTGGGCAGCAGGTGCCGGAGCGTCATCCGGGTCAACTTTTCACGCCGGCCGCGCCCGACGCGCGCGTCCACGACCTTGCGGCCGATGTCGACCAGGCGCCCGTACCGCACGCCCGACGGACAGGTGGTTTCGCAATTGCGGCAGGTCAGGCAGCGGTCCAGGTGCAGCTGGGTTTTTTGGGTCGGCAGCGCGCCTTCCAGCACCTGTTTGATGAGATAGATGCGCCCGCGCGGGCCATCGAGTTCGTCGCCCAGCAGCTGGTAGGTGGGGCACGTGGCCGTGCAAAAGCCACAGTGCACGCAGGCGCGCAGGATCGCTTCGGCTTCGTCGCCATCGTGCGTGCCGCGGATGAAATCAGCGAGGTTGGTTTGCATGGGCTTACATCCGTCCTGGATTGAAGATGTGGGAGGGATCGAAGGAGGCCTTCAGGCGCTGGTGGATGCGCGCAATGGGTGGGGCCAGCGGCTGGAACACGCCCACCGCCTTGTCGCCGCCGCGAAACAGCGTGGCGTGGCCGCCGGCGGCGCTGACGGAACGGCGGACCGTGGCGGCGTCGACGTCGCTTTTCAGCCAGCGCAGCGCGCCGCCCCACTCGATCAGCTGGCGCCCCGGCAGCACCAGCGCGCTGGTGGTCGGCGGCACCGACAGGCGCCACAGCGGCGCATCGCCGGCAAAGAACGGATGCTGCTGCTCGCGCACGCTCTCCCAGAACGGCGCGCAGTCGGGGAATAATTCGCCGCCGAGCGTGGTCAGCGCCGCGTCCACCGACGCCGTGGCGCCGGACAGGCGCAGCGTCAGCATGCCGTCATGCCAGCAGCTGGCCGACACCGGCAGCGGCATTCCGCCCCAGGTGTTCAGCTGGCGCAGCGCGTCGATCTCGGACATGGCGAACCGCAGGCTGGCTTCACGGCGCGCGCGCGGCAGCACCTTCACCGAATGCTGCAGCATCACTCCCAGCGTTCCCATCGCGCCGGCCATCAGGCGCGACACATCGTAGCCGGCCACGTTCTTCATGACCTGGCCACCGAACGTCAATACGTCGCCGGTGCCATCGAGCAGCACGGTCCCCAGCACGAAATCGCGCACGGCGCCACTGGTGGCGCGGCGCGGCCCGGACAGGCCGCTGGCAATCGCCCCGCCCAGCGTGGCGCCGGCGCCGAAGTGCGGTGGCTCGAATGCCAGCATCTGGTTGTGCTGCGCCAGCGCGGCGTCGATCTCCGCCAGCGGCGTGCCGCAGCGCGCCGTGATCACCAGTTCGGTCGGCTCGTAGTCGATGATGCCGCTGTACGCGCGCGTGTCGAGGATGTCGCCGTCAAACGCCTGGCCATAAAAATCCTTGGTGCCGCCGCCGCGGATGCGCAGCGGCCGTTTTGACGCTGCCGCCTCCAGCACGCGGGCGCGCCATTGTTCTGTTACCTGCATTGCGTGTCTCCGCTGATTTTTAAAACCGGGGCAAGTCTGCGAACGGCAAGACGCCGCCAGCGACACGCATCTTGCCGAATTCGGCGCAGCGGTTCAGCGTGGGGATGGCCTTGTCCGGATTGAGCAGGCCGGGCACGTCGAACGCGCGCTTGACGGCAAAAAACGCATCCAGCTCCGCGCGCGCGAACTGCACGCACATCGAGTTGATTTTTTCGATGCCGACGCCGTGCTCGCCGGTGATGGTGCCACCCACTTCCACGCACAGCGCGAGGATCTCGGCGCCGAACGCTTCGGCGCGTTCGAATTCGCCGGGCGTATTGGCGTCGAACAGGATCAAAGGGTGCAGGTTGCCGTCGCCGGCGTGGAACACATTCGCGCAGCGCAGGCCGTGCGTCACCTCCATGCGCGCGATGCCGAGCAGGACCTGCGCCAGGTTCTTGCGCGGGATGGTGCCGTCCATGCAGTAGTAATCGGGCGAGATGCGCCCCGCCGCCGGAAAGGCATTCTTGCGGCCCGACCAGAACTTGAGGCGCTCGGCTTCGGTCGTCGACACCGCGATGGCGCTGGCGCCGGCCTGCTCCAGCACCGCCGTCATGTGGGCGATTTCTTCCTCCACCTCGTGGCGCGTGCCGTCCGCTTCGCACAGCAGGATGGCGGCCGCATCGAGGTCGTAACCGGCCTTGACGAATGGCTCGACCATGCGCGACGAGGTGCGGTCCATCATCTCCAGGCCGGCCGGGATGATGCCGGCGGCGATCACGCTGGCCACGGCATTCCCCCCCGTGACAACGTCGTCGAAGGAAGCCATGATGACGCAGGCCGCGGCAGGTTTGGGCACCAGCTTGACGGTGACTTCGGTGACGATGCCCAGCATGCCTTCCGAGCCGATGAAGACCGCCAGCAAATCGAGGCCGGGCGCGTCCAGCGCTTCGCTGCCCAATTCGATGATGTCGCCGTCGATGGTGGCCACCCGCACGCGCAGCACATTGTGGACGGTGAGGCCGTATTTGAGGCAGTGCACGCCACCAGAATTCTCTGCCACGTTGCCGCCGATGGTGCATGCGATCTGCGACGACGGATCGGGCGCGTAGTACAAGCCGTGCGGGGCTGCCGCCTCGGAAATGGCCAGGTTGCGCACGCCCGGCTGGACCACGGCGGTGCGCGCAAACGGCTCCATGCGCACGATGCGGCGCATGCGCGCGGTGGACAGCACGACGCCGTCGGCGATCGGCAGCGCACCGCCCGACAGGCCGGTCCCGGCGCCGCGCGGCACGATGGGCACCTGCAACTCGCGGCAGACCTTCAGGATGGCCAGCACCTGCTCTTCCGAGTCGGGCAAGGTGACGATCATCGGCATCTGGCGGTAGGCTGCCAGGCCGTCGCATTCGTAGGGGCGGGTGTCTTCCGGATCGGACAGCACGCAGCGCCCGGGCAGGTGCATGCGCAGCGCGGCGGCGACTTCGGCACGGCGCTCCAGGTAGAGGGACGAGGAGACAGTCAGGGATGAGCTCATGCGTCGATTGTAAGCACTATCGGCGCGATTTGACGTATCCTCGCCCTATCTTTTTTTTACGCAGGCGACATCATGGGCAATCGACTTTCGAAAATCGCGACCCGCACGGGCGACGACGGCAGCACGGGACTGGGCGACGGCAGCCGCACCGCCAAGGACAGCGCGCGCGTGCAGGCGCTGGGCGACGTGGATGAACTCAATTCGTATGTGGGACTGCTGCTGTGCGAAGCCATGCCGGACCCGCTGCGCGAAGAGCTGGTCACCATCCAGCACGACCTGTTCGACCTTGGCGGCGAGCTGTGCATCCCCGGCTACCAGATGATCCAGGACACCCACGTGGCGCGCCTCGACAGCCTGCTGGAAAAATACAATGCCGATTTGCCGGTGCTGAAGGAATTCATCCTGCCGGCCGGTTCGCGCGCGGCATCGCTGGCGCATGTGTGCCGCACCGTGTGCCGGCGTGCGGAGCGCAGCATCGTGGCGCTGGGACGCAGCGAAACGCTGAACGCCCAGCCGCGTCAATACGTGAACCGGTTATCGGACCTGATGTTCGTGCTGGCGCGGGTGCTGAACCGGTTTTGCGGGGGCAGCGATGTGCTGTGGCAGCATGAGCGCAAGCGCTGAGCCTGTCGAACTTTCGTGGGACGCAACGCGAACAATTGAGCCTGCGTGGCATGGGTCCCGGCTTGCGCCGGGATGACGTTTGCTAAAGCTGACGTCCCGGGGGGCTCAGCTGTTATTCACCACCAGCCGCGGCTCGCCCGCGTTGAAGCGCTGGCGGATCGATGCGGCGATGCCCTTGGCATCGAGGCCGACGCCGGCCAGCAGCGTGGCCGGGTCGCCATGGTCGATGAACACATCCGGCAGGCCGAGCATCAGGATCGGTTTCACGATGCCGAGAGTGGCCAGCGCCTCGGCCACGGCCGAGCCGGCGCCACCCATGATGGCGCCCTCTTCCACCGTCACCAGGACATCGTGTGACTCGGCCAGGCGTTTGACCAGTTCCACGTCGAGCGGCTTCACGAAACGCATATTGGCGACCGTGGCGCCCAGTTCCGCGCCGGCGGCCACGCTTGGCGCGACCATCGAGCCGAATGCCAGGATGGCCACGCCTTTTCCTTCGCGCTTGATCTCGCCTTTGCCCATCGGCAGCGTGGTCAAGGCTTGCTCGACCAGGGCGCCCATGCCGGCGCCCCGCGGGTAACGCACGGCGGCCGGGCCGTTGTGGTGGAAGGCGGTCGTCAGCATCTGGCGGCATTCATTTTCATCGGATGCGGCCATGACGACCATGTTCGGGATGCAGCGCAGGAACGGGATGTCGTAATTGCCGGCGTGGGTGGCGCCGTCGGCGCCCACCAGCCCGGCGCGGTCCAGCGCGAACGTGACATCGAGGTTCTGCAGCGCGACGTCGTGGATCAATTGATCGTAGCCGCGCTGCAGGAAAGTGGAGTAAATCGCCACCACCGGCTTCATGCCTTCGGCGGCCAGGCCCGCGCCAAACGTCACGGCGTGCTGCTCGGCGATGCCGACGTCAAAGTAACGTTCCTTGAACTGCTGCTCGAAGCGCACCATGCCGGAGCCTTCGCGCATGGCGGGCGTGATGCCGACCAGGCGCTTGTCGGCGGCGGCCATGTCGCACAGCCAGTTACCGAACACTTCGGTGTAGGTCATCTTGCCGGCCGATACCGCCGGCTTGATGCCTTCGGTCGGATTGAACTTGCCGGTGCCGTGGTACAAGATCGGCTCGGCTTCGGCCAGCTTGTAGCCCTGCCCCTTCTTGGTCACCACGTGCAGGAATTGCGGACCCTTGAGCTTCTTGATGTTTTCCAGCGTCGGGATCAAGGACTCCAGGTCATGGCCGTCGATCGGGCCGATGTAATTGAAGCCGAATTCTTCGAACATCGTGGCAGGCACGACCATGCCTTTGGCGTGCTCTTCCAGGCGCTTGGCCAATTGCAGCACCGGTGCCGGCAGGACGGTCTTGCCGACATTCTTGGCGGCAGCGTAGAACTGGCCGCTCATCAGGCGCGCCAGGTAGCGGTTCAATGCGCCAACCGGCGGGGAAATCGACATGTCGTTGTCGTTCAGCACCACCAGCAGGTTGACGTCTTCTTCCACGCCTGCATTGTTGAGTGCCTCGAAGGCCATGCCCGCAGTCATGGAACCGTCGCCGATGACAGCGATGGCGTGACGGTGTTCACCCTTGATCTTGGCGGCCTGGGCCATGCCCAGCGCAGCCGAGATCGACGTCGACGAGTGTGCCGTGCCGAAGGTGTCGTATTCGCTTTCGTCGCGCTTTGGAAAGCCGGACACGCCGCCAAACTGGCGCAGCGTGTGCATGCGGTCGCGGCGGCCCGTCAGAATCTTGTGCGAATAGGTCTGGTGGCCCACGTCCCAGACGATGCGGTCGTAGGGCGTGTTGAACACGTAATGCAGTGCGATGGTCAGCTCGACGGTGCCCAGGTTGGACGACAGGTGGCCGCCGGTCTTCGAGACCGAGTCGAGCAGGTAGCTGCGCAGTTCGTCTGCCAGGGGCGTCAGCTGGGTGCGCGACAGCTGGCGCAATTCTGCTGGTTCATTGATATTATTGAGCAGGTTCATTTATGCCTTCCGCTGCACGATCAGGTCAGCCAACTCGCGCAGCCTGCGTGCTTGTTCTCCGAACGGGGCCAGCGCTGCATGCGCCGTATCCCGCAATTGTTGCGCCAGTGCGCGCGACGGCTCCAGTCCCAGGATCGAGACGTAGGTCGGCTTGTTGGCCGCCGCATCCTTGCCCGCGGTCTTGCCCAGCGTGGCCGAGTCGGCGGTCGCGTCGAGCACATCGTCGACGACCTGGAAAGCCAGGCCGATGGCGTTCGCGTAGGTGTCGAGCGCTTCCTGTTCCGTTGCATTCAGGGGCTTGCCGCACATGGCGCCCAGCAGCACGGCGGCGCGCAGCAAGGCGCCGGTCTTGAGCTGGTGCATGCGCTCGAGCTGTTCCAGGGTCAGGCTCAGGCCGACACTGTCGAGGTCGATGGCCTGGCCGCCGCACATGCCGGCCGAACCCGCCGCCCGCGCCAGCAGCGCGAGCATCGGGACCAGGCGCTCGGCGGGCATCGTGCTGGATGCCGCCAGGACCTCGAATGCCTGGGCCTGGAGCGCATCGCCTACCAGCAGCGCGGTGGCTTCATCGTAGGCGATATGCACGGTAGGCTTGCCGCGGCGCAGGGCGTCGTCGTCCATGCACGGCATATCGTCGTGCACCAGCGAGTAGGCGTGGATCATTTCCACCGCGGCGGCGGCGCGCGCCAGGGTTTGCGGATCCGCGGTGAACAATTCACCGCTGGCATAGGCCAGCAACGGACGGATGCGCTTGCCGCCGCCCAGCACCGTGTAGCGCATCGCTTCGTGCAGCTTGGCCGGCACCGCGTCGGCTTTGGGCAACAGCCCGTCCAGCGCGCGCTCGGCGCGGGCCTGCACATCGTGCATCCAGGCGTCGAAATCCACCGTCATTCCCCGCCCTCGCCGGAAAAAGGCTTGAGCATGTCGCCTTCCAGCACCTTGACCTGGTTTTCCACTTTTTCCAGCTGGCTGGCGCAGAATTTCACCAGTTCGGAGCCGCGCGCGTAGGCGACGACCGAGGCTTCGAGCGGCAGCTGGCCGCCTTCCATCCGGGTCACCAGCTCGGCGAGTTCGGCCATGGCCTCCTCGAAGCTGGCAGGGGGAGCGCTTGTGGAAAATGTCGTTTGCATAGATGCTTCTCGAAAATTGCGGCAGGCGGACGCACGGTCTGCGACTGTCCAGCGCCTGTCAAGCGCCTGTCCAGTTTAATTAATTGCGTATTTTAGACCAAACCACCCCCTGCGGGGACCAACTCTGGGCTCGGGCGCACCAGCGCGGCGCCGACTGTCCCGAAAATGCACTGTAATAAAGACGATGGCGAAGCTGTTACGGCGGATGTCGCGGCCACGCTGCAAACCAGAATATGGCTGACCGGCACTGGCCGTTACCGGCTATAATCGCCGGTTCTGTCCGAAATACCGTATTGCGCCACCCAAAATACTGGTCTTTGGATTCTTTCTCTTCCTTGGGGTCTGCTCATATTAAAGGGGGGTTGGGATGTCCGATCTGGCTACCCACGCCAAGCTGGCGCGCTCTTGCGCGCAGCTTCCGGTAAATGTCTATTTTGACGAAGCGCTGTTGCAGCGTGAAATGCAGCAATTATTTCAGTCCGGCCCGCGCTATGTCGGCCATGAATTGATGGTGCCCGAGGTGGGCGACTTCGCCACGCTGCCGGCCGAACGCGAAGGCCGCATGCTGGTGCGCAATAGCGCCGGCATCGAGGTGCTGTCGAATGTCTGCCGCCACCGCCAGGCGCTGATGTTCAATGGCCGCGGCAACGCCAGCAATATCGTCTGCCCGCTGCACCGCTGGACCTATGACCTCAAGGGTGAACTGATCGGCGCACCGCATTTTCCGGAAACGCCGTGCCTGAACCTGTCCAAGACGCCGCTGCAAAGCTGGAATGGCCTGTTGTTCGAGCAAAACGGCTACAACGTCATGGACAAGCTGGCGCAATTATCGGTTGCAAAGGATTTCGACTTTTCCGGCTATATGTTCGACCACGTCGAAGTCAATACGCTCGACTACAACTGGAAAACCTTCATCGAGGTGTATCTCGAGGATTATCACGTCGAGCCTTTCCACGCCGGGCTGGGCGGTTTTGTCAGTTGCGACGACCTGCGCTGGGATTTCGGGCGCGATTACAGCGTGCAGACGGTGGGCGTGAACCGCGGCCTCGGCAAGGCCGGTTCGGCCATTTACCAGAAGTGGCAGGAGCAGGTGCTGAAGTTCCGCGGCGGCGTGCCGCCCGAAAAAGGCGCGATCTGGTTCACGCTGTACCCGAACATCATGGTCGAATGGTATCCGCACGTGCTGGTGGTGTCGACACTGTGGCCGGAGGGCCCGCAAAAGACACGCAATGTGGTGGAGTTTTATTATCCGGAAGAGATCGTGCTGTTCGAGCGCGAATTCATCGAAGCCGAACGCGCGGCATATATGGAAACGGCGGTCGAGGACGATGAAATCGCCCTGCGCATGGATGCCGGACGCAAGATCCTGATGGCGCGCGGGGTCAGCGAAGTGGGCCCCTACCAGTCGCCGATGGAAGACGGCATGCAGCATTTCCACGAGTG
>Ga0265780_10007294_pt1 | contig 13607 bp, 8 predicted proteins | sample P1T30metagenome_FD_192432 | JGI IMG/M metagenome (GOLD analysis project Ga0265780, IMG submission 192432) | Plant litter microbial communities from East Loma Ridge, Irvine, California - P1 T30 | ecosystem: Environmental > Terrestrial > Plant litter > Unclassified | place: USA: California... | reverse complement strand
AGAAGAAGAAGAAGAAGAAGAAGAAGAAGAAGAAGAAGAAGAAGAAGAATTCTTGCATGAAGAAAAGGTGAATAGATTCAAATTACACATGGGTTGGTGCGGTGGGAGCTGGCGGTTGCTACCAATAAACATCCTTGTTACGATGATAACTTGTGCCAAGAATTACTAGTAGCCCAGACCACCCTACAATCGCGCAATTTTTTTCTTTAAAAAAAGAGAAAACAGTACCAAAGACAAATGCCACGTTCAACGAGAACATTCATAAATCAGTAAACAAGTTGCAGCGAGAAATCGTGTTCAACATAATACATTTTTAGGAGACTTTTTCTTCGTCTTCTTGTACTACTACTACTACTTCTACAACATTATTCATCATGATAATCGTCTCTTCGTCACCTTATCCAACCCTTTCTTGCCTTAATATGTACATTTTTAAATGGCAATCTTTCCTACACCACAGGTCTGGCCGTGATGCGCATGTCCGCCGTCGTCAAATCGGCTCATAAGTCTAGCGCGCTCAGCACCACGCTTGCGAAGCGTGTTGTTCGCCCTTGGGATACCCTCAAACGACAAGGCGTACTTGCCAACCGAGTTTGCGATGCTCTGGGTGTTGATGAGGTACGCGTCGTGGGCCAGGTTGTTGATGTCGTCGCAGGCCTCGTGGTAGCAGGCGTCAAGGGGCTGGCCGGCCTCGCCACCGAAGAGAGTGGCTTCCTGCTCAGTCTTGATTTCCTCGGCGCCAGTGAAGAGACCGCCGGAGGGGATGCCGTTCTCAAGGAAAGCAGCATAGTCGGAGCGAAGGGAGAAGACCGAGGGGACGTGGGGAAGGCCACGGCTCTCGTAAAACTCCTGGAAGTCCTTCTCAATCTTGTCGGAGCCGGGTGCGCCAGAAAAGTTGAAGGCGCTGCCATCACCATCGTAGACGCCAAGGACGTAGTTGGGCGATGCAATCATGTCAAAGTTTAGGTAGGCACGGATCTTGTTGACTTCGGAGCTGTTGCCGCCCAAGCTGCCGTTGATGGTCTTCATGTAGTGGTAAGAGCCAAGCAGACCAAACTCTTCTGCGCCCCAGAAACCAAGACGAACGGCGTTCTTGACCTTGAACTTGGTCAGTGCAAGACCAGTCATGAGCGTACCAATGGTGCCAGAGCCGTCGTCGTTGATGCCGGGACCGGCGTAGACGGAGTCGGTGTGGCCACCGAGCATGAGGACGTTGTCATGGTCGCCCTCTATGGTCTCGGCGATGACGTTGTAGTTTGTGCGGTTCTCGCTGATGGCGTCGATGAAGAGGGTTGCTTCAACGGTGCCATTGCCAAGCTTGGATGCAAGGCTTTCACCCACTTCCTGGGTCACGCCAACAGTGGGAGTGTAGTCACCTACGGCACCGAGTGTGCCAGCGAGAGATGTGAGGGGGACGTTGTTGTAAATGACAGCGCCTGCAGCACCGGCAAGCTTTGCATTGGCCGACTTTACGGAAAAAGTGCATGTACCTCGCATGATGAGGGCAATTTGGCCAGCCACATCAGCAGGGAAGTCGGCGGCATCGCAACCGAGGTTGTTGACCTTGACAAGGTTGGCGGTGACGTCGCCGGATGGACCGTAGGTCATGTAAGCGGCTGGGATGTCTTCGCCGGCGGCAGTGAACTTTGTAGTGGCAGCTGTGAACAGGTCGGTGAATGGCTGCTTGTAGACATTGTAGTAGCCAGTTGCCTTGAGGGTCTGGTATAGCCACTCGGTCGTCAGGTTGTGACCAACGCCACCAAAGGCACGGTTGCCACCGGCCTCGTCAGCAAAAGTCTGAAGCTGCTGGGAGCCTTCAAGCAGGTCGTCGAGGTTGATGTGCTTGATCAGCGCATCGGGCGAGACGAGCTCAGCGGTGTTGCGAGGCTTGACGGTCGCCCTCTCAGGCTTGGCGTCGTACTGTGCAAGGGCAGGCGCAGCGAGCGCAACGAATGGAACGAACCTCATCTTGAACGAGATTGAATGGAGGTGAGCGAGAGAAGACGAAGCTGGCCTGGCATATGTCGCAGCGAGCGCGGAACTCTATATACTCGTCGGCGTGCTCGTAGATTGACCAGAAAGCCGGACATTGTGCTAATCCATCTAACCGGTACAGGCAGCTGCAGCATCCATGGTAGGCCCACCATCGTCCAGGAACGGCAAATTGGTAGGCCGGGTCAGCAAGGGGCCCGTGGAAAACGGGTAGGCGGGTGAGATGGCGAGGGCGAAGGCGAGGCAATTGATGGTGTTGTGCTTGGCTGCGTGGTGCGGTGGTGCTTGGCGGTTTGCATGAGGAAGGAGAGCAGGCCCGGCTTTGGGCGGGCACGACTAGCCTGGGGCAAGACGGCTCTTGATTGGGAAGGAACAAAACATAGATTAGAACACCAAGCCCTCGCCCCCCGACAGACGTCGCTTGGCACCATAACGCCACAATCAGCCCCGATGGTGCTGCAGCGCGATAGGGTAGTTTCTTCCGTCAGCAGCCTCGTCGCGGACGCCGGCTCGCTGCTGGTTAGCCGCCATCGTGCTGGGGACGTCATGGGAAAAGCAACATGGCGATGGCGATGACGGTGACGGCGACGGCGACCGGAGACAAGTTGCTGCTTGTTGCAAGTTACTAGGAAAAAAAAACACATCTAGGCTTGGCCCTAATAACATTGATACACGCCGCAATATTACACAGCGCAAACCCAAAAAAAACCCATTGGCTATGTAGCCGAAGCCGGCTTCATCCCGACACAAGTATATACGTAGAACAGCCGGGATCGACATTGCACCACATTATAACACCACGCAATCCCTGGCAATCGCCCATCTAGACAAGACCATGACATGTACCATCTACTTCTGCGAGCCCTCCTGCATCTTGACAATGAAGACACCGCGCTCCATGGTATTGATCAGGATGTGGCCGCTCTTGAATAGCGCATAACTGGACCAGGTACCAACAAAGTCGACCGAACCACCGCCCGTCATGTTGTCGTCTTCTGGGTAAACGTCTGTACATGCATGGTCAGCAACAATCTGGATAAAACACGTAGACCCGGCATCACACATACCGAAAAAGCCGACTTCCTTCACACCAGCCCCGGTTGGATCACTGGGAATGGAGCGAACATCCAGCACGCGGAAACCCGTGCCGTAGTTGGATTGGTACGCAAACCCGTTGGCCACATACTGGTTGTGGTCGACGCCCTTTGCTCCACTCTTGTACAGTCCAGTCTGCTTTGGCGCGCGTAGAGAAGAAATGTCCCAAATGTACGTAATCGGATGTCCAGCAGCGCCAGGGCCGACCTTGTCGTACTCGTCGTACTCATCGTCAAGGAGCAGGTATTGTTGGTTCATGGGGTCCAAGACACTGCCCTGGTGCGTGTACGCAGCACCTTCGTACGAAGTGATGGACAAGATGACGGGCGCCTTCTTATTCGTTACATCGTAGATGGTCAGAGAGTCCTCGTTGTAACCGTAGCAGATCTCTTTGCCTTGGAATTCTGCATCTGGGCCACGGTAGATGAGGCACTGAGCATCGTGCACATAGCCGTCTTCGGATGCACTGGCAAACAAGTGTTAGAAGAGACTTGGTTGCCGTTTCCGAACAGTTCAAACTTACCATCCTGGACTGGTTGGGTTGGCAGGGTTGGAGATGTCAATGAAGATGATGCCGGACTTGCACTTGTCAGTCCTTGGCGCAGCGCCGACTGCGTAGATGAAGTTGGTCTCCGGGTTGGTGACAACGTTGTGCGTTCGACCGACGGGAAGGCCCTTGAAGTGGCCGACGAGGTCCTTTTCATTGCTGAATGTAACCGGTGAAGCAGGATCAATGTTGACCAGCTTCTTCATGTCAAAGATTTGGATTCCGTGTCCTTGAGCTTCGCTGCCAATGATCATCAGGTTGTTCTGGCCTCTGATTTCACGCCATGTACTAGCTACAGAGTACGCTGGGAGGCGTCCAAGGTACGAGAGCTTGCCTTCCTTGGTAATCTCGGCGAATGCAGCGCCGTCTTGTTGGCCGATGCAAACAAACTCACGGCCGTCTTCTGATGTCCAGCCTGGTATTGCTTAGCCATAATCGCGGCCCGGACAAAGTCGGTTTGCTTACCCCATGACGAAGACCCGACACCACGTGTGCTACCCAGCTCGGCGTGGGACAAGAAGTGCAGGAGGTCAATCTGGTGGGACAGTCAACTACCGCAGCCCAACCATGTCATGTCTTGGCTACTGACGTTTTGGCATCGGAAAACATCGTTTCCTGTGATGGCGGTACCGTTGACGCATTCGACCTTGTCTTTGATCTCTGCAAACTGAGCAGAGTTGTACATGCCAGCAGCTTCCTGTCGTGCCCATGATTCCTGAAATCGACGTTAACTATTGAAACACAAGTAGCAAAGGACGTGTTCGCGACCTTCTTCAGGGCGACGTTGTTTGCGTGCCTGATACCAGAGTCATAGAGCTCGGCCGCCATGAAGTCATCTTTGGCCATTTCTTTTGCCGCCGCAAGGGCGGACAATGAAAGGAGAGCGGTTCGTAGAAACATGTTGACGGTGACTTTGAAGGTGAAGGCAAATCCGATGGAGTAGTCATTGTAGCTTCCTGGCCCTCTTTTAAGTGCGCGATATCTCGCATCGAGGTGCGCAAAATGCTACCTAGGTATCGCAATACACGCTTATGGCTAACCCGGAAGGTAGTCATCAGTCCTTCCTTTTCGAATGCTACCTTGCACACTGTGACCCATTGTGCAAGGTTCACGGACATGCACGATTGGCAACCGGCACAAGTCAAGCACGGTGTGCATACGGATTCTATTGGCGTGCAAGGTACAGCATTTATCGAGTTAGATGAGCCGGAAGCTTCTGGTATGGAGTAGGCCACATTATAGGAAGGAGGCTCCATCAAGCATGTCTTGGCGACAGCGGTCCCTTGATGTCCAGCAGCGCGTGCCCAGAGGCCAAGACGCTGATCGTTTGTATTCCAAGAAGATAACGGGTGGCGGGCGATACCACATGCTACCAGCTTCCCCTCGAGCTTCGCTTGTCGGAGGCTCATTCCATTGTCGGGTATCGAATTGCTGCCATTGTTGCGAAGAGGGTGTGAAGTTCGGATGGAGACGGCTTTGTGGGTGTGCGGGTGCGGGTGCGGGCCAGGACGCCAGGACCGCTAGATGACAATACCAAGCAACTGCCCTGCACCCTTTAACAACGCCTAGTTATGAAGATGTGGAAAAGGTTGGCGCGATTGACAAGAATCCTCCATGTTTGTCTTCTGGAAAGCTTACATGTCTTGATACCTTGTGTGAGACTGTCGTTGCTGTTAGCTATGAAGATGTTCAGATCCAAAGGGTAAGTATGGAATCGTTCGCTCCAATCGACACGTGATCTAATGGCTACAAGTGCACAGTTGGGGATATGTCGTTCCGGTTGGAGTTAGCTTCAATATATGAGCAACCAGGATGGTCGGATTGTTGGGGCGGGTGTAATGGAATTTGTTGTTTTCCATAGCATGTGAGTGGGGATGGCGGGGCCGCGTTGAACCACCGACCGTGCCTGGAACACGGTCCCGCCATTGCGTCACCAGCAGACAAAACTTGTCCTTGAACAACATTCCGGCCACTCGCTGGACGCGATCAACAGGTGACACGAAAAGGTAGTCAGTCAGGAAGATTATGCGGCAGCACTGGCTAAGCAACATGATCTTTTTGATTGCCAACCCAACGATGCGGGAATTGCCCCCAGCTCTAGCAATCATCACATGTTTTGCAAGTGGACTCGGATTGATGAAGGGGTCATGCCCGCTAAATGCTTATTAATGAATCTATAAATCATTGATCGTGAATCTGTTCGTAACCCCACTCCCGCAAAGGCAGGCAGGCAGGCTTGATCGAGTGTCCATGCTCTCCGGTACGTACGTACCCCGCCAAACACTTACATCTTAGCCTCGACCTTCTTGAGGCACTCTGGGAACTCCTTCCAGTCGTACATGATGGCAGCGCACTTGGTCTCTTCGGTGAGAAGCTTGGCCATCTGCTCCATCTTCTCCTTGCCCTCCTCAATGCCGTAGATGCCAACGTATCCGATGCAGGGGATGCCAGCGCGCATGGCGGCAGTGGCACCACTCTTGCTGTCCTCGACGGTAACGGCCTCGGCAGGCTTGACACCAAGCTGCTCGGCGGCATACAGGTAGATCTTGGGGTCGGGCTTGGACGAAGGAGGGTTGAGTGAGGTAGCGGCCGAGTAGACGTGTTCGGGGGGGAAGAAGTGGGCGATGCCAGCCTTCTCGATGGACGCAACCACACGACTCTTGGCTGAGGTGGAGACGACAGACATGGGGTAGCCCTCTTTCTTCAGCCAGTTGAGCTGATCCGTCACACCAGGGCACTCGACGGCCTTTTCGCTGAGCTTCTTGGTAACAGCGCCGAGCTCCTGCTGGACAAAATCGTCCATTTCCTCGGGGGGCATGGTGAAGTTGTGCTTTTTCTGCAGGCCGTTGAGCATGCCGCGGAAGTTGTGGCCGACAAAGTCCTCGAGCAGCGAATCAGCTGTGTAGCGAGCCTCGATGTTGTGCTTCTCCATGACCTGGTTGGTGAGGTCGGCGCAGGCCTCGAAAGCGAACCGCTCCGACTGGACAAGCGTGTTGTCGCAGTCGAGCATGATGTACTTGGCCTGAACATGTGTTAGCGGGGTACTGGCGGGGTACTTTCTACTGCACCATCACCTACCTTGCCCATAGTTGCGGTTGTCGAGTCTGGATCAAGTCTTGGTGAGTGGAAGTGGTGTCAATTGACGTTTAGGAAAAATGTGCTAAGGGGTAGAAGTGGATAGAGGGGTGGATAGAGAAGAGGGAGAGGAAGAGGTTCTGTTGGGAGAGAGTAAATAAAGCAAAAGTAGCGCTTGCCAGGTGTCAGCGTGTCAAGGAGAGGGCGGTGCTGCAGCGGGGGAGGGGGGAGGCTTCGTTACGTCATTGGCTGCATCAGGTGAGATTGCGCGTTGATTGGCCGGGCTCGAGTCGCCATCTCTCTTACCACTCTTCTCTCACCTTCGGATACCCCACATTGCTATGCTTGCAATCGCGGGGTTGCAGCTCGACCCAGCGCCCTAGCACCTCTCGTACAAGTTTCAACATACCATTAATCGCTCAGTCTTCCGTCCCCAGACCGACACGGCCGCTTGAACGCCTACTCTCACCGGTCGCGCTGTCGTTGAACCGGGTTTTCCTTCACCTGCGCATGCTTCCCCGTTGGCGCCCGTGTCACTGCAACCTCACGCCATACGCTGGGTTACTGCCCAACCATGTATGATGAACATGACTTCACCCCGCATCCAAGAGTCCAGAGCCGCCAACACAGGGTGCGGTGTGCACAGTGAGCAGTTCCTGCATACAACCGGGGGATGTGCTTGCATCCCCGCGCGTTCCTTGATGTCCCACAAACCCGCACCAGCCCACGTATCGCAACAGATGATGCAGTTTGTATAAAACGTAAAATGATAAACTACCGACGTCAAGCTCTCTATTCTTTCTGCGCCCAGCACGACTCAGCGGCCAAGCTTGTCGAGTTGCCCCCCAGCCCGGCACTGTCGGTCATCCTCACTCACGTATCTGGCCATCCGTGAAAGATTCATGTACACAATGCTGCCGCCGTCTTTCCTCACTTTCGGCTGCCAGGATCCTTCCTCGCAGCAGAGAGGTGAGGCATAGTTGTTTCCTCACCCCTCCTTATCTTGTCTCCATCCACGCTCAGCACTAGCTCCAATCCGGGACTTTGTAAGCTCCGGTAGGCTTACTACGGTACGTGCCCACCTAAGACGTCGACTACCGGCATCGGGCCGTCGTGGGGGCGCCCGCACATGAGGCGGACGATCGCAACACACGCACTACCATTCAGATGAATCTTACGGAACCTTTTCTTCAGTGTCCGCATTTTGATCTTACCGTCTCAAAAAAAAACGGCCTTAAACCGTAGCCTGACAGGCAGGTTCTCTTATTCATACTTCTGAACAGAGAAGTCTAATTGCTTGCGATCAACAGAAGCAAAGCACCGTATATGCAATCACTATCCTTCAATATAAACGCAACCTGGCGTAAGAAAACAGGAGCAGTTCAAGTCGCGGCGAGAAAGCACTAGGGAGGACCCGTGCATCTAGCACATCATCTCGGCTTTTCTCGGCTGACTAACAAATGTTAGGTCCTCTGCCAACCACCCGGCGGTTGTGCGGTCCAACGGACAAGGCTCCAAACACAGTCTGCTATGGATTGTGTTCCAAGAGACAAGCTCGGCACAATGCTGTAGTCAGTTGTATGCGTACTCCAACTTCCAAAGTCCAAGGTTAGTTTTTGCCGATACATTCAGTACATCAATATCCAAGATCCTAGCGTGCGGAGTGAATAATTTCATAGAAAGAACCCGCCAAGAAAGGTGGGAAATACACTACACCAGAGTTACCGTCGGTAGAACAGGAAATAATGCGTGTGGTCATTGTCTGCGCATTGGCCAAATCGCCAAATCTCGGGGTATTTGACTCTCTCGTTGCGAGTGACGCCGTTGTAAGTCGTTTGGAACGAGCAAGCATGACGACAGTCTTACGGCTTCACTGCAGCGTGTAAATGAGTGATGTTACAGTCTATTATCTCTTTCGCAAAAAAGGCACTTCGTGGGCTACAGGTTATCACAAGTCATCAAATGGCCAGTAAGTAGAAAGGAATGATAATCCGCTATTCCCAAACTCACCTGCGTTCTGTGGGATCTCTCTCACCTTTGCTAGCCCCAGGCTGCCTCTCAATAAGTGCTCCCAACTATATAAGCCATCATCTTGGCTCTCCATATCCACTTTTCTTTGAAGCACTCGACAACTACCAAGTAGCCCAGACAGCCAATATCCACTTTATTCTGTCCATACAAAAGATTGTTCACGCCAAGGGCCTCTGGATCTCCAGCCGTCGCCAGAATGCCAGCCTCGAAACCAATCATTGTCTCTCAACCCTACATCACCTTTTCTCAACGCCTCAAAGATACCCATATGCAAAAGTGCACTGTAGCTCAACTACGAAAGCAAGCCCGTGTCCAAGGCCTCAACGTCAGCCGTCTGACTGAAAAGTGGGAAATCATCCACGTCCTGGTCGAACAAAGTAAGCACGGCAGTGCAAATCCCCACATTGAAAACACGACCGACACCAAGCGCCGCACCTTCTTCGACCTTCCCGGTGAGATCCGCAACAAGATATACAGCTACCTGCTCGACAAGAACAACCTCGTCGTCGTCCACCATCACAGCTCCGCTCCAGCTGGAGAGAAAATCATGGTCTACCCAATGACATTACATCACCTGCTTCCCAAAGCCCGGCCACTCCCACCACCGAATCAGAAACCAAACCCAAAGCCAGACAGCCAAGTCACCCAGCTCCTCAACATGTCCTGGGCGAACCGCGAGCTGCACCGCGAGTACCGCAGCTACTTCTTCGCCCACCACGTCTTCCACGTCGTCGGCCCAAACAGGAGCTCGTACAGCCATTTCCTCGACCAAATCGGCCCGGTTGCGCGCGCCAGCCTCGCAGACATGGTCCTGGACGACTCCAACTTTTGGCTCTACAGCAGTCTGGAGTGCCTGCTCGTGCCGCAACTCGTCGGCCTGCGCACGCTCAGCATATTCATGCATCTGGGCCATCTGGTCGCCTTCAAGGCGTATGCTCGCATGCGCGCCTATGTCTTGGGTGATGATGTACCGCTTGCTGAGATTGAGGTGCCGTTGTCGGTGTACAACCCTGGGTTTCACAGGTTGCCGGCCCTGCGCACGTTGGAGATCAAGTGCGCGGTCCCGGATTGGAAGAAGCATGTAAAGGCATGCAGGCTCAGGAGGGAGAAGGTGGACAGGCACATGGGTCGTGTTGTCATGGAAGCCGCTGAGAATGCTTTGGAGGGGAGAGGTGTTGAGGTCACTGTGAGGCTTGTCAACGGTGGTGCGGTACGGCTCAAGGACATAGATACGGGCAGCTATTACTAGCTTAAGGAAGCAAGGAGAATGACGGTGTCTGTCATCGTTTGGAGGCGATTCATCATCCAACAGGGCAAGGAGATTGCGGGCGTGCATTCTCAGATGTGACTTGGAGCTGTTCCTGTTTAGCAACTTGGAACCACACATCACTTTCATTAGTATCAAGTTGGATTCTTAGTAAATATTTGTATTTTGTGTGCCGACAGGTGCCAGCCACTCGGGAGATTTGGATTATCTAGTCATTGAAACTTTTCGCTATGCGTACAGTCCACGCTAATCATGCATCATTATACAGATCAAATAGTCGTATCACGCCCTCTCAACCCAGATCACAAAAGTGATGGCGTCTATTTCTTACTGTCCTCTTTGGCCTTGTTCGCCAACTTGGATGCCTCGTCGCTCTTCTTCTGCAAGATTTCCGAGATCTCCGAGACAGTGTCCTTGAGAATCTTCTGTGCCTCATCACCGTGCTTCTGTGCCGCCTCTTGGAGCTGGCTCAACTTGGGAAGAATCTGGTCACCGCCGGGAATCTTCTTCAGATATTGCTCGTAGTCGCCGAAACCTGAGTCCTTCGCCTTGTTTGCAGCACTCTTGACGTATTCCTCCAGGTCACCGGTATCGCCCTTCTCAACGGCAGACTTGACGCGTTGGTATAGTTCCTGGACATTTCCTCCCTTCAGCGCATCAGCGTTCTCCTCGATGATCTTCTTGACCTGAGGGTTCTTGTCGAGGTAGGGCTTGGCCTGCTCCATACCCTTGTTCCACGCCTCGTCACCCATCTTCTTCAGTTTCTCAACCTTCTCTTGTACAATGTTTCTAATCTTCTCAATGTTTGACGCGCTCATGCCAGTCTTGACGACGTCGCTGATTTGCTGCCATGTCCTGTCGACCTCCTTCTTGGCCTCAGGGCCGTACTTGTCACCGTACTCCTTGAGCTTATCGATGTTACCACCCAACTTCTCCTTGAGCTGAGGGTGGTTGTCCATGATCTGCTGCGAAGCATCCCCAGCGAGCTCTGAGATGCGGCTCATGTGCTTTGTGATGACGTCCCAAGTCTTGTGTGCGGTTACGAGGCTCATGTCGCCGTTGCCGAGGACCTGTCGCATCTCGTCGTATGCTTCACGCACAATCTGGTCAACCTCGCTGCCGTGCTTGGCCCGAATGGCATCGAGGTCATCAAAGGCGGAGTCTACGTAGCTCTTTGCGCCAGGAATGAAGGTAGCATAACTCTGAGCGGCCTGTCGCAGCCATTGCAGTGCCTCGTTAGGCTCGGGTGTTTGCTCCTTGATCTTGTTGGTGGCCGAGCTGACATAGCCCTTGGCTGTCTTGGAAGCCTGAACGACATCGCGGACACCTGATTGTCTGTAGAAGATGTATCCAACGGCCACAGCGGCAGCGGCACCAGAGGCGGCACCGATTGCTGCATGTGAACCGGCACCTGCATTGCCAGAGCTTGCTGACTCTGTAGACTGGAAGCGAGGCTTTTGGCTGCGGAATTGAGGGTTTGCTACTCTAGCAGCTGGGCGGCGTGCACAGCGAGCTGCGAAACGTGCATTCTGTGTTGCTTGTCTTGAAAACATGGTGAATTAATGGGATGAGGCTGTGAGTTGGCAAAGTTCAGAATGAATCCGAATGCAATTGGAGACAATTGGGTATCTGCAGAATGGTAATGTGGGATGGGAGAGAGATGGACAAGGGATCCAGACTTTAAGAGGCGTGCAAACAAAGTACAAGCTCCCAGAGGGATGACGTCGCCATGATGATGGGCGGCACTAGTCTCTTTGTGGACACGCTAAGGTGCAAAGCCATAGGTTCCACTTAACGTCATTAGATTGTCAAGGCACTAAGCATTTAAGCTTAACCTCCCCGCCTTTTTAATACACATGTGTCAGTGCACCGCAGTAGGTGCCAGCGAACAGGTTTCCGGGCTTTACCAAGACGTTGCGACTGGACAGGTGGCGAATGGATACCATGTTACGTATCTATCTCCATGTGTCGTGAACTCCTATATCACTAGTCCGAACTCCTTTTCTTCTACGTACTGTCCAACCTACATTGGCAGAGACTCTTACAGTTATTGCAATGTGCGAGGCCAAGTTAGTGTAGCGAAATACGAGCAGGATCTGGTAGCCGGAAAAAAGCAAAGCTCTAGATCTCGTGGTAGGTAAGGGCGAGCCCTCACGAAAAGTGACGATAATGAAATTCATATTGCGGCAGAACAGCCACAACCACAACATGATGTAATAGCAAAAGCTACATCTTCATCTTCGTCATTACTGCGTGGATATGAGCTCCAGTAAAGGATCCTTTTACTGCATAGTGAAAGTGGCGCTAGGCAACAACGTCAATTATATGCTTCCATAACAGCATCCTGGTTCTTTAGGTAAAGTGTTGGCCTAGATTTCAACTACATCGACCTTGGTGGCTTTGTTTGGCTTTGCATCATTCGAACTGTCGTGTTTTCTCTTTTCCTTCTTTTCCTCGTCCGCCTGTCCAATCTCCTCTTTCAGCCTACGCTCCTGCTCTCTTTTCTCGGCTCTCTCTTCAATCTCCTTCCTCTCTTTGACTGCTACATCAACACAGTACTCTAAATGTGCCCTGAACCCACCCCAAGTCTCCTGGTCTGTGTTCCAATGCTCCCACTTAATACACAGCCACTCCAACCTCCTCAATTCATCTATCCCTCCATACAAGTCCAGCGCTCCCCGTTCGTACAATCGCTTGTTCCTCTCGCTTGCACCGGCGTATGCAGCTTCGAAGGCGTCAACGGCTGGCTTTACCGAAGTAGGAGGGATGAGGATGACGACTCCTTCGTCGCCGCCGATACCAATGGCGAAACAGTCAAAATGACCAAGTTTTATGTTATCGATGCCTTCTATCGATGTATAATCGTAGGGGAAAAGCGAGAATCCTAGATCCATGCTATCCTCATGTAGAAATGCGCAATCTGCGGTACCAACCTCTTCGTGGCTGTATAACAATCCAGAAACAGGATTATTCTCAGGATAGAACCCGTCTGATACGCGCAGAAACTCCTTGTAATCCGCGGGCAGCTTCCCGGTAGGTAACATTGGTTTGTCGTCTTCAGCGTCTGGTGCTGGGTCTTGTGACAACCGCTTCTCAAGCTCTTCGATCTGCGTATCAGTAACACCAGGTCGTAAGAACGTGTCTGGTATTTCATCCATAGCTACGCTCATCACTCGACCCGAGTCAGGGTCGAGTTTACGCGCTGCAATGTAACTCTTGTCCATAATTTGAAGCAGTTCGTGTATCGACTTATCTGCATAAGGACGGTCAGGCCCATGAGTGAATCGTTTTTTGATAAGCTCGCACCCCTCGCGGACGAAATCCCCGAGTGCCTCCTCGTCGATTCGGAGAATCTTCCCCAGTGCAACATCCTTGAGGATCTTCCATATGTGTGGTGAGTAGGATAGGCCTAAGTGCTTGTCTTTCCATTTCTGGAGCTCATATTCTCCTGAATATTTGTCGCTACTCTTTTCTTGGAGCTGCCGATAGGCCTCTGCCACCTCGTGTTGCACCAACTCCTTCGCTACATCTTCCTTGCCTGCCAACACTGCAACCTCCACAACTGCCCCGACGGTAAAGCACTGTGTCTTGAGCACATGC
>Ga0265780_10007293_pt1 | contig 13607 bp, 8 predicted proteins | sample P1T30metagenome_FD_192432 | JGI IMG/M metagenome (GOLD analysis project Ga0265780, IMG submission 192432) | Plant litter microbial communities from East Loma Ridge, Irvine, California - P1 T30 | ecosystem: Environmental > Terrestrial > Plant litter > Unclassified | place: USA: California... | reverse complement strand
CTGCGCGCGAAGGGCGAGACGGTCGACGAGATCGTGGGCTTCCGCGACGCGATCCTCGCCCACGCGGTACCCCTGCCGCTGCCGAGCATGGCCGTCGACATCGTGGGCACGGGCGGCGACCTCGTCGGCACCGTCAACGTCTCGACGATGGCTTCGATCGTGATCGCCGGCTCGGGCGTGCCCGTCGTCAAGCACGGCAACCGCGCCTCGAGCAGCCGTTCGGGCAGCTCGGACGTGCTGGCAGCCCTCGGCGTCGACCTCGACCTCGATCCCGAGCAGGTGGCGGCGAACCTCGAGCGCGTCGGCATCACCTTCGCCTTCGCGGCCAAGTTCCACCCCGGGTTCCGGCACGCCGCCGCGACCCGCAAGGAGCTCGGCATCCCCACGGTCTTCAACTTCCTCGGCCCGCTGGTCAACCCGGTGCGCCCCGAGGCGAGCGCTGTCGGCGTCTCCTCGCTCGAGAAGGTGCCGCTCATCGTCGGCGTCTTCCGCACGCGTGGCGCCACCGCGCTCGTCTTCCGCGGCGACGACGGCCTCGACGAGCTGACCACGACCGGGCACAGCCACATCTGGGAGGTCAGCCGCGGTGCGGTGAACGAATACGACCTCGACCCCCGCGACCTCGGCATCCCGCAGGCGCGCATCGAGGACCTGCTCGGCGGCGACGCGCAGCACAACGCGCGGATCGCCCGCGAGACGCTCGCCGGCGCATCCGGTGCGGTGCGCGACATCGTGCTGCTGAACGCCGCCGCCGGCCTCGTGGCCTACCGCCTCGCCGAGGACGCCGCGCAGGGCGACCGGCCGCTGCTCGACCGCCTGCGCGAGCAGCTCGTCGTCGCGGCCGAGACGATCGACTCGGGTCGGGCGATCGCGAAGCTCGACGAGTGGATCGGCGGCTGACGCCTCGCCCTCGCGCTACTGGAAGTCGCGGGAGCGCGTGCGCACCCCGACGTCGAGGGTCTCGAAGCGGTCGGCCACGAGGTTGATCACGCCCTCGGGCGTGCGCTCGAGGATGCCGCGCACGATGAGCGCGGGGCTGCCGCGCGCGATCGTGCGGTAGCGGCCCCAGACCCCGACGCTGCAGATGACGTTGAGCAGGCCCGTCTCGTCCTCGATGTTCATGAAGGTCATGCCGCCGGCGGTGGCCGGGCGCTGACGGTGCGTGACGACGCCGCCCACCTCGATCCGCCGGCCGGACTCCGCGGTGCTCAGTGCGGCGACGTCGAGCGCGCCGCGGCGGCGCAGTCCGGCACGCAGATGCTGCATCGGGTGGCCCTCGGGGGTAATGCCCGTGGCCCAGAGGTCGAAGGCGGTCTGCTCGGCGCCCGTCGGCACGGGCAGCAGCGGCGGCTGCACTGCCACGGCGGTGTGCGGCAGCTGCTCGGGGCGCTCGCGGGCGGCGCGGCCCGCCTCCCAGAGCCCCTCGCGCACCCCGACCCCGAGCCCCTCGAGCGCGCCGGCGCCGGCGAGGCCCTCGATCTGCGCGCTCGTGAGCCGGGCCCGGCGGGACAGGTCGTGCAGATCGCGGAACGGGCCGTCCTGCTCGCGGGCGTCGACGATGCGCTTCGCGGAGTGCTCGCTCATGCCCGTGACGCCGGCGAGGCCGAGCCGCACGGCGTGCCGGGCGTCGCGGCGGTGGGAGGGGAGCGCGGCGACGCTCGCGCGGTCGAAGACCGGCGGCACGGGCGGCTGGGCGCGCTCGGCGCATCCGCTCAGCCCGGTCGGTCCCTCGCCCGGCTCGATCCGCTCGAGGCCCGGCTGCCAGCCGGAGCGCTGCACGTCGGGGCGGAGGGTGCGCACGCCGTGGCGGCGCGCATCCGCCGTCAGCGTCTGGCTGGAGTAGAAGCCCATCGGCTGCGAGCGCAGCAGGGCGGCGAGGAAGGCGGCCGGGTAGTGCAGCTTGAGCCAGCTGCTCGCGTAGACGAGCAGCCCGAAGCTGAGGCTGTGGCTCTCGGCGAAGCCGAAGTCGGCGAAGGCCTGGATCTTGTCGTAGATCGCGTTCGAGGTCTCCTCGTCGAGGCCGTTCTCGGCCATGCCCGCGTAGAGCTTGGCCTTGAGGCCGTCGATCTTCTCGCGCCCGCGCTTGGAGCCCATCGAGCGGCGCAGCAGATCGGCGTCCTCGGCGTCGCAGTTGCCGATGGCGACGGCCATCTGCATGAGCTGCTCCTGGAAGATCGGCACGCCGCAGGTCTTCTCGAGCACGGGCTTGAGCTTCGGGTGCACGTAGTCGATCGGCTCCTTGCCGAGCTTGCGGCGGATGTAGGGGTGCACCGCGCCGCCCTGGATCGGGCCAGGGCGGATGAGGGCGATCTCGATGACGAGGTCGTAGAACCGCCGCGGCTGCAGCCGGGGGAGCGTGCCCATCTGCGCACGGCTCTCGACCTGGAAGACGCCGATCGAGTCCGCGATCGCGAGCATGTCGTAGACGGCCGGCTCCTCGCCGGGGATCGTCTCGAGGGTCCAGCGCTCGCCGGTGTGCTCGGCGATGAGCTCGAAGCAGTGGTTGAGCGCCGACAGCATGCCGAGGCCGAGCAGGTCGAACTTGACCAGGCCCATGTAGGCGCAGTCGTCCTTGTCCCACTGCAGCACGGTGCGCTTCTCCATGCGGGCCTTCTCGATCGGCACGACCTCGCCGACGGGCCGGTCGGTGAGCACCATGCCGCCGGAGTGGATGCCGAGGTGGCGCGGGGCCTTGAGCAGCTCGCCGGCCAGATCGAGCACCGGCAGCGGCACGCCCGTCTCCGCCGTGGGCAGCGGGCCGTAGGCCTCGACGTTCTTCGACCACGCATCCTGCTGGCCCGGGCTGAAGCCGAGCGCCTTCGCGATGTCGCGCACGGCGTTGCGGGGCCGGTAGGTGATGACGTTGGCGACCTGCGCGGCGTTGCGGCGGCCGTAGCGCTCGTAGACGTACTGGATCGCCTCCTCGCGGCGGTCGGAGTCGAAGTCGACGTCGATGTCGGGCTCCTCGTCGCGCAGGCTCGAGAGGAAGCGCTCGAAGGGCAGCTGGTAGAAGAAGGCGTCCACCGCGGTGACGCTGAGCACGTAGCAGACCACCGAGCTTGCGGCGGATCCGCGGCCCTGGCAGAGGATGCCGCGCTCGCGGGCGAAGCGCACGATGTCCTCGACGATGAGGAAGTAGCCGGGGAAGTCCTTGGCCTCGATGACGTCGAGCTCGCTCGCGACGCGCGCCTCGACGGTGGCGTAGGTCGTCGCGTCGAGGTGCGCGTACTTGGCCGGCAGGCGCTCGGCGACCAGCGCGCGCAGCCAGCTCATGGGGGTATGCCCCTCGGGTACATCGAGCTTCGGCAGCCCGGGGGAGGCCTTCTTGAGCGGGAAGGCCAGCTGCTCGGCGAGCGCGACGGTGCGCTCCACCGCGCCGGCATGGCGGATGAAGCGGGCCGCCATCTCCGCCCCCGAGCGCAGGTGCGCCCCCGCCGTCGCGGGCAGCCAGCCGTCGAGGTCGTCGAGGCTGCGCCGCGCCCGCACCGCCGCGAGGGCCTCGGCGAGGCGGTGGCCCTCGGGGCGCGCGAAGTGCGCGTTGCCGGCGGCGATCGTCGGCAGCCCTCGCTCGGCGGCGAGGGTCGCGAGCGCGTCGTTGCGGGGGTCGTCGAGCGGGTCGCCGTGCGCCGTCAGCTCGACGACGACGTGCTCGGCGCCGAAGAGGGCGACCAGCTCATCGAGGGCGGCGCCCGCGGCCTGCCGGCCCGCCGCATCCGCTGCGCCCAGCGCCCGCCGCACGCGGCCCTTGCGGCAGCCGGTGAGCGCGACGACGCTGCCGCGCACCCGCTGGGCGAGCGCGTCGAGGTCGTAGACCGGGCGCCCCTTCTCGGCCCCGTCGGCGAGCTGCGCGTCGGTGATCGCGCCGGCGAGCGCGTGGTAGCCATTGGCGCCCCGGGCCAGCAGCAGCAGGTGCTCGCCCTCCGGGTCGGCCGTGCCCTGCTGCGGGCCGCTCAGGCCCAGCGAGAGCTCGGCGCCGTAGACCGTTGCGAGCCCGTGCGCCTCGGCCGCCTCGGCGAAGCGCGCGGCGCCGTAGAAGCCGTCGTGATCGGTGATCGCCAGCGCGCTGAGGCCGAGCCGCACCGCCTCCTCGACGAGCTGCTCGGGCGAGCTCGAGCCGTCGAGGAAGCTGTAGCTCGAGTGCGCGTGCAGCTCGGCGTAGGGCACGGTCGCCGTGGGCCGGTCGAGCTCGGGGGCGTCGTAGTGCGCGCGCTTGCGCGAGAAGGCCGGTCCGTCGCCGCCGTCGCGGCCCGTGAAACCGGAGGGGTGCTCGACGCCCATCTCGGTGGCGGCGTCGATGCCGCTCGGGCGGGGAGGCCGCTGCGGCGAGCGGATGCGGTCGGAGCGATCGCTGCGGGTGCCGTGCGCGGAGGGGGTGGGAGGGGGCGCGCTCGGGCTCCGATCGGAGCCCTCCCGGCCGGGTTCGGCGACCGGCTCGCGGTCGGCCGATGCCTCGACGCGGTCGTGCTCACCCGGCTCGGAGGGCCGCCGGGTCGCCGAGAGCCGCCGCTCGATCGCCGACCAGGGCTGCGGCGGGTTCCTGAAGCCCATCGTCCCTCCCTCTGCGCAGCGCTGGCGCGCATCCGCTCGTCCACTATCGAAGATATGTTCGAATCATGCAAGCCGGTAGCGTTGGCAGCACCCCACGAGCAGGAGCAGCATGACCACGCCTCGACCCGCCCGCGTCTACACGGCCGGCCCCGCCGTCTTCTTCCCCGACCTCGCCGAGCGGATCGCCGAGGTGCACCGTCTCGCCGGTGAGCGCGGCCTGGAGGCGATCGTGCCGGGCGATGTGCTCGACCGGCCCGAGGGATTCCCGGTGCCGCCGAGCATGCGCGACATCTACGAGCTCAACGTGCAGCGCATCCTGCGGGCGGATGCGGTGATCGCCGACCTCACCCCGTTCCGCGGCCCCAGCGCCGACCCCGGCACGGTCTGGGAGATCGGCTACGCCGTGGCGCTCGGCAAGCCGGTGTTCGCCTACACGGGCGACCGCCGCGAGTACAAGGAGCGGGTCGCGCCCGACGGCCTGCGGGTCGAGGATCACGGCGCCGTCGACAACCTGATGATCGGCGCCTCGATCGCCTCGCTGCACGACGACCAGGCCGGCGCGCTCGACGCGGTCGCCGCGTGGTGGGCCGAGCAGGACTGATCGTCGTGCTGCGGCGGACCTAGGATCGCCGCATGCCCATCGTCGATCTCGCCATCTACGCCGACGGCCACCGCACGGCGGACCCCGCGAGCCTCGACGAGGCCTTCGAGCTCGCCGGCCAGCGCGGCGGGCTCGCCTGGGTCGCGCTCGACGACCCCTCCGCCGAGGAGCTGCGCGCCGTCGCGACGGAGTTCGGCGTGGACGAGCCCTTCGTGGGGCACGCGCTCGCGCCGCACCACCGCTCCGGCCTCGAGCGGCTCGGCGGCGCACTGCACCTCGTGCTGCGGCCCGCCCGGTACGACGACGCCGACGAGGCGGTGCGCTTCGACGAGCTGCACGTGCTGCAGCGCGACGATCTCGTCGTCACCGTGCGGCACGGCGGCTCGCCCGACGTGGCCGCGGTGCGCGAACGCCTCGAGGCGCATCCGGACTGGCTCGCCGGCGGCGCCACCCGCATCCTCGGCGCGCTGCTCGCCCAGGTCGTGGAGGACTACGCGCCGGTGGTCGCCGGCCTCGAGCAGGACATCGACGAGATCGAGGAGCAGCTCTTCGGCGGCGACGAGCACGTCTCGCGGCGCAGCTACGAGCTGCTGCGCGAGGTGATCCGGTTCCAGAAGTCGGTGCATCCGCTCGACGACATCATCGACACGCTCGCCGAGCGCGCTCGGGAGGACGGCGCGCCGGATGCGGTGCGCCGATCGCTGCGCGCGGTCGCCGGCCGAGTGCGCCGGGTCTCCGAGCGAGCGGATGCGTTCAGCACGCTGCTGCAGAACGCGCTGACCGTGCACTCCACGCTGGTGAGCCAGCGCCAGAACGAGCAGATGGAGCGGCTCAGCGAGACGAGCGTCCGTCAGGCCGAGCAGTCGAAGCGGATCTCGTCGTGGGCGGCGATCCTCTTCGCGCCGACGATGATCGCGGCGGTCTACGGCATGAACTTCCGCTTCATGCCCGAGCTCGAGCAGCCCTGGGGCTACCCGGCCGCGCTCGGCGCCATGCTCGGCGTCGGGGTGCTGTTCTGGGCGATCTTCAAGGCCAAAAAGTGGCTGTGAGGCGCGCTCAGTCGTAGCGGCCCTCCGCCCGCCAGCGCCCCTCCTCGAGCAGCAGCAGCCAGGCGGTGCCGTCGGCCTCGACGAGCTGCAGCCGCTGCGCGACGCGGTGGCGCTCCGGATCCCACCAGCGCTGCTGCAGCGGCCAGGGGCCGGCCCAGGCGCGCACATCGCTCGTCGCGCGGCGCTCGGCGGGGGAGAAGAGCGAGGGCGGCGCGCTGAGCGCACCGCGCTCGTCGACCCGCACGGGCTCGCCGGTCTCGTCGAGCAGCAGCACGGGCGGCGGCTCGGCGAAGACCGTGGCCGGCGTCGGCCCGGGCAGGGAGCCCGGCCAGGGCGCGTCTCGCTCGGCGCCCGCGGTGCGGCGGGAGCCGCTGGGCCGGCGCGGGGCGGCATGTGCCGAGCCCGCTGCGCCGCTCGGGCGCGCGCGGTCCGAACCGCCCGTGCCGCCCGAACCGCCCGCACCCGCCGCCTCGCCCCAGGGCACCAGCACGCGGCGCTCGTCGAGCAGCCGACCGCCGGCGACCGTCGCGGTGACCACGGCCTCGTGGCCGAGCAGGCTCTGCACCCGGCTGAGCGCGCCGTGCACGCGCTCCTCCGGCGCGCCGCCCCAGAGGCCCTGCTCGTGGTTGCCGAGCTCGTCAGCCTCCTCGGGCAGTAGCCGGACGGCCGTGATCGGCGCTCCGAGCTGCTCGCCGCCGCGCATGGCGCCCTGCAGCTGCCAGCGCAGCCGGTCGACGACGTCGGCGGGCGAGAACCAGCGCGGATGCAGCCAGGCCCGCTCGCTGCGCCCGCCCGCTTCGTCGTCGATCACCACGCGCAGGCTCGTGCAGGCGAGCCCCGCGGCCCGCAGCCCCGCGATGAAGCGCTCCGCGGGCTGGCGGGCCGCGAAGGCGAGCTGGTCGACCCGGTCGAGCGGCGGCTCGAAGGCCAGCGCGACCTCGAGCTCGGGCGGGGGCACCCGCGGCTGCACGGCGCGCGGGTCGCGGCCCGCGGCGAGCGCGTGCGCCCGGGCGCCGGCCTCGCCGAAGCGGTCGCGCACCGCCGTGGCGTCGAGCGCGGCGAAGCCGCCGAGCGTGCGCACCCCGAGGCGGCGCAGCAGCGCGGCGAGCTCCTCGTCGCCGAGCGCCGTCACGGGCAGCCCGGCGAGGAACTCGGCCGCGCCGCCCGGTGGCACGGCGAGCACCGTGCCGGCCGCGGCCGCGCGGGCGGCCTGCTCGGCCGTGTACGGGCCCTCCGCGATGCCGAGGCGCGCCCCGGGCAGGGCGACGGCCCGCAGCAGCTCGTCGCCCGCGGCCGTCTCGCCGCCGTAGAAGCGCGCAGGGCCGCGGGCGCGCAGCGCGCAGAGCCCGGGCCTGATGGCCTGCACGCCGGGCATGACCGCCTCGATGCGATCGAGCACCGGCTCGAAGGCGCGATGGTCGGCGGCCGGGTCGTACTGCAGCAGCTGCAGCGCCGGACTGCGGGACTGCGCGTCGCGCAGCCGCTGCCCGCGGCGCACCCCCTCCGCCCGGGCCGCGGACGAGCAGGCGAGCACGAGCCCCTTCTCCACGAGGGCGAGCGGATGCGCGGGGTCGAGCCCCGCATCCGCCACCGCCGCCAGCACGGGCCAGTCGGGCACCCAGAGCAGCATCGTGCGCACCGGCTCGGCGGCGGGACGCACGGTGCCGGATCGGGCCGGCGCGCGATCCCAGGGGGACGGGCTCGGCGGGCTCATGCGGTGCCGCCTGCGCGCAGGGGCGCCCGGCTCGTGCAGCGCCCGCATCCGTCGCCGACGGCGCCGCTCGCGAGACCCGGGCCGCTCACGACACCGCCGCCGTCCGCGCCTCGAGGCCGACGAGCTCGACGGCCTCCCCGGTCGTCGCCGAGGCCGCGGGTTCGCGGGCGGCCGCCGCCACGTCGGCACCCAGGTCGTCGACCGCGGGTGCCGATGCCGTGGCGCCCGCGCCGGGCAGCACGATCGTGGCGCGTTGCACCCGCCCGCCCCGGGAGGAGGTCTCGACCCGCAGCTCGCGCTGCTCGAGCAGCCCATGGCCGGCGCCGAGGCCCGACCAGCGCGATCCGGTGACCCGCAGCGCCGCCTCGCTGCCGGGCCAGGCGCCAAGCGCGACGAGGCTCGCACCCCGCTCGCGCAGGCGGGCGCCGAGACGGCCGAGCGCCGCATCCGCCGCCCCGCCCGCCGCCGGGCCCGGCTGCACGAGCACGAGGTCGAGGGCGTCGGCCACCGCGGCCGTCACCCGCAGCCACTGCTCGCCTGGGCGCGGCACGAGCACGAGCCTGCGCAGGTCGATGCCCAGCGCGGCGGCGGCCTCGGGCGCCAGGTCGGGCAGGCCGATCGCGCCGCACCAGAGCCCCGCACGGCTCGCCTCGGCGAGCATCGCGAGCCCGAGCGAGAGCGTGCCGGCCGCGCCGGGCTCGGGCAGCGAGTAGACCGAGCCGGCCCGCAGCGCGCCGCCGGGCAGCGCCGGGGCGATCGCCGGTGCGGTCGGCAGCGCCGCGCGATCGTCGATGCGGGTGCGCTGCATGGCGCTGATGCGGGACTGCAGCTCGCGCACGGCGCCCTCGCGCTCGCCGGCGTCGCGGGGCGGCCGCGGCACGGCGCGCAGGCTCGAGCGGGCCGGCGCCGGTGCACCCGGCACCGGGCCGGCCGTCAGCTGCTGCGCGACCGCGTCCACCACGTCATGCTCGAACATGTGTTCGATTAAGTCAACAGCCACCGACATCGGCGGATCGCCGTGGAATCTCGGTCGCCGAGAGGCCCCGCAGGCTCTACGATCTCTCTCCATGGAGGAGGGTTTCGCCGAGTCGCTGCTGCGCGGCCCGAGAGGACGACGGCTGTGCGCCGCCGTGCTCACGACGCGCAGCCTGGAGCTCTGGGAGCAGCTCGCCCGCGCCGGCCTCGAGCCGGGTGACGCGGCGCTGCAGGAGCAGCTCGCCCGCTCCGTCGACGCCACGGAGGTGACGACGACCTCCTACGAGGAGGACCCCGCCGCCTTCCTGCCGGCGCTGCGCGAGGCCGTGCGCGAGGCCAGCTACTGGCAGCAGCCCGACGCCGAGGACCGCATGCTCGCCGCGCCCGGCCTGCTCGCCGCGCTGCTGCCCGTCGCCCGAGCGCTCGGTGAGGCCTCGGCGACCGCGTGGTGGCGCCTGCCGGTCGACCCCGGGCAGCAGTACCACGTCGCCTTCGCCGAGCACGGCGCCGCGGAGCCGCCGCGGCTCGGCCGCAGCGCCGAGGCCCTCGTGCAGTGGCGCCGCGCCGCCACCGCCGAGGAGCACCGCGCCGCCGACGAGCGCTCCGCCGACCCCAGGAGCTCGTGGAGCGGCAGCTGGTGGTCCGCGCCGACCGGCCTCGTCGCGACCTCCCGCAGCCTCGGCGCCCACGGCGCCGTCGGGCTGCAGCTCACCGAGGACGGCATCGAGTGGCCCGAGGCCTGCCTGCAGCACCTGCGCCCGCAGGTCGGCGCCCGCGTCTTCGAGATCGACGACCCCGAGGCCTGGACCGAGCTCGTGGCCCGCTACCCGGTCGAGGTCACCGCCTCGCGGCGCCACGACTGGTGGCGCTCCACCGGCGGCGAGGAGCGCTGGCTGCTGCCCGACTGGACCCGCGTCGCCGAGGACTGGGACGGCGTGCACCTGAGCGTGCTCGGCTACCTCTCCGCGGCCGGGCGTCGGCTCCCCGCCGGCGGCGACTACGAGACCGTGCTGGCCGGATGGGACCCCGACGCGACCTACTGGCTCGCGGATGTGCTCGAGCCCGTCGGCGGGCCCGCGCACTGGCTGCGCGAGCGCGACGAGGACGACGAGGGCGCCGGCTGGACGCCGGTGCCGGTCTCCGAGCTGAACGACCGGGAGCTGGACGAGCCGGCGGAGTAGCGAGCGGATGCGGGCGGCCGCACCGCGCATCCGCTCGGCTCGCTCCCGGCTGGGCGGGGCCTGCCTCCGAGGTTGCGGTGCAGGCGCATCCCCTAGCGTTGGGGATCCGACCCGAAGGGACCCCCGATGACGCCCACCACCGAGCGCCCCTGGCTCTCGTCCTACGCCGAGGGCGTGCCGACCGACATCGAGCCCGTCACCGGCTCGCTGGTCGACCTGCTCGACGAGGCGGTGCGCGGGCACAGGCGGCGCGTCGCGCTCGAGTTCTTCGGCCGGACCACCACCTACGCCGAGCTCGGCGAGCAGGTGGAGCGCGCCGCTCGCGGGCTGCAGAAGCTGGGCGTGGAGGCCGGCGACCGGGTGGCGATCATCCTGCCGAACTGCCCGCAGCACGTGATCGCGTTCTACGCGGTGCTGCGCCTCGGCGCGATCGTGGTCGAGCACAACCCGCTCTACACGCCGCGCGAGCTGCGGCATCAGTTCGAGGACCACGGCGCCAAGGTCGCCATCGCCTGGGACAAGGTCTACGACTCGCTCGACGAGTTCCCCGAGGACGTGGCGCCCGAGCACATCGTCGCCGTCGACCTCACCGAGGCCATGCCGCTCGGCACCCGGCTCGCCCTCAAGCTGCCGGTGCCGCGCGCCCGGGAGGCGCGCGAGCGGATCACCGCCGCGCCCGCCGCCCGCAAGGTCTTCCCCTGGAGGAAGCTCGTCGACGAGCGCCGCCTCTCGCACCGGCACCCGCGCCCCGCCGTGGGCGACACCGCCGCGCTGCAGTACACGAGCGGCACCACCGGCAGCCCGAAGGGCGCGATCCTCAGCCACGGCAACCTGCGCGCCAACGCGGCGCAGGGCCGGGCCTGGGTGCCCGGGCTGCGCGAGGGGCACGAGGTCTTCTACGGCGTGCTGCCGCTGTTCCACGCCTACGGCCTGACCCTCAACCTCACCTTCGCGCTGAGCATCGGCGCGCGGCTCGTGCTCTTCCCGACCTTCGACGTCGATCTCGTCACCGCGGCGGCGAAGAAGTCGCCGCCCACCTTCCTGCCGGCCGTGCCGCCGATCTACGATGCTCTCGCTCGGGCCGCCGAGCGCGGCAAGATCGACGTCTCGCGCATCCGCTTCGCCATCTCGGGCGCCATGGCGCTGCCCGTGGCCACCGTGGAGCGCTGGGAGAAGGTGACCGGCGGTCTGCTCGTGGAGGGCTACGGCATGACCGAGACCTCGCCCGTGGCGCTCGGCAACCCGATCGGTCCGTCGCGTCGGCCTGGCACCGTCGGCGTACCGTTCCCGTCGACCGAGGCGAAGGTCGTCGACCCCGACGATCCCTCGATCGAGCGCCCGCTCGGCGAGGCCGGCGAGCTGCTGCTGCGCGGTCCGCAGGTGTTCCAGGGCTACTGGCGACGGCCGGATGAGACCGCCGAGACCCTGCTGCCCGACGGTTGGGTGCGCACGGGCGACCTCGTCGTGATGGAGCCGGACGGCTTCGTCGCGATCGTCGACCGCAAGAAGGAGCTCATCATCACGGGCGGCTTCAACGTGGCGCCCTCCGAGGTGGAGGACGTGCTGCGCCGGCACCCGGCGGTGGCGGATGCGGCGGTCGTCGGACTGGCCCGCACGAGCGGCGGCGAGGAGGTCGCCGCGGCCGTCGTGCTGCGCGAGGAGGACGCCGCGACGCCGGAGGAGATCCGCGAGTTCAGCCGCGACCTGCTGGCCGCCTACAAGGTGCCGCGGCGGGTGATCGTGGTCGACGAGCTGCCCCGTTCGCTGCTCGGCAAGGTGCTGCGCCGCGAGGTGCGCGACCGCCTGCAGCGGGCGCTCGGCAAGTAGGGCGCGGCTCCCGCCGCACGACGGCCGTGTCGTGCGCGTTGCGCCGCGCTGGATGTTCACCGCACGGCCCTTGTCGCGGCGGCTGGCCGCTGCGACGCTGGCCGCATGATCCCCGAGACCTGGACGCCCGTGCGGCGCGGCGACGAGCTCGTCGGCTACCTCGAGACGGCGCCGACGGGCAGCATCCCGCGGCTGCTCACCGGCTCCGCGCTCGATGCCGCGCACCCGCGCGCCGAGGCGATCGCCGTGCTCGAGGCGCGGGGCCTGCCGGAGCTGGACCGCGTGCACTGGGCCCGGCTGCCGCATCCGCTGCCCGCCGGCCGCTTCGCCGCGGCCGCGCCGGAGCGCGACTGGCACTGGACCGAGGTCGCGATCGTGGACGTGACGGATGCGGAGTGCACGGTGCGCCCGCGCTCCGCGGACCCGGCTGCGCCCGAGTCGCTCGCCGTGCTGCCCGTGCCCGTCGCCGGCCTGCTGCGCCGCGAGGCCCCGGAGCGCTGAACCGCGGGCGCTGCAGGGCGGGCGCTGGATCGCGGCCGCTGAACCCGGAGCGTTGAACCCGGAGCGCAGCCCAGGCGGCTGAGCGCGGCGCCCGCCGTCAGTCGGGCCGGCCCGCCTCGAGGAGACGGAGGAAGGCGCTCAGCTCGGCGAGGCCCGCCGGCTTGGCGGGCAGGTAGTCGGCGAGGTCGGGGGAGTGCACGAGGTGCGCCGCCCACTGGGCGCGCGAGATGGCGACGTTGAGGCGGTTGGCCATGAGCAGGAAGCCGATGCCGCGGGGCACCTCGGCCGCGCTCGAGGCGGTCATGCTGAGGATCGCGACGGGCGCCTCACGGCCCTGGAAGAGGTCGACGGTGCCGACCGGCACCTCGTCGAGTCCGGCCGCGGCGAGCCGCTCGCGCAGCAGGTGCACCTGCGCGTTGTAGGGCGCGACGACGATGAGGTCGCGCTGCTCGATCGGGCGCGGTGCCGCGTCGATCGAGGAGCGCCAGGAGCGGCCGAGCGCATCGCGGGCGATCGCGACGACCCGTTCGGCCTCCTCGACGCTCGCGACGTCGTTGCCGCGGTGCTCGACGGCGTGCGCGTGCAGCCCCGGTGCGACGCCCTCCAGCAGCCGCTGGCTCGCCTCGGGTTGGCGCGAGCGCAGCGCGCCGTCGTAGGAGAGCTCGGAGACGGGCGCCGCCACGGCCGGGTGCATGCGCCAGCTCTCGGCGAGGAAGTAGCCGCGCTCGGCCGGGATGACGTGGTGCCCCTGCTGCAGCCAGGCGAGCGCCGACTCGTCGACGGGCTCCGGATGCGAGCCCTGGCTCACCTGCGGCAGCTGCTGCGGGTCGCCGAGCAGCAGCAGGTTGCGCGCCGAGACGCCCGCGGCGATGGTGGCGGCGAGCGAGAACTGGCCGGCCTCGTCGACGACGAGCAGGTCGAGCTGCCCCCGGCCCACCCGGTTGGTGTTCGCGAAGTCCCAGGCCGTGCCGCCGTACACGGCGCCGCCGGCGCGGCCGAGGAAGTCGGGCACGCCCTTGTCGGGCAGCGGCGTCCAGGCCGCGTCCTCCGGGTCCTGCGCGCGGGCGCGCTTGCCGATCGCCTCGCGGGGCACGCCGGCGCGCGCGACGCCGGCGAGCACGTTCTCGACCGCGGCGTGGCTCTGCGCCACGACGCCGATGCTCCAGCCGTGCTCGCGGACGAGGCGGGCGATCACGCGCGAGCCGACGTAG
>Ga0265780_10007292_pt1 | contig 13609 bp, 12 predicted proteins | sample P1T30metagenome_FD_192432 | JGI IMG/M metagenome (GOLD analysis project Ga0265780, IMG submission 192432) | Plant litter microbial communities from East Loma Ridge, Irvine, California - P1 T30 | ecosystem: Environmental > Terrestrial > Plant litter > Unclassified | place: USA: California... | reverse complement strand
ACGCCGATCTCGCGCAGCACGTCGATCGACGCGTTGCGCATGATCTGGTATTCCTTGTCGGTCAGCGTCTGCGCCGGCGCCACGGTGATCGAGTCGCCGGTGTGCACGCCCATCGGGTCGAGGTTCTCGATCGAGCAGATGATGATGCAGTTGTCGTTCTTGTCGCGAACAACTTCCATCTCATACTCTTTCCAGCCCAGCAGCGACTCTTCGATCAGCAGTTCGCTGGTGGGCGACGCCTCGAGGCCGCGCTTGCAGATCGCTTCGAATTCTTCTTCGTTGTAGGCGATGCCGCCGCCGCTGCCGCCCATCGTGAACGAAGGACGGATGATGGTCGGGAAGCCCAGCTCGCGCTGCACGGTCCAGGCCTCGTCCATCGAGTGGGCCACGCCCGAACGCGCCGAACCCAGGCCGATCTTGGTCATCGCGTCCTTGAACTTGGAGCGGTCCTCGGCCTTGTCGATGGCTTCCGGGGTCGCGCCGATCAGCTCGACCTTGTATTTCTCGAGCACGCCGTGGCGGTGCAGGTCGAGCGCGCAATTGAGCGCGGTCTGGCCGCCCATGGTCGGCAGGATCGCGTCCGGACGCTCTTTCTCGATGATGCGCTCGACGACCTTCCAGGTGATCGGTTCGATATAGGTCACGTCCGCCGTTTCCGGGTCGGTCATGATGGTCGCCGGGTTCGAGTTGACCAGGATGACCTTGTAGCCTTCTTCGCGCAGGGCCTTGCAGGCCTGGGCGCCGGAGTAGTCGAACTCGACTGCCTGGCCGATGACGATCGGGCCGGCGCCGATGATCAGGATGCTTTTGATATCACTACGCTTAGGCATTTACTTTTTCCCCTGCATTTATTTTTTCTCCAGCCGCTTGCATCAGGCCGATGAAGCGGTCAAACAGGTAGGCGACGTCGGTCGGGCCCGGCGATGCTTCAGGGTGGCCCTGGAAGCAGAACGCCGGCTTGTCGGTGCGGGCGAAGCCCTGCAGCGAACCGTCGAACAGCGAGACGTGGGTCACGCGGCAGTTGTCCGGCAGCGTATCCGGGTCGACCGCGAAGCCGTGGTTCTGCGAGGTGATCAAGACCTTCTTGCTGTCGAGGTCCTGCACCGGATGGTTGGCGCCGTGGTGGCCGAATTTCATCTTCAGGGTCTTGGCGCCCGAGGCGAGCGCCATGATCTGGTGGCCGAGGCAGATGCCGAAGGTCGGGATGCCTTTTTCGATCAGTTCGCGCGAAGCCTTGATGGCGTAGTCGCACGGCTCCGGGTCGCCGGGGCCATTGGCCAGGAAGATACCGTCCGGGTTCAGGGCCAGCGCATCGGCGGCCGTCGACTGGGCCGGCAGCACGGTCACCTTGCAGCCGCGCTCGGCCAGCATGCGTAGGATATTGCGCTTGACGCCGTAGTCGAAAGCGACCACGTGGTATTTGGGGTTGGTCTGCTTGCCGAAGCCTTCGCCCAGCTTCCATTCGGTCTCGGTGAACTCGTACGACTCGGTCACCGACACGACCTTGGCCAGGTCCATGCCTGCCAGGCCCGGGAACGAGCGCGCCAGCTCCAGCGCCTGGGCCTGCGACGGCTCGGCGCCTTGCGCGGACGTGAGGATCGCGCCGGCCTGGGCGCCCTTCTCGCGCAGGATGCGGGTGAGTTTGCGGGTATCGATGCCGGCGATGGCGACGACGTTCTCCTGCTTGAGATAGTCGCCCAGCGACTGGGTCGAGCGGAAGTTCGAGGCCAGCAGCGGCAGGTCGCGGATGATCAGGCCGGCGGCGTGCACCTTGCCGGCTTCGACGTCGGCGGCGTTCACGCCGTAGTTGCCGATGTGCGGGTACGTGAGGGTCACGATCTGGCGCGAATAGCTCGGATCGGTCAGAATTTCCTGGTAGCCGGTGATGGCGGTATTGAACACCACCTCGCCCGTCGTGTGACCGACGGCGCCAATGGAATAACCTTTGAAAATGGTCCCGTCAGCGAGGGCCAGGATGGCCGGGACAGAGGGGCCGGAAAAAAATGGCGGCAAGGGCAACTCCCGAAAAAGTTGCCGTAGCTGCGCCACGTCAGACCGACATCCAACAAACCTGGGCGAAGTGCTTCTACCCGGTGCTGGAGGTCATGTTGAATGAGGGATGGTGGGTATGCGCTACGGCGAAGTTTGAATTAGATAAACTTCCGAATTATAGCGCGGATACCGGCGTTCGGCAATGCGGCGTCGCCACATTCGGCGGCCCGCCGTCCCTGAAAATGACACGGCGGAGCACGTCCCCTGCCCCGCCCATACATTATTTTGCGGATGCAACATCGCGTCCGCATGCGTGCCTCAGGCGGCGTTCAGCGCGGCGATGCCGGCCCTGGCGATCTGCACGTCCTCGTTCGACTTGACGCCCGACACGCCCACGGCGCCGATGACATGGCCGTCGACGATGACCGGCACGCCGCCTTCGAGCATGCCTTCGAGCTTGGGCGCGCTGAGGAAGGACATGCGTCCGCCATTGACCACGTCTTCGTAAATCTTCGATTCACGGCGGCCGAGCGCTGCCGTGTTGGCTTTGGCCGGTGCGATATACGCCGAGATTGGCGGCGCGCCGTCCAGCCGTTGCTGCCACAGCAGGTGGCCGCCATCGTCGACGATGGCGATCGACACGTTCCAGCCGTTCCTGACGGCTTCGGCTTCGGCGGCGGCGCCGATCGTCTTGGCGTCGAGGAGGGTAAGGTAGGGTTTGGTGTTCATGACTTGCCTCGGTTAGGGAATTTGCTGGCGCAGCTTGAGCTTGGCCTTGATTTGCGGCATGACGGCGGCGGCAGCCTGCTCGCCCGCCAGGATTGCCAGGTTGCGTCCGCCGAAGTCGCTCGAGCCCATATTGCCGAGCGCCGGCGTGACCACGATGTCGGCGTCCTTGAGCTCGAAATGGTTCAGGCGCTGGCCCATGATGCTGAAGGTCTGCATCAGGACGTCGAGCGAGCTGGCCGTGGCTGCGCCTTCGGTTGCGCTGGAGATGTTGACGGCAATGATGAAATCGGCGCCCATCTCGCGCACGAAGCGCACCGGCACCGGCGCCACCAGGCCGCCGTCGACATAGGTGTTCTTGCCGATCACGACCGGCTGGAACACGCTCGGCACGGCGGACGAAGCGCGCACCGCCATCCCGGTATTGCCGCGGTTAAACAGGATCGGCTGGCCGGTCTTGAGGTCGGTCGCCACCGCGCCGAAGCGCAGTTTCAGCTTCTCCATCGGTACGTTATTGATGGCCTTGTTCACATAGTTCTGCAGCGCCTCGCCCTTGAGCAAGCCCGACGATTTGTTGAACAGGGGCAGCGCCCAGTCCGAGATGGTCGCCTCGTCCATCGTCATGGCGGTCTTCTGTAACGCGAAGCCGTTCAGGCCGGAGGCGTACAGCGCGCCGACCACCGAGCCGGCGCTGGTGCCGACCACGATTTCCGGATAGATGCCTTGCGCCTCGAGCGCCTTGATGACGCCGATATGGGCAAATCCGCGCGCGGCGCCGCCGCCCAGCGCCAGGCCGATGCGGATTTTCTTGGGAGGCAAAGGCGCCGCTGCCGGCGGGGTGGCGACCGCCGACACGGGGGCCGGCGCCTTGGTGGGGGTGCTGCCGCAGGCAGCCAGCAGCAGTGCGGCGCAGGCCGCGAGCGAAGTACGACGAGAAAGCATGGGATGTGCCGAAAAGAACAAGGCGCCGATTGTACCCCGGCTTGTTCGGCTCGGCGCAAGGCCTGCCTCGACGGCCTTACAGGCTGCCGCGCAGGCTCACCGACACATTGCGTGGATCGCCGTAGTAGTAGCCCAGGCCGGTCGGTGCGAACTTCTTGTAGTAGACCTTGTCGAAGAGGTTGTTCACATTGGCCTGCACCGACAGTTTTTCCGTGAAGCGATAGGCGAACATGGCGTTGGCGACGCCGTAGCCGCCCTGGGTCGCGGTCAGGCCGCTGCCGCGCACATACGAATCGCTCTGCATGTTCACACCGCCGCCGATGGTCCAGCCCGGGCCCGAGCGGTTCGGGCTATAGCTGGTAAACAGGCGCAGCTGGTGTTTCGGATCGATGCTGCGCAGGGGCTGACCGACGTTGGCGGCGGTATCCGTCACGTATTTTGTGCGCGTATTGGTGTAGCCTGCCATCACTTGCCAGCCGGTCAGGATCTCGCCCGAGACTTCGGCCTCGAAGCCCTCGCTACGCTGCTTGCCCCCCGCGATACGGCAATAGCCGGTCGTAAAGTACGGCAGGCAGGGACTGATCGACGACGTGTCCTCGATCGGGCGGCCGACGTTTTCGATCTGGAACAGGGCCAGCGTGCTGTTCAGGCGGCCGCCGAAGAATTCACCTTTCAGGCCGAGTTCGATGTCTTCGCCGGTAATCGGATTGAGCAAGTTGCCGTCGGCGCCGCGCACGTTTTGCGGCGTGAAGATTTCGGTATAACTGCTGTAGGCACTGAGCTCGTTCGACAAGTCGAACACGACGCCGATATACGGGGTGGCTTCGCGGGTGACCTTGTAGCCGCTGCCGTTGGCGCGGTTCTCGGTTTCCCACCAGCTCAGGCGGCCGCCAACCAGCAAGGTCAGCGGATCGGCGAGCGAGAAGCGCGCGGTGGCGAAGGCGCCGTCGTTGGTGGTGACGGTCGGCGGCGTGCCGCCGGCCGGCATCGTCGTCACGTCGCGTTCGGCGTAGGTCGAGTACGGATCGAAGGTGCGGATGTCGATCGTTTCCCTGAACAGATTGCCCACGCCGCGGGTGGCGATCGTCCGGTTATAAACGCGCTCGGCGCCCAGCACCAGCGAATGCTTGCGTCCGAACAGCTCGAACGGACCGTCGGCGATCAGGTTCATCGCCTGCTGGCGGCTGTCGTCGCCGGTGTATTGCGACGTCGTGATGTCCATCAGGTACGGATTGGTGGTGCTGGTACGGGTCACATAGGTTTGCTTAAAACCATTGTTCTTCATGCGCAGCGCGGTATAGCCGGCATTCGCGCGCACGCTCCAGCCATTGTCGAAGCGCTGCTCGACGCCGATCTGCGCCTGGTCGTTGTAGCGGTTCCAGCGGTTCCAGCTGGCGCCCAGGATGGTGTCGTCTGGCATATTTAGCGAGGAACCGTCGAAATTGCCCGGGATTCCGCCCCAGGCGCCGGTGGCGTCGAGGTCGGTGTGCTGGAGCGAGGCGGTGACCGTGGTGCGCGGCGTCAGGTCGGCCTGGACCACGCCGTACAGCACTTCGCGGTCTTCCTCGCGCGCCTTCTGGAAGAAGTCCTTCTGATCCTTGACCGCCACCACCCGGCCGCGCACCGAACCGCTCTCGTTGAGGGGGGTCGAGACGTCGACTTCGACGCGGCGCCGATCCCAGGAGCCGACCGTAAGGCCGCCCGACGCCTGGAACTCGCGGGTCGGCATCTTCCGCACCATATTCACGGTGGCCGACGGATTGCCCGAACCGCGCAGCATGCCCGAGGCCCCGCGCAGCACCTCGACCCGGTCGAGTACGGCCGTGTCGGGCTGGGCGAAGGCTGAACCGGACAGGTTGAAGGTCAGGCCGTCGACCTGCAGGGCGTCGATCGAAAAGCCGCGCGAGTTGTAGCTCAGGCGTTCGCTGTCGGTGTAGTCGACCTGGATGCCCGGGGTGTTGTTCAGCACATCGGTCAGGTCGAGCAGGTTGCGCTCTTCCATAAATTGCCGGGTGATCACGGTGACCGGCTGCGGCGTGTCGCGGATGTCCTGTTCGCCCTTGAACAGGGTTGAGGAGCGCGTGGTGAACGACTTGCTCTTCTCGGTAGTGGAGTCGTGCTTGCCGGTGATACTCACGGTCGGGATGGCTTCCGGCGACACGTCGTCCGGTGCTGCGGGGACGGCAGCGAGGGCTGACAGCGGCGAGAACAGCGTGGCAGCTGCGCACAGTGCGGTTGCCTGGCGCACGAGGCGGGCGACAGGTGTTGGGTTGGATACAACGGATGGCACTGGGCGCAACATGAACACTCCTTGAAATTGTTTTGAAATGAGAATGATTCGCATTATAATTCGTGTTTAATTGTTGATGCAATGCACATGTTCGATGCTGCAGCCAGAAGAGGCATGCTTTGTCTGGCGCGGACAGTGGCATCGATCGACTACAGAAACCCCATAACAAGAGAATGAAGACCATGAAGAAACTGCTGCTTTCCTCCCTCGTCGCGATTGCCGCAATCTCCCCGGCCGCCCAGGCCCACCACGTCTGGCTGGAACAGGATGGGAAGACCGTCAAGCTGCAGTTCGGCGAGTTCGGGCTGAACCAGCGCGAGACCACGCCTGGTCTGCTGGACAAGTTCGTGGCGCCGAGTGCGACGCTGGTCAGCGCCAAGGGCGACACCCCGCTCACGCTGAAAAAGACCGCCGAAGGTTACGTCGTGGGCGGCGCGGCGCCAGCAGCAGGCGATGCGATCGTGGCCGAAGACACCGCCTATCCGGGCTGGGAAACCACGCAGGACGGCAAGACCAGCCAGCACATCTGGATTCCGGCGGCGCGGCTGGCCACCGGCTTTGCGGCGCAGCAGCCGAAACTGGCGCTGGACATCGTCCCGACCGGCACCGCCGGCCAGTTCAAGGTGTTCTATAAGGGCCAACCGCTGCCGAAGGCGAAAGTGGCGATCACGGTGCCGAGCGGCTGGTCGAAAGAGGCGGAGTCGGACGCCAGCGGCGCGGTGAAGTTCGACCTGCCGTGGAAGGGCACCTATGTGCTGGAAACGGCGCACACCGACAAGACCGGCGGCGAGCGCGCCGGCGTGCAGTATGCAAGCGCCAGCCACACCTCATCGCTGACCATCGTGCAGCCAAAAGGTATCGCGGCCCTGGCCGCGGGCCCGGCGCTGGCGCCCGGCGCCGAACACTGATCCGCCTTTCTTCTTCTGAATAGAAAGGCCGAGGCCCCATGACTACCCTCACCTGGCGCTACCGCGGCGGTGTGGCCGCGCGCGCGGTCGCGGCGATCGGCGGCGGCTACGTGCTGACCGCGACCGCCAGCGCGCTGGTGGCACTGGCGCTGCCGTTGCCACGCGCTGACGCGGTCACCATCGCCACCCTGCTCTCGTTCGTGGTGTACACCTGCGTGATCCTGTGGGTGTTCGCCACCGCCAGCGCGCTGCGCGCCTGGATCGGCGTGCTGGCGGTCAGCGCAGTGCTGGGCGGGATTCTCTGGCTGACCGGGAGGCTGTCATGAAAGAAGGCTTGCGCCAATCGATGGCCTGGGTGCACACCTGGTCGGGGCTGCTGGTGTGCTGGCTGCTGCTGCTGGTGTTCATGGGCGGCACCGCCTCGTACTACAAGCACGAGATCACGTTCTGGATGAAGCCGGAGCTGCACCAGGCGGCCGACGCACCATCCAGGGTAACGCCGGCCGAATCGGCGACGCTCGCCGTGCGCGAACTGCAGCAACGGGCGCCGAAGGCCAATGCCTGGTTCCTGGACCTGCCGCACGAGCGAAATCCGCTGATCTACGCCAGCTGGACCAACCCTCCTAAGAAAGGCATGAGCCGCGAGGAGCGCCGCGCGGCCTTCCGCCACCAGAACTTCACGCTCGATCCGATGACCGGCTTGACGACGGCGGCGCCGCGCGACACGCGGGGTGGCGAATTCCTGTACCGCCTGCACTTCGACCTGTACTACATGTCGGCGATCTGGGGCCGCTGGATCGTCGGCATCGCCGCCATGTGCATGCTGGTCGCGATCGTCAGCGGCGTGATCACGCACAAGCGCATCTTCAAGGATTTCTTCACCTTCCGGCCCAGGAAGGGCCAGCGTTCCTGGCTGGATGCGCACAATGCCACCGCCGTGCTGGCGCTGCCGTTCCACCTGATGATCACGTATACCGGACTGGTGACGCTGATGTTCATGTACATGCCCTCGCCCACCAAGGTGCTGTATGGCGCGGAGCAGAACACGATGTTCTCCGAAGTATTCCCGAACGCGGAACGCGTGAAACCGGCGCGCCAGGCGGCGCCGCTGGCCGACATCGCGCCCATGCTGCAGCAGGCCGAACGCGCTTGGGGCGAGGCGCCGACGCGCATCGTGGTGAGCAATCCGAACGACGCCCATGCCCGCGTCGAGATGCATCGCCCGTCGGGTCAGCAATTGTCGAATATCGAGCCGACGATGATCTTCGACGGCGCCAGTGGCGCGCTGCTGTCGCAGGCGCCGCCGCCAAGCACGACGCTGGCCGCGCGCGCCGCGATCTACGGCCTGCACGTGGCGCATTTCGCCGACACGCTGCTGCGCGCGCTGTTCTTCGTGTGCGGCCTGGCCGGCACCGCGATGGTCGCCACCGGCGCCTTGCTGTGGGGCGTCAAGGAGCGCCAGAAGTACGCCAAGATCGTCGCCAGCGGTGGCCGGGTGGGTTTTGGCGTGCGCCTGGTCGACGCGCTGAACATCGGCGCGATCGCCGGCCTGCCGATCGCCTTTGCCGTCTACTTCTGGGCCAACCGCCTGCTGCCGGTGGAACTCGCCGGGCGCAGCGAGCTTGAGGCGAACGCCTTCTTCATCGCCTGGGGCGCGGCCGCGCTGCTGGCGCAGATCCGTCCGACGCGCGGCATGTGGCGCTTCCAGCTGACGCTGGGCGCGCTGCTGCTGGCCGGGATCCCGATCCTCAACGCGATCACGACCGACACGCACCTGGGCGTGACGCTGTTCGGCGGCGCGGGCCTGCGTCCGGTCGCGGCCTTCGACCTCGTCGTCCTGCTGCTCGGCGCCTTGCTCGGCTGGGCCGCCTGGTGGCTGGGCCGCAAGGCGAACCGGCGCGCCGCCGCCGGGAAATCCGCGGACATTGCGCAACCATCGACGCTGGAGGCCGCATGAGCATGTTGATCGTGAGCGGCGCCGCTCTCGCCTTCAGCGGCTTCGCCGCCACCAGCCTGACGATGGACCGCCACTACGCCGACATCCACGGCCGCGGCAAGGAACCCGACGCCCGCCTGCGCCTGCGCCTGCGCATCTTGGGCTGGCTGGGCCTGCTGCTCTCGTTCATGGCCTGCATCGGCGCCAGCGGCTGGCACATCGGCCCGGTCCTGTGGTGCGGCATCCTCTCGCTCGCCGCCTGGACCGTCACGCTCCTGCTGCAATACCACCCCCGCAAACTCCTGCACAGCGCCTGGATCGGCATCCCCGCCGCCCTGCTCGCCACCGCCCTGCTGCTCCGCTAGTTAACATCGCTAATTAGGGTCAGAGTAGAATTATCGAGCAATTTCTTATCACCACTCGCCGATCTTCTCCGACCACAATTGATCAAGTAAAACCTGCTCAAAAGATAATTAGGGTCAGAGTCGAATTGTTTGACAACTTTAAAAGTTGCTCGATAATTCGACTCTGACCCTGACTGGTTGTGCCATCAAAACGTCGCAGTAAACTTCTCTGTGGAATTTTTATGACGGCGTCTTCCCAACGGCACATATCCCAGCGCCGAACAGTTTCCATAAAGTCTGGAAAGGCCCCAAAACACATGAGGGTCAGAGTCGAATTATTGGGCAATTCCTCAAAGTTGCCAAACAATTCGACTCTGACCCTAATTATCTTGACTACAAGCTTCCGTCCGCCATGGGCACCGGCTCAATAGCTCGCAAGTATTTCACAAAGTTGTCAAACAATTCGACTCTGACCCTAATTGTGAAGTAATTGTTTGATGGGAATGGGTCAGTTGGGCAGCGAGGTGTTTGGCAGGGAGGCGGCGAAGGTGCTGCCTTTGCCGGGCTGGGAGGTGATGGTCAAGCGGCCGCCGTGGCGCAGCAGCACGTGCTTGACGATCGCCAGGCCCAGGCCCGTGCCCTGCGTCTCGCGCGAGCGGCTCTTGTCGACGCGGTAGAAACGTTCGGTCAGGCGTGGGATGTGCTCGGGGTCGATGCCGATGCCGCAGTCGGTCACCGCGAACGACAGCCTGTCGGCGCCGCGCGTCCAGGCCAGCTTGATCGTGCCGCCATTCGGCGAGTAGCGCACCGCGTTCGAGGCCAGGTTGGCGAAGGCGCTGCGCAACTCTTCCATGCTGCCCATGATGTCGGGGCCGTCAACGTCGATCACGATCTGGTGCCGGCCGCCCGACAAGGCGCGCGCTTCGGCGGCGATCGAGTCGACCAGGCTGTGCACGTCCACGCGCTCGCGCTTGAGCGGATATTCGTCGGACTCCAGGCGCGACAGGGTCAGCATGTCCTGGATCAGCCGCTGCATGCGGTGCGCCTGCTCCGTCATCAGGTTCAGGTGCGCCATGCGCGTGCTGACGTCGATGCCGGGATCCGACATCGCGATTTCCAGGAAGCCCACGATCACCGTCAGCGGCGTGCGCAGTTCGTGCGAGGCGTTGGCGATGAAGTCGCGCCGCATCGCTTCGATGCGCTCGGTATCGGTGGCGTCGTGCGTGACCAGGATCTGGCGCCGGTTCTCGAACGGGATGATGCGGCATTCGAGCTTGCGGCCGCGGAACGACAGCGTCAGCGGCTGTTCGTAACGCCCCAGCACGATATAGTCGATGAAGTCGGGATGGCGCACCAGGTTGGTCACGCGCAGCCCCTTGTCGCGCTCCATCGTCAGGCCCAGGTGCCGCTCGACCGCCGGATTGCACCACTCCAGGAACAGGACGTCGTCCATGATCGCCACGCCCTCCGGCAGCAGGTGCATGGCCTGGCGAAAGCGCGCCAGCCACTCGGTCAATTCGGCCTGGTTGCGCTCGTCGTCGCGGCGCAGGCGATACAGGCGCGCGAACGCCGCCGTCCAGGCGCCCCAGCCGTCCGGCAGGCGCGCGCTGTGCGGATCCTCCAGCCATTCGCCCAGCTTGAACAGGTAAGACAGCTGCACGAACAGCGCGGTCACCACCACCACCAGCGCCAGCGCCAGGCCGGCCACCGGACCTTGCCACCACCACACCACGCCCGCCAGCACGAACAACAGGCCCAGGCGCAACAGCGCCGGGACCCAGAACAACAACTTGGGATTCATCGCGTCCTTCGACTCCGCGTTATTTTTCGCTCAGCATGTAGCCGACGCTGCGCACCGTGCGGATCAGGCCATCGGCGCTCTTCAAGGCCTTGCGCAGGCGCAGCACGTGCACGTCGACCGTGCGCTCCTCGATCACGGCGTGGTCGCCCCACACCTTGTCGAGCAGCTGGGCGCGCGAGAACACGCGCTCGCGGTGCGCCATCAGGTACTTGAGCAGCTTGTATTCGGCATTGCCGATCTCGATCTGCTGGTTTTCCACCGTCACCGTGCAGCTGTTCGGATCTAGCGTCACGCTGCCGGCGCGCAGCGGCGCCTCGGCCAGGTGCGGCGACTTGCGGCGCAACAGCGCGCGCGAACGCGCCAGCAGCTCGCGCGGCGAGAACGGCTTGGTGATGTAGTCGTCGGCGCCGTTGTTCAGGCCTGCCAGCTTGTCTTCTTCCATGCTCTTGGCGGTCAGCATGATCACCGGCAGGTCCTGGAAGTCGCGGTCGGCGCGCAGGCGTGACAGCAGGCGCAAGCCGCTCTGGTCGGGCAGCATCCAGTCCAGCAGCAGCAGGTCGGGCTTGCCCCGGCTGATGCTGTCCCAGGCGCTGGCGGTGGTGTGGGCGGTGCGGATGTCCCACCCCGCTTCGCGCAGCGAATAGGTCACCAGCTCGACGATCGCCGGCTCGTCCTCGACCACCAGCACGGAGGTATTGTCGGCCATGCTCACGGCGCCGGCACTTCGCCGACCGCAGGCTTGCTGTGGCGGATGTCGCGGCCTTCGACCACGTAGATCACGTATTCGGCGATGTTCTTGGCATGGTCGCCGATGCGCTCGATCGCCTTGGCCACCCACAGCGTGTCCAGCGCCGACGAAATCGTGCGCGGGTCTTCCATCATGAAGGTGACCATCGTGCGCAGGATGGTGCGGAACTCGTGGTCGACCACTTCGTCGCCGGCGATGATCTGCAAGGCCTGCTTGCCGTCCAGGCGCGCGAACGCGTCGAGCGCATCGTGCAGCAGCTCAGACGTCGCCTTGGCGATCGTGCGGATCGTGTCGTAGTGGGCGAAGCCGGTCGCGCCGCGCTCGTGCAGGCTCTTGGCGGTGCGCGCCACCTTGGTCGCTTCGTCGCCGATGCGTTCCAGGTCGGTGATGACCTTGATGGTGGCCATCACGGTGCGCAGGTCGTTCGCGGTCGGCTGGCGCTTGACGATCAGGTGGCTGCAGGCGTCGTCGAGCGAGACTTCGAGCTGGTTGACGGCCTGGTCCTCGGCCATCACGCGCTCGGCGCGCGCGATGTCGCCGATGCGGAAGCACTCAAGCGCTTCCTCGAACTGGGTTTCCACCATGCCGCCCATCAGCAAGACCTGGGAACGAATGCCCTCGAGTTCCTGGTCGTACTGCTTGGATGAATGCTCGCCTGTCATACAAACTCTCCGTCAATATTCTTGTCGCGCCGGCCCGGACGGGCCGGCGAAAAAATGGTCTGGGCCGATCAGCCGAAGCGGCCGGTGATGTAGTCCTGCGTTTCCTTGCGCGCCGGATTCATGAAGATCTGGTCGGTTTCGCCGAATTCGACGAGCTCGCCAAGATACATGTAGGCAGTGTAATCCGAGCAACGTGCGGCCTGTTGCATATTGTGGGTCACGATGGTGATCGTGTAGTCCTGCTTCAGCTCGCTGATCAGTTCCTCGATCTTCGCGGTCGAGATCGGGTCCAGCGCAGAGGTCGGCTCATCGAGCAGCAGCACGTCCGGCTTTACCGCCACGCCGCGCGCGATGCACAGGCGCTGCTGCTGGCCGCCCGACAGCGACAGGCCGCTCTTGTTCAACTTGTCCTTGGCTTCTTCCCACAGGGCCGCCTTCTTCAGCGCCCATTCGACGCGCTCGTCCATCTCGCCTTTCGAGAGGTTCTCGTACAGGCGCACGCCGAAGGCGATGTTGTCGTAGATCGACATCGGGAACGGCGTCGGCTTCTGGAACACCATGCCGACCTTGGCGCGCAGCATGTTGACGTCGACGCCCGGCTCCAGGATATTGCCGCCCCGGTAAATGATCTTGCCCTCGGCGCGCTGGCCCGGGTACAGGTCGTACATCCGGTTCAGCGTGCGCAGCAGGGTCGACTTGCCGCAGCCGGACGGGCCGATGAAGGCCGTCACCTGCTTGGCGTGGATGTCGAGCGACACGTTCTTCAGGCTCTGCGTCTTACCGTAAAAGAAGTTCAGGCCCTCGATTTCGATCGTCTTGGCTTTGGCAGCGGCCGCAGCCGGAGTCGTATTAAGCATGGCTTGGTTCATCACTTTATCTTTTGTCAGGTAGATTAACGCGGAGTTTTTTGGCTGAACAGGGTGCGCGACAGGATGTTCAGCAACAGCACGGTAGCGGTCACCAGCAATGCCCCACCCCAGGCCAGCGAACGCCAGTCGTCGTACGGGCTCATGGCGTAGGTGTAGATCACCACCGGCAGGTTGGCCAGCGGCGCATTCATGTCATGGCTGTAGAACTGGTTGTTCAGCGCGGTGAACAGCAGCGGCGCGGTCTCGCCGGTGACGCGGGCCACGGCCAGCAGCACGCCGGTCACGACGCCAGCCTTGACGGCGCGCAGGCGCACCGTGATCGCCACCTTCCAGTGCGGCGCGCCGAGGGCGTACGCGGCTTCGAGCAGGCTGGCCGGCACCAGGCGCAGCA
>Ga0265780_10007291_pt1 | contig 13609 bp, 15 predicted proteins | sample P1T30metagenome_FD_192432 | JGI IMG/M metagenome (GOLD analysis project Ga0265780, IMG submission 192432) | Plant litter microbial communities from East Loma Ridge, Irvine, California - P1 T30 | ecosystem: Environmental > Terrestrial > Plant litter > Unclassified | place: USA: California... | reverse complement strand
CCGAATATGGACGGCCTGACCATGCTGCAAAACATCCGTGCCGATCCCGCGCTGGCCAAGCTGCCGGTGCTGATGGTGACCGCGGAAGCGAAGAAAGAGAACATCATTGCCGCCGCCCAGGCCGGCGCCAGCGGCTACGTGGTCAAGCCGTTCACGGCCGCGACCCTCGACGAGAAGCTGAACAAGATCTTCGAGAAACTGGATAAAGCCGGAGCCTGAAATGGGTGAGATGAACTCGGCGCACGAGGCCGGCGCGGCCTCTTCGCATGAAGAGGTGCTCAAGCGGGTCGGCCTGATGACCCGTGCGCTGCACGAAAACCTGCGCGGGCTGGGGCTCGACAAGCTGATCGAAAAGGCGGCGAGCGACATCCCCGATGCGCGCGACCGCCTCGATTACGTGGCGCGCCTGTCGGAACAGGCTGCCAAGAAGGTGCTGGACGCGACCGATGCGGCCGGCCCTCTGCAAGATGCGATCGAGACCCGCTCGGCCGAGCTCACCAAAGGCTGGCAGGCGCTGCTGGACAAGGGCGCGACCGAGGCCGAATGGCGCGAGATGGCCCAGCGCACGATTTCCAGCATGAACGAGTCGGCGGCGGGGGCAGTCGCCACCCGCAGCGAGCTGATGAACATCATGATGGCCCAGGACTTCCAGGACCTGACCGGCCAGGTGATCGGCCGCATCACGGGCATCGCGCAGAACCTCGAGAAGCAGCTGGTGCAGGTGCTGATCGATTTCGCCCCGAGCGAGATCAAGCGCGAGCTCGACAACGGCCTCCTGAACGGTCCGCAAATCAAGCCAACCGGCACCGAAGTCGTGGCCAACCAGGGCCAGGTCGACGATCTGCTCGACAGCCTCGGTTTCTAAGCCGGCGCCGCGCATTTCGCCGGTCACTCACTTACGGCGCCTTCATGCATCGCACCAACTTCATCGTCCGCGAACCGCTGCTTGACCCCAGGCAGCGGGTGCTCGGCTATGAACTGTCGTGGCAGCAGCACGACGGCCGCATTCCCACCGACCAGGACCTGGAAGGGCTGGTCGGATTCGTCGCCGAGCACGTCAACCATGACGACCATGGCTGGCTGCTGCGCGACAAGATCCTGTTCCTCGACGCGGTGCCGGGCATGCTGTCGCTCGACGCCTTGCACGCGCTGCCGCCGTAACGCACCGTGCTCACCTTCGACATCCGCCAGCTGACCGACCTCGACGTGCGCTCGGCCGTGCAGGCCGTGCGCGCGGGCGGCGTCGGCGTGGCGATCCGCGGCTGCGACATCAATCTGCTGGGGCGCAACCTGTCGCCGTATGCCTCCTACCTCGAGGTGCGTTTCACCGGCGCCAACGTGGCCGACCAGGCCCGCAGCTATGCCGCCGCCAAGCATTCGGCGCTGCGCATGGTGGGGCGGCCAGTGGGCACCTGGGCCGACTTCGACGCCTGCGCCGCGCTCGGGCTCGACGCCTTCGTCGGCAAGCTGCACCTGACGCCGCGGCCGGGCAACCCGGTCAAGGGCATGAACCCGACCCAGAGCATCATCCTGCAACTGATGCAGCTGGTGCAGAACAACGAGGACGTGCCCAAGCTCGAAAGCGTGCTGAAACGCGACCCCGCCCTGACCTATAAGCTGCTGCGCTACATCAATACCGCGGGCTTCGGCGCCGGGCGCGAAGTGCAGTCGCTGCGCCAGGCGATTTCGCTGCTGGGCTATGCGCCGCTGTACCGCTGGCTGGTGCTGCTGCTGGCCACGGCCAGCGCGAGCGGCTATTCGCCGGTGCTGATGGAGACCGCCGTGGTGCGCGGCCGCCTGGCCGAGCTGCTGGGGCAAAAATACCTGGGTAAGAGCGAGGCCGAGAACCTGTTCGTGGCCGGCATGTTCTCGCTGCTCGACCGGCTGCTGGGGCTGAGCATGCAGCAAGTGCTCGAGACCATACAACTGCCCGACGGGGTGGTGCAGGCGCTGACCCGGCGCGAAGGGCCGTATGGCCCCTACCTGGCGCTGGCCGAAGCCTGCGAGCTCAATTCGAACCTGGTGGCGTCGCTGGCCGATACGCTCGCGATCACGCCATCCGAAGTCAACCAGGCCCACCTGTCGGCGCTGGCCTGGGCCCAGAGCGTGGCGGTCGACGCCTAGTGTCATACAAGACAAATTGCAGGCGACCAGGGCTGCCCCCGGCCCTGGCGTACCCGTGCGCGCAATCGCCATGAATCGGCGGCCAGTGGGACCATGGTCTGATTGTGGCTTTGCCAGATCGGCAGAGAATGGAAGCTGCAACGGAGCGTGCGGCACGCGCATCCGTTTCCCGAGCAACGGCTTTCCTCTCTTCGAGGTTCGTTCATGGATACTAGGCACCTTTCACGGAGCCATGAGATCGGCACCAAGCTCAGTCTCCTCCATCAAAGGCGCATGAAAACCGCGCTGGCGCAGTTCAGCCAGCGGGTGGGGGCAGCGCTCGGCGAGGCTGTGGGCGACAAGGCCCCGGACGGACGCGCCGAATGGATGGCTGCCTTGAATCCCTGGTCGTACCAGCACTATGCGGTCGATGCCTTCCAGCGTTCCATCCTGTTCTGGGACACCTTGCGCCAGCGCGGCGACAACTTCATCGAGCGTGCATCGCGGGGATCGGAACCGGTCCTGCACTTCAACTACGACACCATCCTCGACGGGCGCAGCTTCGCACGGCCGGTCAACTACACGCTGCTGCGGATCACGCCACCGGCCGGCGTCGCGACCGATCCCGCCAAACGTCCTTATCTCATCATCGATCCACGCGCCGGCCATGGCCCCGGCATCGGCGGCTTCAAGGACGATTCGCAGGCCGGCGTGGCGATGCGCGCGGGCCATCCGGTGTACTTCGTGAGCTTCTTTCGCGACCCCGAACCCGGGCAGACGATGCTCGACGTGTGCAGCGCCGAGGAGCAATTCGTCAAGCACGTGCGCGCGCTGCACCCGTCAAGCGACAAGCCGGTCATCATCGGCAACTGCCAGGGGGGCTGGGCGGCGATGATGCTGGCCGCCTCCAGCCCCGACGATACCGGGCCGCTGCTCATCAACGGGGCGCCGATGTCGTATGTGAGCGGGGCCTGGAACGAAGGCGAGGGCGACAATCCGATGCGCTATGCCGGCGGGATGCTGGGCGGCACCTGGCTGGCCACGTTTGTCTCCGACCTCGGCAACGGCGTGTTCGACGGCGCCCACCTGGTACAGAACTTCGAGAACCTGAACCCGGCCAACTCGCTCTGGGACAAGTATTACAAGGTGTACCAGAACGCCGACACCGAACCGGCGCGCTACCTGGATTTCGAGCGCTGGTGGGGTACTTATTACCTGCTGAACCGCGAAGAGATCGAATTCATCACCCGCAACCTGTTCGTCGGCAACAAGCTGTGGTCCGGCGACGTCAAGGACAGCACCGGCCAGGGCTTCGACCTGCGCGCCATCCAGATGCCGATCGTCCTGTTCGCGTCGATGGGAGACAACATCACCCCGCCGCAGCAGGCGTTCAACTGGGTGGCAGACATCTATGGCAGCACCGAGGAAATCAAGGTGCGCGGCCAGGTGATCGTGGGACTGTTGCACCAGAACATAGGCCATCTCGGCATTTTCGTTTCCGGCAAGGTGGCCAAGAAGGAATATACGCAACTGGTATCGGTGCTCGACGTCGTCGAGTTGCTCCCTCCGGGCTTGTACGGCATGCAGATCACCGAACTCCCGGACAAGGATGCCGCTGGACAGACCCAGTACGACGTCGTCTTTCAGGAACGCCGGCTCGAGGAGATAAGCGCCCGGCTCAATCGTTTCAATCGAGTCGACGAGCAGCCGTTCGAGGCGGTGGCGGCGCTGTCCGACTTCAACCAGCGTGCCTATGAATTGTTCGCGCAACCGTTCGTGAAGGCCATGTCCAGCGACCTGAGCGCGCGGCTGCTGCGCGTCTTCCATCCCCTGCGCGTCCAGAACTGGGCGCTGTCGAGCCGCAACCCCTGGATGGCATGGCTCGAACCCGCGGCGCGGGCGGTCAGGGAGCACCGCCAGCCGGTGGACGAGAGCGACCCGTGGCGCCGCCTGGAAAACGCCGGCGCCGAGCTGGTCAGTTCGTCGCTGGACCTGCATCGGGGCCTGCGTGACGCCGCCACCGAGGCCGGCTTCTTCAGCATCTACGCGAATATGTATTCCCTGTACCTGGCGGACAGGAAGCCGGCGCAAGCCGAGCCGGAAACGCCTGATCCCCGAACGCTGCCCTTCGTCCAGGAAGCGCTGGACTCGATCGCCGAGGGTGGCTACCCCGAGGCCTTTGCCCGCCTGGCCAGCCTGCGCGCCCACCAGGGCGAACTGCTGCCGCTGTCGCGCCTGATCAAGCGCAAGGAACTGGCGCAGGCCTACGCCGAGTATTTGCCGGCCGTGCCGCTCGATCAGTGGCGCCGCCTGCGCGGCGAGCAGGAAATCATCACCCGTTATGAGCCCGAGAAGGCGATCGCCACCCTGCCGACACTGCTGCGCGATCGCGCCGACCGTGAGCGGCTGCTGCATCTGGTCGACGAGCTGATGGCGGACGAGCGCGTGCAGGCGACGCCGCCAACGGGCGACCAGGTGGCCCTGGTGGACCGGCTGCATGCGCTCCTGAGTGGCGACGCCGCCGCCAAGCCCAACGGCGAGGCCGGTCACCGGCCGGCGATGCGGCCAGCCCCCGATCCTCCGGCCCCCACGCGCCTGCATTGAAAGGACCCGACATGGAACCGAAGCACGAGAAATACCGGCGGCTGATCGACTATTGCAGGGAACTGCCGCCGCTGCCGACCGCCGTCGTCCACCCCTGCGACGCCAGCTCGCTCGCCGGCGCGCTGGAAGCCGCGCGGATCGGCCTGATCGCGCCGATGCTGGTCGGGCCGCGCGTACGGATCGAGGCGGTGGCGCAACAGGTGGAGCAAGAGCACGGCCTGCGGATCGGCGACGCGCCGATCGTCGAGGCGGCCCACAGCCATGCCGCGGCGGCCGCGGCCGTCGAGCTGGTGCGCGAGGGCAAGGCCGAGGCCTTGATGAAGGGCAGCCTGCATACCGACGAGCTGATGGGGGCGGTGGTCAAGCGCGAGACCGGACTGCGCACCGCGCGCCGCGTCAGCCACTGTTTCGTGATGGACGTGCCCGGGTATCCCGATGCGCTGATTATCAGCGACGCCGCCGTGAACATCGCGCCGACCCTGGAAGAAAAGATGGACATCCTGCAGAACGCGATCGACCTGGCGCATGCCCTGCAGTTCAGGGAAGTGCGGGTGGCGGTGCTGTCGGCGATGGAAACGGTCAACCCGAAAGTGCCTTCCACGGTCGAGGCCGCCGCACTGTGCAAGATGGTGGACCGCCACCAGATCAGCGGCGCCCTGGTCGATGGCCCGCTGGCGCTGGACAACGCGATCGACCCGGACGCGGCGAAGATCAAGAAGATCGATTCGCCCGTCGCCGGGCGCGCCAACGTGCTGCTGGTGCCCGATCTCGAGGCCGGCAATATGCTGGCCAAGAGCCTGTCCTTCCTGGCCGGCGCCGATGCGGCCGGCATCGTCCTCGGCGCGCGGGTGCCGATCATCCTCACCAGCCGCGCCGACTCGATGGTGACCCGGCTGGCCTCGTGCGCAGTGGCCACGCTGGTGGCGAAGGCGCGCCGCGAGAGCGGCCAGCCGGTGAGGTGATGCCATGGCCGACCTCATCCTGGTACTCAACGCCGGCTCGTCGAGCATCAAGTTCCGCGCCTTCGACGCCGGCCGGGACGAACCCGAGCTCGTCCTTTACGGCCAGGTCGAGGGACTGTACAACGCCGCGAAGTTCAGCGCCAAGGATGCCGGGGGCGCGCTGATCGGCGAGCGGCGCTGGGAGCCCGACGCCGCGCTCGGCCACCAGGAGGCGACCGACTACATCGGCGACTTCCTGCGCAGCCACCGCGCGGACCACCGGCTGGTGGCGGTCGGCCACCGCGTCGTGCATGGCGGCGTGCAGTTCACGGAAGCGGTGCGCGTCACCCCGGCCGTGATCGAGGCGCTCGACCGCTTGACGCCGCTCGCGCCCCTGCACCAGCCGCACAACCTGGCGCCGATCCGCACCCTGTTTGATGCGCGGCCGGACTTGCCGCAAGTGGCCTGCTTCGATACCGCCTTCCACCGCGCGCAAGCCGAGGTGGCCCAGGCCTACGCGCTGCCGGACAGCATCACCAGGCTGGGGGTGCGGCGCTACGGCTTCCACGGCCTCTCCTACGAATACATCGCTTCGGTGCTGCCGGCCTATCCGGAGCTGGGCGCCGCCCGCGCCACCCTGGCGGCGCACCTGGGCAATGGTTCGAGCCTGTGTGCGCTGGCGGGAGGCAAGAGCGTGGCCAGCACCATGGGATTCACCGCCGTCGACGGCTTGCCGATGGGTACCCGCTGCGGCAACCTGGATCCGGGCGTGGTGCTGTTCCTGATGGACCAGCTCAAGATGGATGCGCGCGCCATCGAAGACCTGATCTACAAGCAGTCGGGCCTGCTCGGCGTGTCGGGCATCTCGAGCGATATGCGGACCTTGCTGGACAGCGACGATGCGCGGGCGCGCTTCGCGGTCGACCTGTTCGTCTACCGCATCGGCCGCGAGCTCGGCTCGCTGGCGGCCGCCACCGAAGGCGCCGATGCGCTGGTGTTCACGGCCGGCATCGGCGAGCATTCGGCGCTGATCCGCGAACGGGTCTGCCGCGCGGCGCGCTGGCTCGGCGTCGAACTCGAGCCGGCCGCCAATGCGGCGGGAGCGCCGCGCATCAGCACGGCGCGCAGCAAGGTCTCGGCATGGGTGATTCCGACGAATGAAGAACTGATGATTGCGCGGCACACAAGGGCAGTCGTGAGGACGGCCGCATGAAAACGGTCAGTCTGGAGGACTCGGTCGCCATGATCCCGGACGGGGCCAGCCTCATGATCGGCGGTTTCATGGGCGTCGGTACGCCGGAACGGGTGATCGACGAACTGGCGCGCCAGGGCAAGCGCGAGCTGACCGTGATCGCGAACGATACCGCGGCCCCGGGCCGCGGCATCGGCAAGCTGGTCACGGCCGGGGCCGTGCGCAAGGCGATCGTCAGCCATATCGGACTCAATCCGGAAACCCAGCAAAAGATGATCGCCGGCGACATCGAGGTCGAACTGGTGCCGCAGGGCACCTTGATCGAGCGGCTGCGCGCCGCCGGCTACGGCCTGGGCGGGGTCCTGACGCCGACCGGCGTCGGCACCGCGGTCGAAGAGGGCAAGCGCAAGATCGAGGTCGACGGCGCGCCCTACCTGCTGGAGACGGCCCTCGGGGCCGATTTCGCCCTGGTCGAATCCTTCCTCGCCGATTACGAGGGCAACCTGGTCTACGCCCTGACCGCCCGCAATTTCAATCCCGTGATCGCGATGGCGGCCAGGACCGTGATCGTGGATGCCGCCAATATCGTTCCGGTAGGGATGATCTCGCCTGACCATGTGGTGACGCCGGCGGTGCTGGTCGATTACCTCGTGGCCCACAGGTGACTGACGAGGAAGGCCGCACCATGGACGCTCCCACCCTGATCGCCAGACGGATTGCCCAGGAATTGCGTGCGGGGATGCTGGCGAACCTCGGCATCGGCATTCCGACCCTGGTCGCCAACTACGTCCCGCCCGGGATGCACATCTACTTCCAGTCCGAGAACGGCCTGGTCGGTACGGGGCCGATTCCGCAGGAAGGCCTGGCGCAGGCCTATCTGACCGATGCCGCCGGCCAGCCGGTCACGGCCTTGCCGGGCGCGGCGACCTTCGACAGCGCGGTCTCGTTCGGCCTGATCCGGGGCGGACACCTCGACCTCACGGTGCTGGGTGGCCTGCAGGTCGACCAGCAAGGCTTGCTGGCCAACTGGATGATTCCCGGGAAGATGGTGCCCGGCATGGGCGGCGCCATGGACCTGGTCACCGGCGCCAAACGGGTGATCGTCGCCATGCAGCATACCGCCAGGGGCAAGCCTAAGATCGTGCGGCAATGCTCGCTGCCGCTGACGTCATTGCGCACGATCGACTTGCTGGTGACGGAACTGGCGGTCATCGGCTTTGTAGGCGGACGCGCCACCCTGCTGGAAACGGCGCCCGGCGTCGGGGTGGAACAGGTGCTCGCCGCCACCGAGGCCGAGCTGGTGGTGCCCAGCCGGGTTGCGCAGATGCGGATCGAGGGAATCAATGTAATCGAAGGAGCTTCGTCATGACGAATGAACGCCACCGCCCGATATTGGAGGGCAAGAAGGCCCTGGTCTCCGGGATCGCCAACGAGCACTCGATCGCGTATGGATGCGCCAGGGCGTTCCGCGAGCTCGGCGCCGAGCTCGCCATCACCTATGCCGGCGAGAAAACCAGGACCTATGTCGAGCCGCTGGCGCGCGCACTGGGCGCGCCGATCTTCATGCCGCTCGACGTCACCAGGCCGGAAGACATAGCGGCCGTGTTCGGCGAGATCGAACGGCAATGGGGGCAGCTCGACCTGTTCGTGCACTCGATCGCCTGGGCGCCGAAGGAGGACCTGCAGGGCGGGCTGCTCGACAGCAGCGCCGAGGGCTTTGGCCAGGCGATGGACATCTCCTGTCACTCCTTTGTTCGCATGGCACGCCAGGCTGCCCCCTTGATGAAGGACGGCGGCGCCATGTTCACGATGAGCTACCACGGCGCCAACAAGGTGGTCGCCAATTACAACCTGATGGGACCGGTCAAGGCTGCCCTTGAGGCGTGCGCGCGTTATCTTGCCTACGAACTCGGCCCGAAGCGTATCCGGGTGCACGCCGTGTCGCCGGGCCCGCTCAAGACGCGCGCCGGTTCCGGCCTGAAGGATTTCGACCTCTTGCTTGCGGACGCGGCCGAGCGTGCGCCGCTCGGCGAGCTGGTCGACATCATGGACGTCGGTTTCACCTGCGCCTTCCTGGCCACGCCGTATGCCAGGCGGCTGTCCGGAGAAACCATGTACGTCGATGGTGGTGTCCATATCATGGCCTGACGGAGGATCTGCGATGGCTGACTTGGTGATGGGAAATGTGGAAGCAGGCACCAGCGATGACGACATCAAGGCATTCCTCGTCAAGTACGGATTTCCGCCATTCGATGAGATCGAACACCTGCCTGGCGACGGTTCGCGGCCCGCGGTGCTGCTGACGTTCAGGGATGCGCCGCCGGAAGCGCTGCGCAGCCTGCTGCCACGCGTCCAGGACATGTTCTGGAAGAGCCGGAAAATTCACGTGCATATCGTCAATGAACGTTATACCTGAGGTTGTCGCCACGGACCTGCAATGGGCTTGCTCGATAAAATACGGCGCACGGATGACCAGGCCACCATGCAGGTCAGGGAAGGCGTCGGTGCGGCGATCGAACGCGTGATGGCGCTGCACCCGCAGTTGCGCTTGGCGCGCCGCTACCAGAAGCGTCTCGCGCCTGCGGTAGCGATATCGTTCGACTACGTGCGCGGCCTGGTCGATGCCGTGCCGGCCGCGCGTGAAGCCAGCGGCGCCGCCTGGACGGGCGATCCCTATATCCACGCCTATTTCGCCGCGCCGGACGACGTGGCCGCGCTGATCAGCCATTCGCCGGATGTGCGTGCGTATTTTGCGGAAAACGGCGACGCACCCGACGCGCATGCGGTGCTGGGGATGGAACTGGTCGAGCGCCATATCCTGGGCGTCAGGCTCGAAGGTGACACCGTACGCCGCGATGTTCCGCAAAAGACCGTGAGTTTCAGCGATCACCAGGTCAAGCTGTGCGGGCGTACCGATGCCGAACTCAGGAGTGCGATCGTACGCCTCTTGCTGGACCAGCTCGCTTTGGTAGGCCTGGCGCGTGCGACTGCGGACAAGTCGCGTCGCGTAGCGCTCGTGCGCGAGCGCGCACTGCTCAAAACGCGGCTGCAGTTGCTCGAGCGCCAGGGCAGGGGCATCGGCTCCCTGATCGGCGGCGACATCGCGACCGACCTTGGTGAGCTGGCGCGGCTGCAGACCCAGGTCGAGGAGAACGCGCGCGAGCAGGCCGGTCTGGGGCTGCCCGAGGATGCGCTGGACCGTGAACTCGAACATGTCCGCGCGGTGTTTGCACAGCCGGGACGGTATCTCTCGGTGTCGACCAGGCGGCTGACCCTGGACCGGATGAACGTGGTGCTCGAGCCCGATGGCATAGCGCTCGGTACGCAAGAGGGCGCCGACCTCGAGTTCCGGATTGCCCGCCTGCCGACCGTGCCGCCACGCGTGCGCGCATTCTCGCTGGTGCGCTTCGCGCGTGCCAGCCTGCTGCCCGAAAGGAGCGTGTTCGAGGAGGCCGAGCAGCTGCTGGCGTCGGGCCTCTGGTCCTGATGCCTGTCACCTGGCAAGTTAATAAGGCGCAGGAAGTCGATAAGGAGTAGCGATCATGGCTGGAGGCAAGGAAATACGCGACAAGATCAAGAGTGTGGAGAGCACCCGGAAGATCACCAAGGCAATGGAGATGGTCGCCACCTCCAAGATGCGCAAGGCGCAGGAGCGGATGCGCACCGCGCGCCCCTACGCCCGGAAGATCCGGAACATCACGGGACACCTGGCGGAGGCGAGCCCGGAATACAGCCATCCCTTCCTCGTCACTGGCAGCGACGCCAGGAAGGTCGGCATCATCGTGATCACGACCGACAAGGGGCTGTGCGGCGCCATGAACACCAACATCCTGCGCATGGTGACCCACGCGATGCGTGATTTCCAGGAAAACGGCATCGGAAGCGACCTGGTCGTCATCGGCAACCGGGGGCTGTCTTTCATGACACGCATCGGGGCCCGGGTCGTCGCGCATGCCGTACAGCTTGGCGACACGCCGCACCTCGAACGATTGCTCGGCCCGGCCAAGGTGCTGCTCGACGCTTACCAGAACGCGCAGATCGATGCCATCCACCTGTGCTACACGCGGTTCATCAACGCGATGAGCCAGGAAGCCGTGATGGAGCAGCTCGTTCCCCTGTCCGGGCACAACGTGCGGGCCGAAAGGGGCACGCATAGCTGGGACTATCTGTACGAGCCCAATCCGGCCGACGTGATCGACGAGCTCCTGGTGCGCTACGTCGAAGCGCTGATCTACCAGGCGGTCGCCGAGAATTTCGCTTCCGAGAACTCGGCGCGCCGGATAGCGATGAAGGCGGCAAGCGACAACGCGGAAACCGTCATCGGCGACCTCAAGCTGGTCTACAACAAGACCCGGCAAGCGGCGATCACGAAGGAACTCTCCGAGATCGTTTCCGGCGCAGCGGCGGTCTGAGAAATGGCCGTCTTCCTGCGCAAACCAGCTTACACAGCGAGAACATCATGGCAACTCCAGCGACAATCCACGTCAGTGTCGTCTCGGCCGAGGAAGGGGTGTTCGAAGGCGATGCGGAGTTCGTCGCGTTGCCCGGAGAAAGCGGCGAGCTAGGCATCTATCCCATGCATACGCCCTTGATGACAAGGATACGGCCGGGGGCAGTGCGCATCAAGGTGCCGGGACAGGATGACGAAGAACTGGTGTTCGTCGCCGGCGGCATTCTCGAAGTGCAGCCGTACGAGGTCACGGTGCTGGCCGACACGGCCATCCGAGGACGCGACCTGGACGAAGCCAGTGCGTATGAAGCACGCAAGCAGGCCGAGGAAGCGCTGCGCAACCGGGGCACGAAGATCGACTACGCCAAGGCGCAGTCGGAACTGGCGATCGCCATTGCGCAAATCCAGGCCCTGGCGCGGCAAAAGAAACGGCTCTGAGATGCAGGATGACATACCGGACAGAGCGGGGCTGCCGGCCCTGGCACGGCTGCGCGACGGCCGTGCGGTCCTGTTGCGCGAGATACGGGCGCAGGACGAAGACGAGATGCGCGAGGCTTTCCATCGGCTGTCGGCGGATTCGCGCTATGCGCGCTTCATGATGCCGCTGCGCGAGCCGCCGCCCGCCATGCTGGCGGCGGCGACCCGCCCGGATCCACGCCATGACCTGGCGCTGGTCGCCGTCAGTGGGGAGGGCGGCCCGGACCAGGACATCGTCGCGGGCGCGCGCTATGTGGGCGCGGCGGGCAGCGATACCTGCGAGTTCGCGGTCACCGTCGTCGACGACTGGCACGGACTCGGCCTGGCGCGGCGCCTGATGGAAGTACTCATCGCGCACGCCACGGCGCGCGGATTTCGCCGCATGGAGGGTTATGTGCTTGCCGCTAACACCCCGATGCGGCGGCTGGCCAGGCGCCTGGGATTTGTCGACCGGCAGTGCGAAGACGATGCCACGCTCAGAGTGGTCAGCCTCGACTTGACGGCCGAGCCTGGTGGCTCTTAGACCGTTGCGGCGCGGCGTTCGGTGCGGCCGCTGGTCAAAAAGCGCTCCAGCGTCTGCTGCAACTGCATCGAAATATTCACGAAGCTGCAGCCGATCTGCACCTGCTCGCCCAGCAGGAAGGTGCGGAACGGGCGCATCAGGCGCACTTCGAGGTCGGCCGTGACGACCAGCGCCGGCCCCAGTTCCAGGCGCACGCCGATCAGTTTCTTGCCGACGTGCAGCCCGAAGCACTGTTCGGGCGAGGCGCGCATGCCGACGCCGCCCTGGGAAAAATCGTAGAGGGGCAGTTCGTACTGGCGGCCCGACAGGCCGAAGCTGGCGCTGTAGTTGGCGCCCACCGGGGTCTCGACCCGGCGTGCGGAACGCCGGTTCAGCACCAGGCAGTGTTCGGGGAAGGTCGCCGGCACCAGGTGCGGCTGGCCGGGCAAGCCGTCCCAGTCGCTTTCCAGCTCGAACTGCAGCTTGGCGTTGCCGCCGATCGCGCTGACGAAGGTGGCGTGGTGGGTAACCGGCATTTCACTGCCAGTAAAATCCAGCACGAAATGTGGCAGTTCCGCATCGACCGACTCGATCCGCACCAGGATCGGGTCCTGGATGCCGGAATAGACGGTGACGGGATCGCCGCTGAGCGACAGGGCGGTCAAGGCTTCGCCGATGTCGAACGGATCCGACATTTGGTGCGGCGCGGCATTGCCGGGAATGCGGCTCAATAGGTCGGATGGCTTGGGCGGGCCCTTGCGGGCAATGGCGACGGCATCGGAGACGTTCACGGCGGGGTCCTGGGCGTGATTGTAAAATGCTGCTGCAAGGAAGTATAACGCTGTTTGCAATCTTGTTGCAAACGGGAAATCAATCGTGCAGCATTGTCATGAATCAAATTTCCAGGTTATCGATCAGGCGGGTCGCGCCCAGCTTGGCCGCCGCCAGCACCACCAGCGGCTCGCCGCGTTCCAGGTCGGCGCCATTCGGGGCCTGCAGGTCGATGCGCTTGCGCACCGAGACGTAGTCCGGTTTCCAGCCGCGTTCGGCCAGGACGGCCATCGCGCGCGCTTCGACGGCGTCGACGTCGCGCTCGCCGCTGCGGATGGTGTCGGCCACCGCGTTCAGCTCCCGGTACAGCACCGGGGCTTCGGCACGCTCGCTGCCCGACAGGTAACCATTGCGCGAGGACAGGGCCAGGCCGTCATCGGCGCGGAAGGTCTCGGCGCCGATGATCTCGGTCGGCAGGGCGAACTGGCGCGCCATATTCCGCACGATCATCAGCTGCTGGTAATCCTTCTTGCCGAACACGGCCACGCGCGGCTGCACGCACGAGAACA
>Ga0265780_10007290_pt1 | contig 13609 bp, 7 predicted proteins | sample P1T30metagenome_FD_192432 | JGI IMG/M metagenome (GOLD analysis project Ga0265780, IMG submission 192432) | Plant litter microbial communities from East Loma Ridge, Irvine, California - P1 T30 | ecosystem: Environmental > Terrestrial > Plant litter > Unclassified | place: USA: California... | reverse complement strand
TAGCGGAAGCCCAGCAGCCCTTCTCGGTGCTGTATGAAGAGACCTCCTTGCCGCACCAGTTGGCGTTCTCCATGATGCAGCCTTCGGGCTTCAGGCCCGCAGTTTGCACGGTCGAAGCCTTCTTCATACCGCCGGCTGTGAGCTTGGCGACCTTGGGGCCGGGGATAACGTAGTCCTTGGCATCCTTGTTGTAGATGTCGAAGTCGGTGGATGGCTCGTTGTACTTGACGTAGCCAGGGATGGAAACAGTGCTCTCGGGAACCAGGTTTCCGCTGCTCTCAACGAAGATCTGGGCGCAGCCAGTGTAGAATTGTGGGTCTCCGTCCTTCGCGGCGTGGAGAGCAAGGATCTCGGGGCGAGCAAGGTAGTCACCGCCCTCAAGGCCCTTGGGGAGGTTCACGGACAAGAGACCATTGTTATCAATGATCTCATCGGTGCACCAGCGGTCGGTGGATGAGTCGTAGCCGTGGTCAAAGATCTTGAACCAACCGTCACCAGCAGCCGTGTCAGTGCTGGCATCGGAGACCTTCTTCAGGTACACGGCACAGGGACCTACGTGACCGCGGTCAAGACGCTCCTTGGTGGGGTCGTTGGGCCATGAGCGGATCTCGAACGTGATAAGGGAACCATCCTTGGCGGGCTGGACACGAGAAACACCCTTCGTACCACCGACATTGCAGGCCATGTCGTCACTGTCGAGGCTGGGAACGGGGCTGCTAGCCTTGGCAGCGTTGGGGTTCATGCGGATGGCGACACCATCACCCTACTTTCTGTTAGTAGACTGCATCTAGAAAGATTGGGAAAACAAACCTGAGGCATGCCATCGATCATGAAGTCTGTGAAGACAGTGTGGGCAAGGGCAGCGGGGGCTGACGCCAGGGCCGCGAGGAGCATAGATTGGGTCTTCATCGTGAAAGTAACTCGGTTGATGATCGTATACGAAGTAGAGTAATTGTTTATCTGGGAAGATAATTGTGATAGAATAACACAAGGACGACGTTGTTTGGTCACTGGGACACAATGTACAGGTGAATGAATGAATATGCCGACTAGCGACAACGAAGGAATGGAATAGGCAGCCGAGCGCCCTGGAAGGAGAGACAGAAAGTTGGGTTTTGAAGAAGAGATCCTCGTGTGTGGTCGAAGATGAAGGAAGAAAGCCTATTCGAGGGCGGCGGCTCGACGCTTTTGATTCACGAGCTTAGCCTAGACCAGTGGTGCACATCCCCCGAATCCTCATTACACCTGACTCCTGCAAACATCGATATCCCTGGGGTCTGCATCCGCTTTGCCGCCGTTACGGGTTTCGTTCCCTGCATCGATCGTACGGGCGTTCGAGCCCGCTGTTCTGTTTCCTAGCAGTAACGCTGGGTTCCGAAGATGCTGTCAGCATCAGGCACCACAGGCCAATCAAGGCAGCGTTGAGGTTGTGCCGCTGAAACATGAAACACAAACCGACTAATTTAGCGAGACCCTAGTCGGGGTTCTGGTAAGCTCACCCGCTACCCAAGTGGATGGCGCTTTTCTCAGACAACACTAATTCAGGTACGGAGCCTTAATTAAACGAGTTTGCGCCTTGCGGGTCGATCTCGTTATCGGCCATGTGCAGATAAAGGCGCCGTAGAACGTCAGCAGCGGGGTTGATGATACAGTCCACCGATAGCAGGAATGTACACATCCACTCCTTGCCTGCGCGCTACAGATCGTCGAACATGGAAAGCTGTAGAAGTTTGGTTCAGGAGGCTGTTGGAACTTTGGCGGGTCAGGCTGACAGTCATTTCGCAAAGTCACCCACAGTGCAAATCTCGGCCCCTAGTGCCAAGAGTCACGCCGCCTCCTGGGGCCTATGTAGGACGCCAGACTGCGGCGAGGTTTGGCCCTTGAATGTGTTGACACCACCGCAAAACACAATTTGGTCGTTGGGCGCAAATGACGGGATGGATGTCTCAAGTCGTGGTTGCCCGAGATGAGCGAGTACGGTTGCGATGATAATGTCGATTCTTTTGTGAGGCGGCTAGCCCCCAAAGTTTACGCGGTGTACAACACTGAGATTCCCTTTGGGATGGCTGTCATCGGTTCCCGAACCTCGCAATATCATGCAGGGGCTGAGTTCTAGAGCCGCTGCTGATGTCCGAGAGAAAGCAAAAGAAAACAACACATCAAAGATGTCTGGGTAGCCCCGGCGTGTCACGACCTCATATGCCTACGGACCCCTACCTGTTCCTCAGAACGCGTGGACCATATCCAACGGCGATGTAGTATCAGCGCCAGATGATGCCGTTTCCCATGAAGCGCGCTGAATGTTAGAGGCCGACACAAAGCTCATGTGGGGAACCTGGGACTATTGGTGACGCCGCAGGATTGATCAGCAGAGTTCAGAGCGCGCTCTTGACTGGTAACACTCTCAGAGTTGTTCCGATAATGTGTGCTGAGAGCAGAACATTCGCCACAACTCAAGCGTAAGATGGTCTCTTAAGGCCTGGCGATGCATGGGACGCTGACGGGTGTACGCCCATACTTCCATGTTGCACATCGTGCGTCGACTTCGGAAGGTCTGCCTCCGCCTCCGCCCTCTCCAGAAAAGCCTTCACGATGTTCCTAAAATCGGCCGTGTCGTGAGAGCCATATGTCAGGAATCGTCGCGTCGCCCACTTCACATGCGAAACCTTGATTCCATAGACATCACGGAATGGGAGCTTGCTGAAGCCGATCTCGATCCCTTCAGAGAAAACCACACCGTCACGCTGTTGATTGATGCGGCACACAATCGAAGGCTCATACTTATGCTCGCCATAATCGATTCCCATCTCGCGGAGCCCTTGTTTCACGGCATCTATCAGCCATCGACTGCCTCTCTTAGTAAGAAAATGCAGCTTCTTCGAGTCGCCTAGTGAGTTCGATGGTAGCTGGCGCTCAGACAGAGGTTGGCCAATGAAATTTGCAATAGGTATCACGCCCATGCAGCGGTCCAGCTGGACCGCATCCACAGGACAAAAGAGGTTATCCCAAGGCAGTGGCCATGTGCTTGTAGATATCAGAGGTCCTAGAAGGAAGCCTTCTGAGATCGTTGTAGTACATTGTGGTCGAGGGCTCAAGTGGAGAGATGGACGCATCCCCGCAGCCGGTGGCAATGAACCGCGACCATCAATCCCGGGCATATCGTAAACATTGTTTCTGACTGCCATCATCAGGTTGCTCTTCTCAACCACATTTGCGGATGTAAAGATATTGGTTGGATCCATATTTAGCTCAAGGGTAGCCTCAATCCTCTTGAACACCCACAGCCAGTGATCGACGAGCCTTATTTCGGCGGCTATCCTTGAGGTACGGTCGCGTGCCACTCCCAGGCGACCAATAGATCCTTCATATGCAACGCAATACGCAAGGGCGGCGTTCGTATGCTGTTGAATATGCAGACAGACGTCCCCTAGCCACCGTGCTGCAGCTATATCACCATCGTCCAGGTTTTGACGGTTCAGGTAAATTCCGTTGAACACGCTTTCGAACAAATACTTTGCTCTGGCGTATTTCCCAGTGTAGGAGGCACAAACTCCAAGTAGATGCCTAAGAATACGTCGGTCGGGCTGAGTCCCAGACCTAGATGTTTGTCCCCGTTCGACAGCTGCCAGCTGGTCTTCAAGAAGCTTCTCTGCAGTGACAAAGTCACCCCGAGTCCACGCGGCAACTATTTGTTGTGCGTTCCACTCGAGGTCCACCGTAACTAATGTTTCTTTCTCATCATACGTCCGAGGTGTACCGGACATTCCCATGTTAGCTGCAAAAGAAGGCTCTGGTAAAGAGGAACCAGTTGGGGAAGTAGGCGCTACGATTGGGATACTGTACGTGGGCGTGACAGGAACCGTAGCTCTTGGGGGTTGAACTGGAACGCGTCTGATCGCATGGCTGTTGGAGCCCATGGGAGTAGTAGGCTGTGACGCTGGGTGTGGCACCGCGTAGAGCGATGATGCCTCCAACTCAGCAGGTTGGGACGGTTGCAAGGAGGTGGTCGAATGTGCCCGAGAAGTTGCTGAAGGGGTTAGATAGATCTGCTGCCTTTGCGTTATTGGCGGGCTAGACGCCAGAGGCAGCGCTGTGGGAAGACCGTGTGAGCCCCGGTACGCAGGTGAGACGATCGCTGGCACATCAACACTATGCGGTCGTTGATCGAAGTCAAATTCAGGAAGAGTGGTCCCGAGATCCGAAGAGATAGTTGCTAGACCATCATGCTCTGGCCGCTCCTCCAAAAGCCTCCCTTCGTTGACAGCTGTGACAAGCCAGTCTACGATGACATCCCGGTAGCTTAGAGCCTGCTGTTGTGATACTCCCACATCTTCGAGATCGCGGAGAATCTGGCTCCATGCCTCCTCGTCATCGTCGTCATCGTCGGCTGTGCCTCCAGACGTGAGTCTCCCGATGGAAGCAATGCTTTCTTCGCGATGACCGCCTTTGTAGTCCTTCTCCAACCTTTCCAAAGCCTCTAGGATAAGAACCTGGCTATCGTGTATCAGGGATGTATAGAAGGAATTGAGCATCGATACGCTCGCGATGAAGCGCTCTCGTATGTTTCGTGACTTCTCAGGGTCGTACTTGAGCCGGTCCCAAGCGCGTTTGGTTTTCGTGTCGAGCCCATTGTAGTGCAGCACCAGCTTATCGAGCTCTTCGAGCACTTCGATACACGGTTCGTACGCGTCGATGAGCTGCTGCCGCTTGCTCTCGGGTATCTTGTCATACTTGTCTTGAATGTCCTCGAGTAGGTTCGTTAACGTTCGTGCTTGCGATGTAAGATCTTTGTATTCGCCGGAGCAGTCGCGACCTATGTTGAAGTCAGCACGATGAGAACTACCTAGGTACGGGGTGGCGGGGAAAGCAGACAGTTCTTGTAGACTCTACCAGCTAGCTCACACAGCTTGAGCACATCTCCAATGCTGATTCCGAAACTCATTCTCTTAACAAATGGAAGAAATACGGTCCCGAGTTTGCGCGGCGCAGCACATTACCAGCGGCCATGTCACGTATGGTCATCTAGTGATGCACACGGCTGGAGGCCTAGCATGTGGCTTGCAAGGGATAACTTGATTGGAGTTGGAACGGAACACAGCCCAGCTCGCTCAGCATCGTTTATCCTACTTCCCGGTTGGAATCCGGAACATATCACTTCGCAGCGACCACGATTCTGTTGTCTCGCTTGGTAATCTATGCTTCGACGATGGCGGCGCGTCGGGTGCGGTGGATTGGGCGCATTGGCCTGCCCACCTGGGCAGGTGGGCGGGCTGATGATGTCACATGACGGCGCTCGATGAGCCTCGGTAGTACTAATCAGGCCTAGTCTCAGAGGTGCTCCCCCATGGGCACCCAGGCAGGTACCTGCGTTCCCACGTAGAGGCTGTAACATTATCCAGCAGATACCGAGACCTGTACATGGCACAATCTCAACACGACGCAGTCTAGCCTCTTTGTGCAAAAGCGCACCCAGATACTTTACAGGCAGACTTGCTTGCGACCTCGACCTCATTTAAGGAATTCAACAGGACATTTCAGAAATGATGGAATGCTTTCGTAGAGGGATGTACCGCAAGGCTGGCACTTCATTACGATATAAGTATGCTCAGCCCAAGTTGAACTCGCTCGCCATACCCGCATGACGCATAAACTTCTCCTTCGCACGAACCGCCTTCCTCATCTTCGCCGCCTCATCCGTATCCGCGCCCTCGGGAAGATCCAGATCCACAACTGCCCTCTTCGACGTGCCCGTATCGGCCTTGCGACTGGCGAGGTCCACCTTCGGCCCACCGCGCACCCTAGCAGGTGTCTTGTCGTTTCGTCCAGCACCTGTTCGTTGTCCCGGAATCTTCATTCCAGATGGTCGTTCACGAAGAGCAAACGCCTTAGCCAAGTGACCCAAGTGCATCGATTTGATATCAAAGTATTGGCGTTCATCTGCAACGTGGGTGGCGTAGGCGCGAATGTGGCTTTGGAAGGCTCGTCGAGCAGCCTCCAGACGAGCAGGGGATGCTAGAGCCCAGCGCTCAATGGCGAGCTGGAGGTCGGTTGCTTTGTCCATGTACGCGTTCTTTTCCATTACTCCGCTGGTGACCAATCCTCGGTTGAGGATGTCATCGGCATCTTGACGCACAACATGTACTCCAGCTTCTAGGTCTTTTCTGTCTGATTTTAGGATTTCGACGTAGCCTTCTTCAGTTCCCGGCATTAGGAAGATGCATGCTCGTCCGTCGCGACCTGCACGTGCGGTACGACCGATTCGATGCAAATGGTCTTCTCGGGCGAAGGCAGGATCAAATTCGATAACCAGGTCGACGTTTGGAAGATCAAGTCCACGGGATGCGACATCTGTAGCGATGAGAACCGAAGGATTTTTGTTCTTTGTGAATTGAGCGAGTGTCGAAGTTCTCACGGCTTGTTGTAATGAACCGTGGAGACGGTATGCTGTGACTGTGTGCGTCTTTGCAGAAAGTACGGGTGACTCCGCACCTGTCACTGTGAGCTTGGTGGGGTCTGCCTGTGTTATCGCTTTGGTCTTCTTTGATTTCTTTTCTGCGTCGTCGGCGGCTTCCTCAGCCTTGTCGCCCTCCTCCTCTTCTTGTACCTCTTCCTTCTTCTTTGTCTCGGTGATCCCTTCGATTTCGCTGGTGAGCATGTCAAAGTGAAAGTCGACAGAGTCGGCACACGAGATGAAGACGATAGCCTTCATGACAGATCCCTTCCGCGCGAAAGCTCGTTTCAGATAGGCTATCAATGATACCAATCTGAGCTTCGGTGCCACCACGGCGTAAGACTGCTTCAATTGCGCTGGAGCAGAGAATGAATGGCCACCTCCTGGTTCGCTTGTTTCTGGTCCCTTTTCTGAAGGATCGGCTCGAATGTGCACTGCGTCTTTCAGACTTATCTGCCCAAGCCTCTCCACGTCCATTTTCATGGTTGCGGAACAGAGTACCGTTGTGCGCTTTTCTGGCAGGCCTGGTATTCTTGACTTCTCGTCTTTCCTCGCGCGCATTCGCAGATTCAATGCTCCTACGATCTTTTGGATCTCCTGCTCAAAACCAAGCTCCATGAGCCGATCACCTTCATCCAGAACGAGCCACCTGACATTGCTGACATCCAAAGCTTCTGTGTTTTCCAGATGGTCGACCAATCGACCAGGTGTCGCGACGAGTATGTTGATGCCCTTGCGTAACCGTGCCTTCTCAGACTTCTTCTTCTCACCACCAATGACTGTTGTAGCCACAAGCCAATGCGCGCAGCCCAGAAGCTTCTCTAACACATGTTCGATTTGCTTGCTCAACTCGCGTGTCGGTGCCAGAATGATGGCAAAAAGACCCGAGTTTCTCTGCACGCTTTCGTCGACTTTGCGCTTCCTCATGTTCGCAGAGAGCTCCATGAGTCGCTGTACGATAGGTAGCAGATATGCCAGGGTTTTTCCCGAACCGGTCTCGGCCTGTATAAAGGCGTCGGAATCGTCTTTGATGAGTTGTGTGACCGCAGCCTTCTGAATCGCGGTCGGTGCCTTCAACTCCATCTTCTTCAACAAATGCGCCGCGATGGTCGTGGACATACCAAGGGATGTAAAGGTGTCCAGCTCGCTGCTGAGTGGTGCGTTCGAAGGTTCTATGGGCGCATCGTCTTCGCGGCGTTCGTTCGCTTCGGGCTTCGTCTTGGATGTGGGATTGTAGGTGAACAGCGAGGAAATGACCTGCTTTCCACCCTTTGGCGCATTGTTCTGCTCGCTTGGTCTTTTCGCGGGGTTCGGATTCGGGTTCGATTGGGGTCTGAAGTTGACATCGTCTGTCTTCTCCGTCGTCCTTGGCCTGAAGTCTCCGCTCACGCGCGCTCGCTTTACTGGTCTGTCGCCGGAATCGGGGAATTCTGGGCTCTTCTCCACACGTGCCTTCCGCGGGCCTAGTTCTATGCGGTTTACATTTGTCGCATTGTCGACCACCTGTTTCGGTACCTTCTCGCCGTTCAGTCGTGCTGTAGCCTTGGTGTGCCAGTTCTGCGCCGCCTTCTTCGCAGTGAGGCGCTCCTTCCAGTTGCCGCCTTTGAACGAGGGTTTCGATAATATGCCGCTGTCCGGTATGGAGAAGTTGAGGAGCATGCCATCGTCAGCCATGGTGTCGTATATCGTCGCGTGTGGTGGCAGATCTGGCGGGGTGCTGGTGCGAACGAGATGGAAATCTCGAGCCTGGGATCTTTTTAGTGGGGCACTAGGCTCAGACGGGCACTCCCTCCATGATGGGACCTTCAGCGCAGAAACGAGTCGTCTTGACCTTTCTCAACTTGATCACCATGGCTGCCTCCTCGCTGACTCTTCGCGATTTGTCCGCTTTCGAGTTGCGAGAGAGACATCCTCGCTTCTTCCCCATTTTTGCGCGACGCGATAGCTAAGGCAGAGCTTTGTCCGCGACACTTCCGCAACTCTCCGCAATGGCATCACTTCGTTTCGCAGCTGGTGAGTATGCTCCTCAACACACGCCATTGACTACAATGACTAAACGCGTGCAGTGCCTATAGTACGAAGACGCCTGGTCAGGAGCTTTGCGCGTCCACTGCACGCTCCTATCGGCAATGGCATCCGATGCCTGGCCACCAGTTCATCACTGCGCAATACCTCGCCCTCCACACCCGCAACCCACATCTTCCGCGATGTCGCGCCCCTACGTGACTATCGCCGAACGCTCCGCTCCAACAATCGCACGGTTGGCCTGGTTCCGACAATGGGCGCCCTGCACGAGGGTCATGTCTCGCTCATGCGACATGCAGCCGCCGAGAACACCGACGTCTTCGTTACCATCTACGTGAACCCTACACAGTTTGGACTGAATGAGGATCTTGCCTCGTACCCGAAGACATGGGAGGCAGATATGCGAGTCTTGGAAGAGCTGAACCAGGAGCTGGCGAGCGCAAAACAAGGCCGCGTGACGGCTGTGTTCGCACCAACCACAAAGACCATGTACCCCACACTGCCGCCGGATAGCAGTATACCAGGTGTGGGGAGCTTCGTCGAGATGCGTCCGCTTGGCCAGCTTCTCGAAGGTGCGTCAAGACCCGTCTTCTTCCGCGGCGTAGCGACGGTCTGCATGAAGCTCTTCAACATCTGCGCGCCAGATCGCGTCTACTTTGGGCAGAAAGATGTCCAGCAAACTCGCGTCATCAAGCGCCTGATTCAGGACTTCCATCTGGATACCAGCTTGCGTATCATTCCCACTTCAAGAGAGTCAGACGGACTTGCACTCTCTTCTCGCAATGTCTATCTCGGCGCACGCCGTCGCAGCATTGGCATCGTCCTCAACCAAGCGCTTCGCAAAGCAGAAATACAATACAACAATGGCATGAGGTTACGGAACGACGTCCTCTGGCCTGCTTTCGACCACGGTAATACGACGTTGATCGAGCAAGAGCAGATGGAGCCTAGCAAACGTGCCAAGTTTGAGGTCGACTATATTAGCCTTGCAGATCCTGATACCATGGAAGAGATTGACCAAATCGATGATTCGAAAGGCGCCATACTCAGTGGCGCAGTCAAGATGCTGCCAGTTGAAGAACCGCAAAAGGGCGAGGATTTAGGCCAGTTGGACTCTGAAGGTCGACAGGTACCTGTGCGCTTGATCGACAACATTGTTCTGGAACCAATGAGATAAGTGTGTCTTATCAACGTATCCAGTCGTTGTTACAAAGGGCTATATCTAATCCAGGGCATGAGTATCTGCCATGACTGGAAACTCACTGCACTACTAGAAGTCGACTGAATGCTAGACTACGTCTGATAGACGCTTGAACTGATATCATTTTACCGTACCGCGTGTAATGGCATGTCTATTCACAGTCTTTAAACCTCGATTTTCCTGTTTCTGTCCGTATTGCTACAAGTCAAATACTTCTGAACACCCTGACTGCGCACCTTTGGTACACGCTGAATCTTTGTGAAAAAGACCCCATGCACTCAAAACCGACAACAGGTCATGTCTTAAGATAAACTCATTCAGTATTCTGCATATGTTGCTTGACCCTCACGTCTAACTAACTCTATCGCTGGCGTCGCCAGTCTTGGCTTACGTCTCACTACTTGAATTATAATTGATGGAGGAGGGTGAGAGGACCTGTAGATGATTCATTTGAGGTGCGATCGGGACACATGGCTTCTATGACTCTAAAACATCAAGGGGATCAAACAATCTCTACGTGACTACCTCTGTATCGATAGCCATGCAAGGTTGGCCAAACATTGAAACTGCAAGCTGTTGAGATAACACGCGCAGATCTTGCTACTTGGTACAACATGGTAAGTCCTATGGCATTGTCGCGTAGAATACCGTAACCATGATGCAAAATGGGTGGACCAATGGGAATTTACCAGAATTTCATATACTCAGCTTCGTTCTCGTCTCCTATGCATTGCTGCTAAGCTTACAAGCATTAACTACTAGATGTATGGGATCACGACATCAGTTTCGACCAAGGTACTAGGCTGAGGAAGACAAGAGAGTGTAGCCGCTATGTGACCGCAGAAATCTATGCAGTTTGCGAAAATGGGAAGCAGAACATTCATGTCAAGCAAATAACCCAGATTCCGTATGACCTAGTTATCTGTTCAAGCTGAATTGTATGTAGACAGCCAAGGACGAAGCCTACAGGCCCGCTCGCGAAGAAGGTGGGCGCTCTGCATCTCAGCTGCTTCCGACAATCGTCATATCGCGTTGCTGAAGAGAAAAACCTGTTCTTCCAAACGTCTGTTTAAGCTTCCAGCCAGTCATCTGCTGCAAATACTCACTTTACCAAGAACCGGTCCATCTCCGCGACTGCAGTCTGCAAGCCATCGCAATCCCTCCTTTCGCCTCTACCCGTCCGTCCGACCGTCTACCACCAACACAATCTCATCGTACATGTCGTACGCGCAGCATCGTCAAAGCTGTAGATCGCCACGGTCCGCAAATCCACATACAAGCCTGCTCCACCACCACCAACATCTCCCTAAGCGCCTGCACCGCTCATCAAGGATCGTTCCTGCATGCTTCCAAGCTCTTTCCAGAAGGTAGTGGGAGCAACGTTTGCTAATTTTGGTGACATGTGGCTTGATGTGGTTGCCGTGTGGCTTACCGATTGGTGGAAAATGGTGTTGTGGCGTCCCTCATGGGTGTTGGGAGATTTGAGTGATGCGACGGAGATTGTCAGAGGAGTGATATATGTGTAAGAGATGCTCTGGTGACCCTCATGCGAGTGGGGATAGGTCTTCGATGTTGAGGATGGCGTTCGACATGTGCGGATTGTGGAGATGATGATGCGGCTGGTGGGTGGGCTGGCATGATTCGTTGAGAATGATGTACGAGATGTGAAGTATGACGGAAACCTTGGAACATGAATCAATTGGCCCGTAAGAGTAGGAAGGCTTCATATTGAAAGGGGAAAAGAGGTGGCTCGAAAATACGCCAATACGAGTGGATGCTGTATCCCGTCGATGGTTGAAGGCAGTGTCATCCTCGTGCTCACGATCCACGGATCAATCTCGATGGAATCATGTCGCTTCCTGAAGGAGCTCATCTTGCGCCCCGGTATAACGCGACGTTTGTGTGTTGACCATGAGGGTTGACTTCCCTACTTCCTTAACGCATTCATGCGCTGGACAGTTCATTCCTCACATGCCGAAGGCGGATGCGATTCACGAGTCGCGCAACTTGGATTGAATGGCTGGATCTCATAAGCACTCCAAGAAGATGGAAAAAGATGAACTGGAAAGGAAGATAGACGGAACGCACGTGAGAGAGAGGGTCCATGAGGCTGAGTGGTCCGAATACGTCATGAGAGCACGCGGCCCAAGCTTCAAGCTCTTCCAAGGTCCCATCGCGAACACGTCCAGTTTCCAACACACCCATCAATGTGAGTGCGCTTTCGACATCTGCCGTGGCTTCCAACTATCGAGCGCCAGATGCAATCCATGCTGACCCACTTGTGACATAGACGAACACGAATTTCGTACGCACCATTTCCGTCGAGCACGATGCAGTAGCCTTTTCACACATCGGTGTGCCGCCAGACGTAACCTGCGGCATCCTTTATTCACCATTCGGCCCGAGACGCGTCGAAGGCCCTTCATCTAAATCACCTCCTGATTGTTCTGCATACCAGCGGTCGCACGAATGTTGGTAGCTCGTGCAGTACTATATTCACAACCTCACATATACCCCTATACTCCGTATTTCAAGATTCATATAAGACACGTTGCGTTCTTGAGAGACTGATCCGAGTCTAGTGTTTTGTGCCTTGATAGGGGCATGCAATAAGCGCATCAGGGTACGGGAAGATGCGTGAGAATATAGTACAGAACTATATCGCAGTCTCGTCAGCCCGGAGTAGATGCAGCAAGGCGTGTGGTTGTCCCTGGATTTCTTTTGCAGCTGCTCGACCGATGTTCAGAAATTGGCATGTCCATGCTCGGCACGTAGCGATACGTTAGATGCCAAGATGCATTCCAACACGATTGAGATCAAGCTTCTCCACATTCCGCTTCGTCGCCGCAGCCTGCTCCCGGAAGATCGCGGCTAAGCTCGTGAAGCTTACCCCTTATAAGCTTCAAACAGCGCTGAAGAGTCGGCCCTGCTGTCGCCGTGAACTTCACCAAGCGTCAAACTTTTGGGCCTGTTAAACTTCGCAGAAGCCGCGAATGTCTCCAGCTGTGCGACCTTCGGGAAAACGTCATAATGCTGTGTGGGGCTGCGAGCTCAGCGCGCCTGTTGACCTGGACACTTTTCGTGTACAATCTATACCACGATATCACCTTGGCGGACCTGGGGAATATTGCCGGAAACCCTGCTTGTATTGCATACCCCACATTTCAAGACAAAGGCCAAAAGCGCAACGGGCATCTTAATAGCTCTTTGCTATGATAATACCAATTCTGAAGGATAGCCTGGTTTCGGAAAGCTTCTCGAAGGCCTTAATTGCTCCAGGACGCCAGGGCCGACGGTCCACGAACCTGTCCACTTGTTACAGTCTATTCAGGGGTGCCTGACAACACCTTGCAGGTAGCTATGAGTAGTTACGAGTACCTATAGGTATCTGCAGGCTGCCGTCGGTATGTGGAGATCTGTTTTGGTCGAGAGTATAACGGAGGGCATATTCGTCCACGGCTGACCCGTCCTCACGTTCATCATGATAACAGTTTGCTGTTATAGCTTCGCCCTGCCGATTATAGATGCGCGTACGTCTTCCCGAAGGCCTTGGGCTCGATTTGGGGCTGGATCTTGCGTTCGAGACAATCGCATTAAGGCGCTCGGCTTATGCCATGCCGCCCGCTGCTGGCCGGGCGGGTGAGCTCCCGATGCTGCTAGGATGCCGTTCAGCACAAGGTACAATCCCGAACTACTTGTCGATCTTTCAACACTGATTCCCTTTTCACAACTATTTCGGTATGATAACTAGGACGCAGCACGTGAACAAGAGCCTTTGGCCTATAGACGGGGAATTCCATTGAGGAGACGCGCGAAGCGAAGTTTACGATGTCGCGTAAGTATACACGACGCTTGCATCGCGATCCCGCGCATCTACAGCAGCTCCGGTCTAGTCGAGCATGGCCGGTCGGAAGTCCAGATGTGGCTCCCGG
>Ga0265780_10007289_pt1 | contig 13610 bp, 13 predicted proteins | sample P1T30metagenome_FD_192432 | JGI IMG/M metagenome (GOLD analysis project Ga0265780, IMG submission 192432) | Plant litter microbial communities from East Loma Ridge, Irvine, California - P1 T30 | ecosystem: Environmental > Terrestrial > Plant litter > Unclassified | place: USA: California... | reverse complement strand
AAACCTACCATACCTTGCAGGTTATCAAAAATGGCTTGGTTAGCTGGAGATACTTGGTCTTTAGTTGGAACTGTGAACTTTTTCATGATTTTATTTTTTAAATTTTATGTCTCTTTTGTTTGACAATACAAATGTGCAGCTATTAACAGGGCGAATAAATAGAGAGAATTCCCGACTGCATGTAATATCTGCCATTAGGATTTTTAAGATGTATGGTCTGTAAATACTTTCCATCCACGTACTGACTAGTTGATAAAATATGTTAGCGAAAATTGTAGGATAATAACAGGGAGCCTTGATTAAGAAAGCCGTTTTACTGTTTGGGTATTGGTTCTTATCGCAATCCCAAATCAGTACTTAATTGTATGATTTCCATAATTCTAAAATTTGAATTACAATAATGATTAAAACAGAATTTAAAAAAATTGCTCTATGGCTCAATATTCATTTGCTCCGCGGCTCAATATTTCTGGCAATCTATCACCTATCGTAAGCCGATCAAAGCCTTAGGAATTAATTGAAAAGGCTTTTTATATTGTGGGAATCCGTTAATTATGCGCTGAGAGAAGTGAAATTTGCGCAACTATATCGAGGTGAGGGATTTAATTGATCTATTTCTCAGATCATTATAATTAATATACAGAAATCAAGAATCGAATATCACGCAGATGTTGACTATAAAGGACTAACCCACTAGTCAACATCCGCGCTAATTATTCAGCCGCTGTAAGAAGATTATGCTAAATGGCAAAATCGAATGTACATGGCTCATATTGAACTTTTAAATTTATTGATAGACAGGATAATCAGTATATCCCCGCGCGTCTCCTCCATAAAAAGTACTGCGATCATACAAATTTAATTGCAGGTTATGTTTTAACCTGTATGGTAGATCGGGATTGGCTATGAAATCCCTTCCAAAAGCAACTAAATCAGCGTTTTCATTATTTATGATTGCTGCAGCTGAATCCAGTTTAAATCCACCTGCAGCCATAACAACACCATCATAAATTTTACGAAGATGTGCTGCAGCGATAGGTACCCGCCCTTCTTCCACTTCTTCATTACCTTTGATCCTCGGTTCAATTATGTGGAGATAAGCAAGATCAAAGCTGTTAAGCTGATTCGCAAGATAGCCAAATGTCAAATCCGGATCACTGTCATGCATGTCGCCATAAGACCCGCTTGGTGCAATCCGAACACCAACACGATCCCCTCCGAATACTGATACCAGCGCTGCGGTTATCTCCAGCATAAATCTCGCCCTGTTTTCAATTGATCCGCCATATTCATCCGTTCTTTTGTTCGAACCATCTTGTAAAAACTGATCTGGCAAATAGCCATTTGCACCATGTAGTTCAACCCCGTCAAATCCGGCTGCGAGTGCGCGTACTGCACCTAAACGGTACTCCTCGATTATTTCCGGTATCTCATTGATTTTAAGTGCTCGGGGCATTGAAAATGGAACTTCTCCATTTGCGGAGTAGGCATGGCCTTCAGCCTGTATGGCTGAGGGTGCTACCGGGGATTCACCATTAGGTTGTAGATCCGTATGAGATTGCCGTCCGACATGCCAGAGCTGTAAAAATATATAGCCGCCTTTAGCATGTACTGCGTCCGTTACTTTTTTCCATCCATCAATTTGGATATCTGAATAGATACCCGGAGCATTAACATAACCATAGCCTTTCAACGATACCGGGGTTGCTTCTGAAATTATTAATCCGCCTTTTGATGCACGCTGTGTGTAATATTCTACCATCAGGTCGTTTACCAAATTACCAGGATCGGAACGCATGCGTGTCAGCGGAGCCATTACAACCCGGTGCTCCAGTTGCATCCGTCCAACCTTTAACGGTATAAAAAGAGAAGATGAACCTGCAGGTATGGTACTATTAAATTGATTTTTCATTTTTATTAAATTGTATGTTAGTATGGAGTTCACCTTTTGATTGATTCATTAAGGCCAATGGAAGTTAATGAGCCTGCAAAAACACATATGGATAAAAAAAGGCGAAGCCTTCGCCAGACAGGAGTGCTATGCAGCTGCACTTAACAGCAGGCAAGATTTAGCCTTGGGTTTTAATCAAGTCGTGAACATTATGTTAAAAAGCCGGAGAATATATTTAAGATGGCTACATCGTCTTCCACCATCTTAAATATAATTGATTACTTTATAGCCGGGGCTAACGGCCAGTCGACAGGTATATCTGTTAGGGCATGTAAATAGTTGGTAATTATTCTATCGCCAATTACTATAGTTACATCGATCAGGCTTTCTTCAGTATAACCGGCAGCAAAAAAGTTTTCTAAAATTTCACCACTTACATGACCACGATTTTCAGTAGTGGCTTTAACGAGTTTAGCTAAGGCGTCTAATTTAGGATCAAAACTGATATTACCCCTGCGGATGTCTAGTATTTGCTCATCAGTAAATCCGTTCATTTTGGCAATCTGCGTGTGGGCGCTCAGGCAGTAAGAACAGTTGTTTACCTGGCTTACGACCAAAATGATCACTTCACGTTCCTTAGCAGTAATCGTTGATTTTCTGTTTTGCAGCGCCAGATAATCGCTTAAAGCACTTTCAGAATGACCGAAGATCGCATACAGATTTGGCATGAAACCTATCATGCCTTGTAACTTATCAAAAATGGCCTGGTTAGCCGGAGATACTTGTTGTTTAGTTGGAACGGGGAATTTTTTCATGACATTAATTTAAATTGCACTGTAGTTTTGTTAACAAAACTACAGTGCAACCCAGAACGGGATGATCAGATTAAAGAGAACTTTCAATAAATGAAATCTCAGAACAGTTATAAGGTACGCAAGCCGCCATCAAGCAAAAGCTCACCACCAACCATAAATTTTGAATCATCAGAGGCAAGATAAAGAAAACCCTGAGCCATCTCTTCTGCAGTACCCATTCGCTTAACAGGTGTCGCTTGTGCCATATAGGCTTTAGCGCCTGCAACTTCTTCCTGAGTAGCACCCCCTCTTTCAAAAACCGGGGTATCAACAGGGCCGGGAGACAACACATTAACACGAATGTTTCTGTCTAATAATTCTGCGGAGAAGCTTCGCGCTAATGAGCGCACGGCTGCTTTAGTGTCGGCATAGGCGGCGATGGTAGCCAAGCCTTTATCACTCACGGTAGATCCGGTAAGGATGATAGAAGCGCCATCATTCAAATAAGGTAACGCTTTTTGCACTGAAAAGAAAACACCTTTAAAATTGATGTCGCTGGTTTGATCAAACATATCTTCCGTATATTCACTTAGCGGTCCGGTAACATAAACTCCCGCATTAATAACAAGAATGTCTATTTTTCCGAATGTTTGATCTACGTGCTGATATAAAGATACTATTTGAGCCAAATCGGCAGTATTACTGGCAAGGCCTACGGCGCCGCCGCCTATTTGATTCACCGCGCTATCCAGGGTTTTCTGATTTCTGCCGGTTATAGTAACATGAGCACCCTGTTGAGCAAATAGTTGGGCGGTTGCTAAACCAATTCCGCTATTACCACCGGTAACTACGGCTACTTTATTTTCTAATTTTTTCATGTCTTTTTGTATGTTCTAATTGAACAATACAAAAATGCACTGTATTTAAAATTAAAAGAATAGAGAGAATTCCCGCCGGCATATAACTATTGCCCTGCAGAAAGCAAAGTCGACTTTGCATTCCGAAAATCAGATGGGGCATATCCGGTTTGTTTCTTAAACAAATTGCTGAAGTAAGATGCGTCATCATACCCGAGATCATAGGCGATTTCCTTGGCAGACTTGTCTGTGTACATCAGCAGGCGTTTTCCTTCCAGAATAATCCGGTCCTGAATAACCGCAAGTGGAGATTTATGATTGTACAGTGCAAAGTAATTTGCCAGCGTTTTAGGAGATTTGTTGAGTTTATCTGCATAAAATTGCACCGTGTGTTCTTTTCGGTAATTGTTCTCAACCATCAGGTTGAACTTACGCAATGCGTCCAGTTTATCCTCTGTGAGAGCCAGTTCCTTCACATATTGTTTTTTACCTAAGCGCGTAACAATAATGATAAGACGTTTAAGCATCATTTGCAGCATATCACGCTGTATAGCGTCCCTGTCTTCAAACTCGTCTATAAATACCTGTAATAACAGATTCACCTTTTTCTGTTGTTGATCGTCTAAAGCAATGAACATGGTCTCAGCGGAGCCATAAAATAAAAAACCTACGCAACTGACTTCCTTGTCGTGGTCTACAATACAGTAAAAATTGCGGTTATACTGCCATGCGACAATCTGCTCCGGCTTCTCAAATGTAAAGGTTTGGTTAACCATTAAGGGAAGGATGGTTTGAGCAGGAAATTCGTATTGAATACCATCAATGTTAACGTGTTGCTGTGCCCCGTCATTCAGGGCGATCGTTAAAAATTTATCCTTACGGTCACGCTGAAAGAATAAGCGGTCAAAATTAGTTTCATGAATGGTTAAGTGCAGTTCACCTGCAGAAATTGGATCTATGTACTGTAGCTTCATGTAATTTGTAATATCAAATACGATCTGCAAATATAACTATATGTCCCATGTATGTCAGATTTACAAAATCAGCAAATGTGGTTTGTGTATAAAAGGATTAATGTTACATATATATTTCGTGCTAACCGATATTTTAATATTCATATTTATTTGAAGACAGGCCACTGTCATGTACATGTAATCTACATGATTCCTACTATGGTAATTGTAAGGAAATGCTGTTTATCCCGACTAAGTTCTTAAAGTTTATATGGAAAATTTACAAAGCGATTCATCCTCGCCATTGAGCTTTGGTGAACACTTCGCTAATATCAACGGAATAGTAATACATTATTATGTAGGGGGTGATGGTCCGGTTCTATTGTTTCCTTCCCCGGGATGGGGGCCGTCCGTTAATTATGTTATTCCAATGAATTGCCTGGAAAAACATTGTACAGTGGTATATTTTGACGCCCGCCACAGTGGTAAATCCACAGGTCCTGAAAATCCGGAGGGTTATAAATTAGAAAATTTCGTCGCGGATATAGAGGCTCTGAGAATATATCTTAATCAGTCGAAAATATTTATAGCAGGGCATTCCGGAGGCGGTCATCAGGTTTTGGCTTATGCAATTGAATACAATGATCGGCTCTTGGGAATTATTTCAATTGATGCTATAGTTGCAGCGGATTCAGTTAGGGCTGAAGAAATGATGCGGCGAATTACTAAAAAGAAGAATGAGCCATTTTACATCGCTAATACTGGATATCATGACCGGGCTACAGAACTGATGCTGAACTCCAATAAAGCATCATTATCCTTAAAAGAGGTAATTAGCATTATGGGGGCATTTTATTTTTACAAACCAGAACTCGCAGCCACCGTTTTTGAGAACATGGAATATAATGACGAGGTGTTCGGCTATACGCAGGCTTCAGGATTTCAGGGTAAAAATCTACTTCCGGAACTTTATAAAATTACTGTTCCAACGCTGATAATTGTTGGCGAGGATGACTTTATCTGCGACCCACTTTCACAGGGCTTGCGAATGAATGAGCGAATTAAATCATCACATTTAGAAATTATTATAGAGTCTGGTCACATGCCCTGGATAGAACAACCTGAGTTGTTCAACTCAACATGCGAAGCTTGGTTTAATATTAATTTCTAATAGTATCAGGTTATTTACCAGAAGGTTACATGAATTTGAAAAGCTTAATATTTACAACTGTGACTTTCATGTTAAGTAGCAGTTTGAAGATAGATGCCGCGTCATATTGTAAAACAGGAAATAAAGCCAAGACAGTTATGGATCCAACAGGAACGGTATATAAGAAGGTGGTCGTAAACGGAATGCAGATCTTTTATCGCGAAGCGGGACGAAAAGATGCCCCGACAATTTTACTTCTGCACGGTTTTCCTTCATCATCACGGATGTTCAATAATTTGATCAATCTCCTAAGTAAAGACTATCATTTAATTGCGCCTGATTACCCAGGATTTGGCCATAGTGACTATCCATCTCCTACTGACTTTCATTATACCTTTGATAATTTGGCCGACATTGTAAATAAATTTACCGAGGTCTTAAATCTTGAACATTATCATCTATACCTGCAGGATTATGGCGGGCCAATAGGGTTGCGGATAGCGATGGCTCATCCGGAACGTATTACATCAATTATAATTCAGAATGCTGTAAGTCACAATGAGGGGCTTTCACCTCTTTGGGAAAAACGGAAGGCGTTTTGGAGGGACAGTGTAACAAATTCGGCAGCATTAATAGCAAATTTTACGTCACCCGAGGCCACAAGACAACGACACGTCGGCAATTCACCACATCCGGAAACAATCGACCCGGATACCTGGACAGATGAGCTGGCCTGGCTTAATAGTCCCGGCGTGCTCAAGGCACAGCTCGACCTTTTTTATGATTACCAAAACAATGTAGCAATGTACCCCCAATTTCAAAAATGGATGCGGGCTAATCACCCGAAACTTATGGTAGTTTGGGGCAAGTATGACCCTTCCTTTACTGTAGATGGTGCGTATGCGTATCGAAAGGACGTTCCCGGGGCTGAGATTCATATTTTGGACGCAGGACATTTTGCGCTCGATGAAGCCAGTCTTGAAATTGCTGGGTATATAGTTACTTTTTTGGGTAAAAAGTAACTATATATTACAATCATTTATCTGCGCTTCTATATGTTTAGGAGAGAAGCTGATCATTGCGTATTACTTATAATGTATAGCAATACGCAACTTCCCTGGCAACATAGCTATGGGTTAGTAAAAGGCTGTTTTTCAATACCGATGAAGGGCAGAAGATTAGCGATTGGCTTACTAACATTGTTGACATCACAATTATTAAGCCCGTTTAGGATTATAAACCTGTTTGACCGAATTGTTTTATCCGCTTAAAAATTACAAATGAAAGGATTGCTCAAAATAAAGTGATTCTATTTACAACCAAAAAATATGAAATTTAACAGAAGAAAGTTTATTGCCGGTTCATTGGCTACAGCAATCACTTCTACACTAACAAACGTTGTTCTTGCTAATAGCAGTAAATTAACTGATTTCAATAGTTCATCTTCAGAAGATGCAATTAACCCCTCCGGAATTAGAACAGCGGGAATCAAGATGATAGCAGTTCGTGGTGGAAAGTATAAAGTTTGGACCAAAAGGCTTGGACAGGGAAAGATTAAGGTTTTACTTGTTCATGGCGGACCGGGGCTGAGTCACGAATACCTGGAATCTATGGAATCATTCTTACCTGAAGCTGGGATAGAAATGTATTATTATGACTTGTTGGGATGCAATAATTCAGATCAGCCAGACGACATAAACCTATATAGTTTCAAAAATTACGCTGAAGAAATTGAAGAGGTCAGGAAAGGTCTCGGTTTAAATAAATTTGTGCTTTATGGTCATTCGGCAGGGGGCGGTATAGCCCTTGAATATGCTTTGAAATATCAGCAGCATTTAAATGGGCTGGTCATTTCAAATATGGCTGCAAGTTCTGATTCGTTTTTAAAACACGCGCTGACATTTAAAAACAGGCTTTCGCCGGAGAAGCGGAATTTATTGGATGCACTTGAAAAAAAAGGAGCTTTTGATTCGCCCGAGAATGGTCAGATAATGATGAATGACATTTATCCACACATGCTTTGTCAATTAAAACCCTGGCCGGAACCATTCACGCGTTCTTTAAGGCATATAAACGAAAAAATATATGTCGGCATGCAAGGGCAAAGTGAGTTTCAGGTATCCGGAAATATGAAGAACTGGAACGTATGGAACCGTCTTCACGAAATAAAAACAAAAACCTTAACTATTGGAGCAAAATATGATGAAATGGATCCTGAAGACATGAAGAAAATGGCGAAATTAATGCCAAATGGTCAATCCTATATATGTCAAAATGGAAGTCATTTATGTATGTGGGATGATCAGAAAGCATATTATGGTAGTTTAATTACGTTTTTAAAATCGTTATAAAATTCAATCTTTTACCATTTAAAAGAATTGATATTTTATATAGAAGAAGCTAACCCGCTGCACAAGATCAAGACCTGTGATACTTGAGTTGGGGAATATTAGGAATAATATGCCGTGATTGCTTTATTACATGTGAAAAAATGAGCCGCATGGCAAATAAATATTGAGCTATACAGCAATTTTTTAAAGTTTAATACTGAGCATTTTTGTTATTATAAATTAAGAATTTATGGACGTTTTAAAACTAAGTACGGAATGGGCTAAAGCTGAAATTCTTTCGGCTCGGCTTGTAATGCTTTTCAGTTTGTTGGTTTTTTTGCTTGCCGCAGGCTTTTGGCAATTCGGGAAAACCGGAATGGCTAAAGCTTTTATCATTCCTTCATTTATAATGGGGATATTAATTTTTTCGGTTGGTATAGGTTTATATCTGGCAAACAAGCCCCGTGTTATTCAATTTCCGGTTGAGTATCTTAAAAACCCTGATGTTTTTATAAAAAAGGAATTAGCACGCACAGCTAAGTCAGCGCAAGACTTCACCACAGTATTCAAAGTCCTCCCGGCTATTATTATTGCAGCTGCAATGTTGATCATATTCCTGCCGGCGGCAGTGTGGCGCGCAAGTTCAGTTTCAATAATATTACTGATCGGTTTTTTAATGCTAGTAGATACCCAAACAGAAGCCCGGAATACTGCATACCATCAAGCATTGTTAAATGTAAAGCGTTAATAATATGCAGCGATCATTCACTAAAGTAATCGAGGGCCGATTTATATATGCCTGTATATTCCAAAAGCAACGCGGGCATGAGCAATTTGTACCGGAGTATCAGCTTGCTTATCAGGTTGCCGGAGAAACTCATGTTCAAAACCAGGATGGCACTATCATATTAAAAGCCGGACAGTTACTATTGGCCAGAAGGAATCAACTAACTAAAAGCATAAAACTACCTGAAGGCAATGAACCTTATAAGGTAGTCTCAGTTGTGTTTCCTATAGAAATAATGCAACAATTTGCCATCGAGAACCAAATTATCGCAACGGAAACTTACGGGGGGTCACAGACAGTGATATTTGAGCCCGATGTTTTTCTAAAATCTTATTTTAATTCTATAATTCCATATGTAGAGCAGGCGGAAAGTGTGGACAAACAATTAGGTATCCTTAAAACAACCGAAGCTTTACGATTACTGCTCCGTCTGCAACCTGAACTAACCGGATTTCTCTTTGATTTTAAAGAACCTTGTAAAGCCGATCTGAAAAAGTTTATGCTGGAAAATTATCGGTACAATGTTCCGGTAGAGATTTTTGCCCGGCTAACAGGCCGAAGCCTGGCCAGTTTTAAGCGTGAATTCAAAACTTTTTTTCATGTTCCACCCCGAAGGTGGTTGCTCGAAAAACGTCTTTCAGAAGCTTGTGCGATGATCGAACAGAGCGGGAAAAAACCTTCAGAAGTCTATCTTGAGGTAGGCTTTGAAAACTTGTCACATTTTTATAAAATTTTCAAGCATAAATACGGTGTAACACCTATGCAATTTAAAAATCAAAAATAATATATGGATCAAGAACATCAATTAAAACAGCTGGCTGATAGACAGGCAATCCGGGAGCTGGTTGACCAATACGCCTTTTGCGCTGATAGCCGGGACGTTCAAGGCCAAATGGCTCTTTTTACAGAGGATACGCATTTTGCGGTGTATATGGATAGCCGGGCCGAACAACCTGCACAGGTTATAAACAGCCGCGGGGAGTTATTTCCGGTCTTTGATAATTTAAACACCTATCATGCTACTATGCATTTTAACGGCCAAAATTCGGTAACCATCGATGGTGATCAGGCGACAGGTTTGGCCTATTGTATGGCGCATCATTTAACCCTGGAAGACGGTAACCAAAAGTGGATGATTGCAGCTATCCGCTACTTAGACAATTATCATAAAACTGAAGGAAAATGGCTGTTCTCTAAACGCAAACTAATGGTCGACTGGATAGAAAATCGTTAAAACCCTCTTCCAAAGTAATCGACTGATACACTTTGATTAGGCTACACATTAAGATTTTTCCAATTAAACTGCCAACTTTACTTTAATAAAAAAATAATGGCAAAAATAAGAATGGTATAACTGCTTATAATGGCATTGTCCATGGCAGTTTTACCAGTATATATCCTCAAAAGAACAATGCTTCCCATATGAATACAACCATGAACAACTTAACAACATCTTATCGAAATATCAAGGCTAACGGATTGAACATTTTCTACCGGGAAGCTGGAACACCGGGTGCACCTGTAATTTTATTGCTGCATGGGTATCCTACATCTTCGCACATGTTTAGAAATTTGATCCCGATTCTCAGCAAACAATATCATGTAATTGCACCTGATTTACCAGGTTTCGGTTATTCAGATGCACCTGACCGTTCCGAGTTTACCTACACATTCGATAATCTGACTAAAACCATGCAATCGTTCATTGACGAGTTAGGCCTGAAGCGTTTTGCGGTTTATGTATTTGATTATGGTGCGCCAGTGGGATTCCGTTTGGCCATGAACAATCCGGAAAAAATCACAGGTATAATTTCACAAAACGGTAATGCCTATGTAGAAGGATTAAGCACGGGCTGGAACCCGATTCAAAAGTACTGGCAAAACCCAACTCAGGAGAATAGAGATGCGCTTCGCGAATTTACAACCCTGAAACTAACCAAATGGCAATATGAAGAAGGCGTTGATGACAAATCAAAAATTGCCCCGGAAACATATACGTTGGATCAACATTTTCTGGACCGGCCTGGTAATGTGGAAATACAGCTGGATCTGTTAGGCGACTACAAGACAAACGTTGCGCTCTATCCTAAATTTCATAAATACTTTAAAGATCATCAGCCGAAATTGCTGGCGGTATGGGGAAGTAAAGACCCCTACTTTTTACCAGCTGGCGCAGAAGCCTTTAAAAGAGATTTGCCAAATGCATCTGTTAAATTTTACAGCACAGGGCACTTTGCCCTGGAAACCCATGTCAACGAAATTGGTGCCGATATATTGAATTTTATGGGGACGTTACCCCAATAATTATCAGCTGCCATTTGGGGATAACCATAAAGCTTAATGGAGTGATAACTCTGTTAAGCTTTAATTTTTGCAGAATAAGTATGGAGCACAGTTACTAAAGTACTCAACTGTAAATGAACTGGATATTTTAAGACAAATTCAATGAGTGAACCTATAAGTTTACACTCTTATCGTTTTTTATGAAGACTATTACTCTCCATAAGCCTTTTGGTACCATCCGGCTTACATTAATTATCGCTCACAATTTTAATAAAGGAGTATTCCCATTAAACGAAAATTCAAGAGCTTGCCAACGTTTGTTTCAGGCCACAACATATGTTCAGCACATGTTACCGGGAACTTTATCGTATTTGCTGCGCAGGTTATGTCGGGATCCGGGCATCTGATTATACGAAATTATTTACTTTTCCCGTATTTATAATTGCAGTTATTATTGGTGGCAGCATCATTAAAAGCGGAAGGCCAATACCTTTTATTGAAGGAATTATTCTTGTTTTAGCCGGGCTTCTTCCCATATTGATTTCAACAGCCTTTCTGGGATCCGACGGATTGATGTATACTCAGGTTATGTTAGCCATTTTTGCTATGGGCCTATAAAATGCGTTTGGAAAGATTAATGCGAATGCTACAAACGGGCCGACGACAATAATGACCAGCAATGTCACCCAGGCGGCACTAAGTCTTGGAAATTGGATTTTAGGAAAGCAAGAGGATAGAGTTGCTGCCGCTGATGTGTTCTGGAAAATATCGATCAATATTTTTAGTTTTTTAACAGGCTGCCTCTTAGCAGCAATTGCAGCGCGTTTTATAGGTTTGATTGGTTTAATCATACCGGGCTTGGGAATGGTTGCTTGTTATTTTTTACAGAAGAAGAATCTTAAAAACTAGTTTTAACCGTGTGAAGTGCAAAGCAATGAATGCAAAGATACGTTAACGCGAGTAATAGGCGTTAGATTAACAGTTTTCCGAATTGGGATTTAATTAGTCACTACAATATTATCAATCGTGATTTAAACAGGTTCTTCATTGTTACCAGAAACCGGCGTTCCCTCCAAAATACGATTTTTCATAATGAGTATCTGATAGCGCTTAAATTATCAGTTTTCAATTCGACCTCACTAAATTGAAATTCCAGTTACCCAACACTTTCCGGTCAATTTAGGAGCGAATGCCGGAGTAACGGCCTTATTATATCGTGTACTATACAGGTTATACTTTGGAATAAAAAAATCTATTAACCTAATTTGAGCAGTTATACTGCCCTGACCTGAACAACAATCGATATTAGGAGCAGCCCCGGTTTTTTTCTGCCTATTAAAAGAAGTGTTTCAGTCAGGTTAACAGCATGAAGAACATCGGGATCTGTAAAAAACCATATTTCTCTATATGATTTATATTTGTGCTTCTTATAATTGCAAATGGCAGTCATGTTAATAGCCGAGCATACAGATTTAAATTCTGTAATTATTTTACATAAAGTAATCTGGATTTATAATTGTGATGATTTGGTTTAATTAGTGATTCTTTAGATGGCTTGCACGATAATGAAATTGATCAACGGGCAAATGCCACTGATATTTGGTTTTAAGTTAACAATACATTAACTTAGGTAGTTAATACATACATGGTCAAAGGCAGAGCATTAGTAAGCGAATGGTCGGAATTTCTGGAGACGGGGGATGCCAAAGCTTTCTACGTTCTTTATGACCATTATCACGATTATCTGACTTATATCGGTCTTCAAAAGGGAGCGTCAACTCAGAAAGTCAAGGACCATATTAATGACCTGTTCCTTTATGTGTTTGAAAACAGAGAAAAGTTGAATCATGTTAAACATCACCATAATTACCTGATTACTTCGTTTATCCGCAGCCTTTTTCGTAAAGACCTCTTCAGTATTATTGACAGCTTGGAATTATCAGATGAGTCTTTACCAGAAATGCCCAGTTACCCCTCTATCGAAACCCTCTTCATTCAGCAAAATGCCAAAGATGAAGTAACAGCTTTGGTAAAAAACTACATCCAAAAGTTATCAGATGGCCAGTCAAAAATGATTTATCAAAAATTTTATATTGGCCTTAGCTACCAGCAGATTGCAGAAGCTAACAATGTTTCTATTAAAACCGCCTACAATACCATTTTACAGGCGGTGGCGAAACTGAAGAAAATCATTCCCCCCGAACATGCAGGAATGCTGGCAGCCGCTATCACACTTTTGAGTGGGCTTTTTTGGCTGTTATTAGCCTGAAGCCCTATCTAAGAGATAGAATTAATATTTCTTTTACTTTTTTTTAATATTTCATAGGAATATCAGAGGCATCCTGCTCTATTTAGCAAAATTAATGCTTCATGCTCATGCCAGACGAAGAAGTTGCTCAGTTTATTGAGCAAGAAAGTTTTCTTAATTATTGCTTTAGCCGCAACGACCGGGACATACGGTACTGGCAGCAGTGGCTGGAAAAAAATCCGCAGCATGCTATCCAAGTCGAGTCGATGCGTCAGCTGGTGTTACTAATGGCAGCAGAGAGCAGAACCAGAGAGATC
>Ga0265780_10007288_pt1 | contig 13610 bp, 9 predicted proteins | sample P1T30metagenome_FD_192432 | JGI IMG/M metagenome (GOLD analysis project Ga0265780, IMG submission 192432) | Plant litter microbial communities from East Loma Ridge, Irvine, California - P1 T30 | ecosystem: Environmental > Terrestrial > Plant litter > Unclassified | place: USA: California... | reverse complement strand
TGCCTCCTGGCTGGCTCAACCATCCTATAAAATTAAACCCTTGCGCAACAATGTAGGTATTTTTGCCGAGCAGGGCGGCACCATTGCCTGGCTGGTAAATAAAGAAGGTATTGCTGTAGTAGACGCAGAGTTTCCGGCACCGGCCGAGCATTTGATAGCCGAGTTAAAAAAGCAATCGGACAAGCCTTTCGAATGGCTAATTAATACTCACCACCACGGCGATCATACCGGTGGTAATATTTCTTTTAAAGGTATTGCCAAGCATGTGGCTGCACACGCTAACTCGTTGGATAATCAGCAAAAAGTAGCACAGGCACAAAACAGCGTTGAAAAGAACCTGTTTCCTGATACCACTTTTACTACCGATTGGAAAACTAAGGTGGGCGACGAAAACATTAAAGCTTACTATTTTGGCGCAGGCCACACCAACGGCGATAGTATGATCCATTTTGAGCATGCCAATATTGTGCACACCGGCGATCTGGTATTTAACCGCCGCTACCCATTTGTTGACCGTTCTGGCGGCGCATCGGTAAAAGAGTGGATAACTACCTTGCAAAAAGCACAAAAGCAGTTTAATAAGGATACCCAATTTGTTTTCGGCCACGCCTTTGATCCTGAAAAGGTAGTTGGCACCATGGACGACCTGAAAGCCATGCAGAACTACATGGAACGCCTGGTTGATTTTGTGACTTCTCAAATTAAAGCTGGTAAAACCAAAGCCGACGTTTTAACCGCCACCAGCATACCCGGCGTAACAGAATGGCAGGGCGATGGTATTGTGCGCAGCCTAACCGCCGCTTACGATGAATTAAGCGTTTAATTTATTTAATCAGTCCTAAGCCTCAACAGGTTGTCTGCGGCTGTTAACAATGCGCTCCCGGTGCTGCATGCCCCATTTGCGCAATTCCTGCAAAACAGGGTCGAGCGTTAGACTATAGGGCATTAATTCGTAAGTAATAGTAACGGGCGTAGTGTTAAATACATTACGCTTTACAAACTCGTTCAGCTCCAGCTCTTTTAATTCTTTAGATAAGATCTTGGGCGTTATCTCGCCCAAAGCACGCTGAATATCCTTAAACCTCAGCGGGCCTTCTGAAAGTGTTAATATTAACGGCAACTTCCATTTACCGTTTAACACATACAAGGCATCACGCACGGCAGTAACACTTGCCAGGCACACTTCAGTAGTAGGTTTTAATCCGTCTTTGTTAATCACCATAACTTGCTATCCCAAATGATACTGGTATCCTTTTGGATAGTAGTATCTTTAAGATAGCAAAGATAAGTACGTTTGTTCCAATTAAAAAAAAGAAATATGAAAATTACTTATTGGATAACTACCGCTATTGTATCCTTAATGATGACCTACTCGGCTTATGCCTATTTAACACAACCTGCTATGGCGCAAGGATTTCATCATCTCGGCTTTCCCAGTTATTTCAGAATTGAGTTGGCCATAGCCAAAATAGCCGGCGTTGTAGTGCTGCTTGCCCCGGTAAGTACAAGGCTGAAGGAATGGGCCTATGCTGGCTTTACTTTTACTTTCATTAGTGCCTTTATTGCGCACACGGCCTCCGGCGACCCGGTGTCTGCAAGAGTGATGCCACTGGTGTTATTAGTGCTGTTGGCTGTATCTTACATTACTTATCACAAGCATTATAAAACGCCAAACATAGCTTAATTAAGGTATCACAAAAAAGGGACTCCGGTTTCCCGGAGCCCTCCTTCTACAATCACAATCACCTATTATCTCCAGCCGCCGCCAACCGAGCGGTAAAGCTCTACGGTGGCATCTAACTGTGCTTTTTTAATACTGGCTAATTCCAGTTCGCTTTGCAAAACATTGCTTTGTGCGGTAATCACTTCCAGGTAATTAGCCATGCCATTTTTAAACAGCAGACCGGCATTCCCGGTAGCCTGGCGCAGCGTTTGCGCGCGGTTAGCGGCAATGAGTTGTTGCTGGCCCAATTTATCTATACGTACTAAAGCATCCGACACTTCGCCAACGGCTACTAATACCTGCTGACGGAATTGAATAATGGTTCTTTCGCGTTCTACTTTAGCCAGGTTATATTGTGTTTTTAACTGTCCGCGTTGAAACAAAGGCTGTGTTAAACCACCGGCCACGGTTCCAAACAAAGAAGCCGGGATATTGAACCAGTTACTTGCCCTGAACGAGTTTACACCGCCTTGTGCCGTAATAGTTAAAGCAGGGTACATGCTGGCTTTAGTTACACCCACATCAGCATTAGCGCGTTCTACAGCCAGTTCGGCGCTACGCACATCAGGACGCAGGCTTAGCAGGGTAGACGGCAAACCGGCCGATAAGGTTGCCGATACCGGCACATTATCTAATGTACTGTTACGCACTACGGCATCGGGCAGTTTACCTGCTAGTATGCTAATAGCATTTTCCTGTATGGTGATGTCCTGCTCAAATTGTGGAATAAGGCGGGCAGCAGCTAACTGCTGTGCTTCGGCTTGTTGTACGGCTAAAGAGGTTACCTGTCCGGCATCAAATTGCAGGCGGATAATGCGCAAAGTGCTATCGTTCAATTTCAGGTTTCTACGGGCAATGCCTAACTGGGCATCCAGCATCAGCAGATTGTAGTAACCTGACGATACATTTGCCACAATTTGCGTTTGTATAGCTTTGCGGGCTTCTTCGGTTTGAAGGTAGGCAGCCAGGGCCGATGCTTTACGGCTGCGGATCTTACCCCATATATCGGCCTCCCACGAAACATTGGCTGCTGCGGTATAATCTTCTATATGCTTGCTGCCTAAAAACTGGTTGAGGCTTAAGCCGTTCAAACTATTATCGCTTGGGCGGTTGGTGGTTGCTGTAACATTCAATCCAACGGTAGGAATGTTTCCTAATCTGGCCTGGCTTAAGGTCAACTGTGCAGATTCAATATTTTTTACCGCAATCTGCAGATCCTTATTACGGGTTATGGCACTATCGATCAGGTTTTGCAGGGTAGTTTCGGTAAAGAAACTTTTCCAGGGCAAACGGGCTATCGAGGTGGTGTCGGGTGCAGTGGCCGAGCGGTAAGCTACCGGCAACTGCTGATTAGGCACCTGTACGTCTTTAGATACCTTACAAGCGCTCAATACTAGGAGCATTGCCGCAAAAAGGTAACCATTTATGTGATTTTTCATTGTTTTTTATAATTATAAGAGCCCCTTTGGCCCTCCCTTGAAGGGAGGGCTTTGAAGAATCAATGTTGAAATAAGGCTGTATATTTTGCTTGAACAGTTTTTATCAGGCTGTTATTTCATGGTGAACATTAACCGGCTGACCATGATTATCCTTAGGTTTAACTACCACTGGTACACCGCTAATACGTTCCTGCAAATGCTGGAAGATGACAAACAGAACCGGGATAACGAATAAACCTAATAACACACCACTTAGCATACCACCCGCGGCACCAATACTAATGGAGTGGTTACCTTGTGCAGATGGACCGGTGGCGCTCATCATCGGGATCATACCGGCAATAAAGGCCAGCGAGGTCATGATGATAGGGCGAAGGCGTGATTTGGCACCATCTAAGGCAGCAGCAATCAATCCTTCGCGGTTACGGCGGCGTCGCAGGGCAAACTCTACAATCAGGATGGCGTTCTTGGCCAGCAAACCGATGAGCATGATCAACGCTACTTGTACGTAGATGTTGTTTTCAATACCAGCTAGGCCAATAGCAACAAACACACCGAAAATACCGGTTGGGATAGATAAGATAATAGCGAATGGCAGGATGTAACTTTCGTACTGGGCAGCCAGCAGGAAGTATACGAAAACTAAACATAGTATGAATACCACGGTCGATTGTCCACCCGAAGAAATTTCCTCACGGGTTTGGCCAGAGAATTGAAAAGCGAAGCCTGCAGGTAATTCGTCCTTGGCTACTTCCTGTATGGCTTTAATGGCATCGCCAGAGCTGAAGCCCGGTTTTGGGATAGCATTAACTTGTATGGAGTTGAACAGGTTATAACGTGATGCGGTTTCGGATCCATACACACGGGTAAGTTTTACCAAAGTATTAATAGGCACCATTTCGCCTGTTTTGTTCTTTACAAATACACGGTCAATAGAAGAAGGATCGGTTTTATCGGCCACATCAGCCTGAACAATAACGCGGTAATACTTACCAAAACGGTTAAAGTCTGAAGCCTGCGCACTACCAAAATAGGCCTGCATGGTTTGCAAAATATCTTTTACATTGACCCCTAATTGATTGGCTTTATCATCGTTAACTTCCAATTGCAGTTGAGGATAATCGGCCTTAAAAGAGGTAAAGGCATAAGCTATGGCTGGTTTTTGCATCAACTTACCAATAAAGTTATTGGCCACGCCGCTAAACTTATCCAGCTTGCCGCCTGTTTTATCTTGCAGTACTAAATCCAGGGCTTCCACATTACTAAAGCCCGGTACAGTTGGGAAACTAAAAACAAAGAAGCTACCTCTTGATATTGCACCTAATTTTCCACGGATAATATCCTGAATAGCGTTAATATCTTTAACCTCTCCCCGTTCCTTATTATCTTTCAATAACACAAACACTACAGCCGATGACGGACTGTTAGAGTTAGTTAATAGGTTAAAACCCGATATAGCGGTAACAAACCTTGCGGAAGGTAAGGCTCTTAGTTCACCCTCGGCCTGGTTCAGCATTTTGGTGGTAGCATCTAACGATGTACCCGATGGCGATGAAACCGCGATAGCCACAAAACCCTGATCTTCGGTTGGTATAAAGCCCGATTTGGTAGTTTGCATCATGTATACAGTGGCTAATATAATTACAGCCAGTCCGCCCATGCTCAACCATTTGTTACGGATAAGGAATTTTGTACCGCCAATATAGCGGTTAGTTAAGGAGTTAAAACTCCGGTTAAAGCCGGCATAAAACTTTTGAACAAAGCCTGTTTTAACTACTGTACCATCTTGGTTGGTGTGATTGCTCTTTAAAAACAATGCTGCCAATGCCGGACTCAACGTTAAAGCGTTTATTGCCGATATTACAATGGCTATAGACATGGTAAAGGCAAATTGCCTGTAAAATATACCTGTTGAACCAGTCATGAAACCTACCGGTAAAAATACCGCCGCCATAACCAGCGTAATAGATATAATAGCGCCGGTAATTTCGTGCATGGCTGAGGTGGTAGCCTCTTTAGGGCCTAAATGCTCATTTTCCATTTTGGCATGTACTGCCTCAACCACCACAATGGCATCATCCACCACAATACCAATGGCCAACACCAATGCAAACAGGGTTAATAAGTTTATAGAGAACCCAAACAGGTTCATAAAGAAGAACGTACCTAGAATAGCCACTGGCACCGCAATGGCCGGAATTAAGGTAGACCTGAAATCTTGCAGAAACAGGAACACCACAATGAACACCAGGATAAAGGCTTCTATCAGCGTATGCTCAACCTGGCTTATCGATTCGTCTAACGCGGTTTTGGTACGATAAAACTGATTATATTTTATGCCATCCGGAAAATCTTTGGCTGATTTTTCCATCAGTTCATCAATGGCAATTTGTATTTCGTTAGCGTTTGAACCGGCTAATTGGATAATACCAATACCCACGCCTTCTTTACCGTTTAAGTGTGTCACACTGGTGTACGAATAAGCACCAAGTTCAACACGGGCCACATCTTTTAAATGCAATACGGATCCGTCTGCGTTTGAGCGTAAAGATATATTGCCGTACTCTTCGGGTTTGGTAAGCTTACCTTTGTATTTAATAACATACTCAAATACCTCTTTACTTCTTTCGCCTAACTTACCCGGAGCTGCCTCAATATTTTTATCCTGTATGGCAGCCATAACTTCGGCCGGGGTAATTTTATAAGCTGCCATTTGGCCTGGGTTAAGCCAAACACGCATAGAGTAATCTTTAACACCACCAAAAATAATAGCCGAACCAACACCGGGTATCCGTTTTATTTCGGGGATAATGTTGATTTGCGCGTAGTTAGCTACAAACGTTTGATCGTATTTTGAAGGATTTTCGGTGTATATACCAATAGCTCCAATTAAGCTATTTTGTTGTTTAGTTGTAGTAATGCCTTGCTGAATTACTTCGGCAGGTAACTGGCTTTGTGCCTGGGCTACCCGGTTTTGCACGTTTACGGCAGCCCTGTCGGGGTCGGTACCTTGTTTAAAGTAAACCGTAATGGCCAAAGAACCATCATTACTGGCGGTAGAGCTCATGTAGCTCATGTTTTCCACACCGTTGATAGATTCTTCGAGCGATGGAGCCACGGAGCGTAATACCGTTTCGGCGTTAGCGCCGGGATAGACTGCAGTTACCAGTACGGCAGGTGGTGCAATATCAGGGAACTGTTGTAAAGGTAATTTGGTTAAGCCAAGTACACCCACGATCACCAATAAGATGGAGATCACGGTGGAGAGTACCGGCCTTTCTATAAATTTCTGAAACATGACTTTAATGTTTGAGCGTTAAAATTAATTTTGAGCAATAGCAACCGCTTTTTCAGGTGCTTTTTGCGGGCTGATCTTCATACCGTCTTGCAGGTGATCTACGCCACTAAGCACAATTTGCTGTCCGGCTTTCAATCCATCTTTAACCAAGTAGTTGGTACCGCTTTTGCCGGCAATGGTAATAGGCTGTTTGGCCACTTTATTGCTATCGCCAACGGCATATACAAATACTTTATCCTGCATTTCAATAGTAGCATCTTGTGGTACTACAGCCACATTGCTGTGAAGCAGGCTTAAACGTACTTTACCTGTATTGCCCGAGCGTAATAAGCCCGAAGCATTAGGAAAGCTTGCCCTTACGGTAATGGCACCGGTAGTTTTATCAAACTGGCCATCTATCACATCAATACGACCCGGAACGGTGTAGGTGCTGTTATCTGACAGTACCAGGCTTACGGGTGGCAAATGTTTTATTTTATCTTGCAGTGTACCACCGGCATATTGCGATTTAAAGTTGATAAAGTCTGTTTCTCCAAGGGAGAAGTATACGTGTACCTGATGTACATCAGATAACTCTGTTAATGCTTCTGCATCGGCTGGTGTAACTAAACTCCCCTGTTTTTTTAACAGGCGGCCAATGTAACCGCTAACTGGCGCTTTAATTAAAGTATAACCTATGTTAATTTGTGCAGTACCTACCTGGGCCTGAGCCTGTTCCACATTTCCTTGAGCTATTTCCTGTGCTGCTTTAGCCGCTTTAAGTTGGTAGTCGCTTACTACTTTATTTTTAACCAGTGGCGCAAGTTTTTCTACTTCCAGTCTGGCGTTTGATAAAGCGCCTTGTGCTGCGTGTAAGCTGGCCTTGGCATTATTCAATGCCTGGCGGTAAGGGTTTTCATTGATCTTGAACAGTGGTTGTCCCTTAGAAACGTAAGCGCCTTCGTCGGCAAATACACGATCTAAAGTACCGCCCACCTGCGGACGGATCTCCACGTTGATGGCGCCTTCAATAGAGGCCGGATATTCCTGATAAGTAGTTGCAGTATCAATTCGTACTTCGGCTACGGGTAAAGCCTGTGGCGCGGGTGCCTGCTGCTGGGCGGGCTTTGAGGCACATCCGTATAACAGTGCCAACGATAATATGAATGGTAATGATTTCATGATTTTAATAGAATTGGGTGATTTAGTAGTTATAGAAGTTTTGCGTTGTATTAGTAGTATTAAATAACGTTAAGTTATCATTTATTTAACATCTGTAAATAATTTAACAGCGTTAAGCTATGTAAATGATGAAGGATATATTTTGCTCTTGATTAGCATATTAATTTATTGTCGTTTACTTATTTAACACTGTTAAGTGTTTTACTTTAAAAAAAGGACTTAGTCCTTTATTGATCTGATTATACCTATAATGGCATCTTTTAATACTTGCTCATTGATACCGTCAGGTACTGCCTGCCGTACAAGGTTAATAGATATTAACCCATGTACCACCGACCAAAACGTATAATAACGTTTGCATACCAAGTCTTCGGGTGGGTTTGAAATTCCCATCAATTTCTCAATAACATCGTATATCATAGCGGCCGGAACTTCAGCCTCTGGTATCTTCTTATCAAATACACAACAATTCACCTCAATGCCAAACATTAACTGGTACAATTCCTTTTCGGCAAAGGCAAAGTTCCAATAGGTAAGCCACATGGCTTCCAGTTGTTTTTCGGGCAGTTCGTGTGCATCTTTTGCAGCCTGCATGTCTTTCGCTAAAATGCGATAGCCTTTTTTGGTCAACTCCATCATTATGGCTTCTTTGTTGGCAAAGTACTCATAAATGATAGGAGCAGTATATTCTATAATGTCGGCAATTTTACGCATGCTTAGCGCCTGCCAACCTTCTGTTTTTCCAATATGCAGCGCAGCATCCAGTATGTTAACCCTGGTTTCTTCTTTTAATCTTAATATTCTGTCTTTGCTGGCCATTTTGCTGAAGCATTAAATAATTTAACACTGTTAAGCAAATGTAGAAAGTATTTAGTTACACCGTTCCATTTAATTGTCATTTGTAAATGGTTGTAATGTAATCTGTGGCTGCTAGTGTGTATAAGGCGGATGACTGTTGCCAGCCAATCCGCTGTTATCCACTATCGTCCCGGTATTAGAAATCAAATTTAACAAAGGTACGGATACCCATTTTTGGCGCATTAGGGTTATCCAGGTAGCTAAAGCGCCTAACCAGATCTACCCTTAATAGTTTAAATATATTACCTATACCCACACTGCCTTCCATGTATGGGCCATTACTTAACGAGTAGGTAGTTGCTTGGCCAAGTGTATTGGTGGGAAAACGTAACAGCGAGGCATCGTTAGTTGGGTTATTCTCACTGCGTACGGCGCCCCAAAGGCTTTTAAAGTTCACTACTTCTCGCAGTTTTAATTTTTTTAATAAAGGAACCCGGTTAAAGAGGAAACCATTAAAATTATGATCTATCGTAATGCTGGCGTAATGGTCGCTTACAAATTCCTGGAAGTTCATTAAGTTGAACGACTGGAACTGGAATGCATAACTTTGGTTGGCACGGTGAATATCCAAAAGAGGGAAAGGCACTTTGCCAAACAGGTAGCCACCTTCGGTACTAACATCGGTAAAGCCTAACTGAGACAGGTAAAAACGTTTGCTGATGTTACCCACCACATTTTGATAATTATAATCGCTGCCTAACAATCCTTTAAAGCCTTGCGTATAACGCAGAGTATAAATAGGGTATTTGTCAGGTATTGGGGTACGGTATAATTTACCCTGGTAAAATTTCTCTTTAGGAGCAAAACGCAATTGCAGCGATAGCTCTGTAGTTTTTATCAGGTTAACATTATTTAAGCCACCGTTAGGCAGCAGGTTTTGAAACTGCAAAGCACCTGCAGGGCTTTGGCTCCAGGTTTTAAAACCTAAAGCATACGAAAAGTGGCTTTGAAACTCGTGTACGTAATCCAGCTTAAATATGTCGTTGTACAACCACTGGTCGTTTGCACCGCGTTTAAAGGATAACAAAAAGTTGCTTTCCTGTACAAACTCTAACTCTTGCCCCGGCACCTTGGTATCGTGCTGAAAACTTGCACGGATATAACTTTGCGGAAACGAGTAGATAGATTTGTTGTTCAACGAGTACGTAGAACTTAAAAAGTATTTAAATTTTTGGTCTTTGGTGCCGTAAGCGCCATACGTTTCAAAATAGTAACGCTTGCTTAACGCCGTGGTGGTACGGCCGCCTAAACGGGCGCGGAAACCTTCTACCGGGTTAAAGCTGTAGAACGTATTTACCGGACCCATTTCAAACGGGCCAAAATTTTTGTACCCGGCCAGAAACAGGGTAGCAATATCCATAGTGCGTTTAAACGATGGGATGGTTTGCAGGCTATCCACATTTTTATAAACACTGGCCGCAATGGCATCCAGCGTGTCGGGGCGGCTTTTGGTCCAGTAGCTGTCGTCTTTCTGATCGGCGTTATTGGCAATTACCTGGGCAGGGCCATCGTATATAGTTTTAGGCCGCGGAGAATTGATGAGGAAATTGTTAATCTTCACCAAACGCTCGCCAAATACACCGCCACCTTTATTTTTGTTCAGGCCAAATTCTATCTTCAAATCGCTTTGGCTTAAATGATAACGTCCGTCATCATTTTTTTCGAATGAAAGCGTAGCTTCCATCTGGCGCACGAAGTTCAAGTCAATATTTTTATTCACCGTTAACACCGCGTTTTGAACGGCATAATTGCCATCCATAGTGATGTATATCCTACCTTCAAACAACTTGGTAACGGTGTTGCGGGGTGTGAAACTTAACTCAATTAAATTGGGTTGAGCATCCTTAATGGTATCGGTGATAAAGAACTTATAAAACTCAGGAGAGTGATCGGCAATAGGGCTTAACAGTTGGTTGCTTAACAAGGATACGTTATTATCATAGATGTTGATATCCTGATACATGCGGTTAAAGTAGGTGGTTAAACCCTGATTATCCACAAAGTTTTCATCGTACTTTACCTGCTTGTTAGCCTCAATTACTTGCTTTTGGGTGTATGGAACCTTGCGGTAATAATTTTGCGAAAGCTTTTCTTCCATGTACAAAGGCAGTAGCGTTTTACCACCAATAGCGGTAGAATCTTGCTGGCGAAACATGAACTGGTAGTTCTTAAAAATCTTCTTTTGGGTAAACTTTTCGCTCAGGTTACTTAACGAGAACACCATGCGCTCGTACTGTTTGTACTCGGCATAGTTATAGTTTTGTACCTGGTTTTGCTCTTTATGGGCAATTACCTGACGTATAAGTTCTACCGCCGGGTTGCCTTTGTTGGTGTATTTTTTCTTCTTAGCCGATTTTACAACCACATCGCCCAATTGGCGGCTATCTGCAAGCAGGGCAATATTAATCTCCTGCTCTTTACCGGCTTCAATAGTTTTGAAAACAGTTTTATAACCTACGTAAGTAATGCGAATTTGGTCAAACTTATCGTTAGTCTTTAACGTATAACGTCCATTAACGTCGGTGGCTGCACCCTGAGAACTGCCTGCAAAACCTATGGTAACAAAAGATAACGGTTCTTTGGTTTTGGCATCGGTAACTGTACCCTTTACTATGGTGCTTTGAGCATACAGCGTATGCGCGGCACTGGTAAGTATGAGCAGTATAAATAGTATCTTCGTATAAAATTTCATGACCCTGAGGGAATTATTGTTAAGCAAAGCTAAACCACGCTTAAAACCTGCTCATTAACATATGTTAAGAAATGCTATTGATGTTTGTCATGAGTTGCCGCTTTCGGAACTTAGCTGGCAGCTATGATTGTGATTAATACAGCAGGAGAAAAAGTCAGTTTAAGTTGAACGCTGCAAAGTTGCATCAGGTGTTTAAAAGTTACAACACAATAATGTCGTAATTACAATCCGATTATAATTCTATTACAATTTGCTTACAATTGATTAGGTTACGTTAACGGTTACGGTGTTTTTTTGCGAATTTACCATTCAATTTGCGAAGCGGCGTACATTTACTTATTATTACCTTATGTTCGAGCCACTCTATCTTTATATTGAAAACTATTCATCGCTAATCCTTACACAGCCAGAGAGGGAGCTAATTGCCGAAACGTTCAAATTTAAAAAGCTGCGTAAAAAACAATATTACCTGCAAGAAGGTGATATAAGCAAGTACATTGGCTTTATTGTTAAAGGTGCTATGCGTATGTATTCGGTAGATCAAAAGGGACATGAGCACATTATACGCTTTGGGGTGGAAAACTGGTGGACGGGCGATTATGAGAGCTATAGCCAGCATACGCCTTCCCGTTACAACATTGATGCGGTTGAAGATACAGAACTGCTCACCATTTCGGGCAATCAAATGCAGGAACTTGTGGCCAAAATACCGGCAGTAGATGCCATGATCAAATTGTTAGACCGACGAAGTAATATTGCAGTGCAAAACCGGGTGCATGCGGCTATAAGCCTTACGGCCGAACAACGTTACCAGCATTTGCAGGAAAGCTACCCGGCATTCATCCAGCGTTTTCCACAAAACATGATCGCCTCTTACTTAGGTATATCGCCCGAAACACTGAGCCGCATACGCAAGCATAGCATCATGAGCAAGAAAGCGGTTTAAGAGTATTGGTATAAAAGACTTTTCATCAGCCTTGATAAAAGTCAAGGCCATTAATTGCCATACATCATGTAAAGGCAAATAATAAACGCTCATCTTTGTTAAATTAGCTGAGTAGTAACTTACCTGCTTCAAAACTTACACATATCACAAGATCGCATGGCATCAGGAAAAAATAAAGACAAAGCCTCTAAAGAGAAAAGTGAGCGCCCCGATAAAGGCATAGAAACCATGTTCAGGGTGAGCTCTGCCAATCATCAGCGCCTGAGCGATATGGCCGATAATAAAGCCAGCATCATGATCACGGTAAACTCCATTATCCTTTCGGCGGTGTTGAGTTTACTCCTGCGCCGACTTGAAGACCAGCCTTACCTTGCTCTTCCAACTTTTATGCTCATTGCTATTAGTTTGGTTGCTATGATATTTGCCATACTATCTACCCGGCCAAGCATACCCGGCGGCTCTTTCTCTATGCAAGATATAGAACAGCAAAAAGTCAACCTGCTCTTCTTCGGCAACTTCTATAAAATGAGCCTGCCCGACTTTAAAACGGCTATGCAAAAAACCATGGCCGACAGCGATTTGCTTTATGGCAACCTCATTATGGATGGTTATGCACAGGGCATTGTACTGGGTAAAAAGTACCGCCTGCTGCGTATTTCTTATAATATATTCATGTTTGGCCTTATTGCATCGGTCATAGCCTTTTTTATAGCATCGGTGCTTAACGTTAAGCATTAAACTGTTACCTCAACCTCCTTATCATATGTTCAAGAATATTTTCACGCCCATAATACTGCTGCTGGGTCTGTGTACAATTGGTTATGCACAGCGCAAAAACAATAGCACTAAACTCTCTTTTCCTGATAGTGTAACCGTTAAGGTACACCCTTCATATGATAGTGTGAGCGGCTTTCACCGCTGGCTATTTGGCGAAGGTTACCGCAAGGAGTGGGGCACACCAGTTAAACTACCGCTCATTAAATTAAGTGAATTAAACGGTGGCTTAGTTCCTCTGCGACAGGGTGGCGGCATGCAATCCAAATCGTTACGGTTAAAAGATAAAGAGGGTAGAGAGTGGGTGATAAGAAGCGTTGAAAAAATGCCGGAAAAACTATTGCCACCTAACCTGAAAGGCACCTTCGCAGTAGACTGGATAGACGATGCCATGAGCAGCCAGCACCCGTTTGCGGCGCTCATAGTACCGCCACTGGCCAAAGCTGCCGGCATACCACACTCAACACCGGTAATTGGCGTCGTAGCACCCGACAATGCCCTGGCCGAATACAGTAAGGTCTTTACCGGGCTGGTTGTACTTTTAGAAGAGCGCGAACCGGAAGGAGGATCGGACAATACGCTGAAAATGGAGGCTAACCTGCAAAAGGATAACAGCAACCGCTTTGATGCCAAGCTCTTTTTACGTGCCCGCATGCTCGATCTGTTACTGGGCGACTGGGACCGCCACGAAGACCAGTGGCGCTGGATTGATACCAAAA
>Ga0265780_10007287_pt1 | contig 13610 bp, 15 predicted proteins | sample P1T30metagenome_FD_192432 | JGI IMG/M metagenome (GOLD analysis project Ga0265780, IMG submission 192432) | Plant litter microbial communities from East Loma Ridge, Irvine, California - P1 T30 | ecosystem: Environmental > Terrestrial > Plant litter > Unclassified | place: USA: California... | reverse complement strand
GCTTTAACCACCATCCTCCTGGCTCTTGGTTCTTGTCTCTTGTTTCTAAGTTCTTGCAGCAGTAATCCTGATTTTCAGGGTAAGGGCGAGGGCTATGTACAGGGCGAATGGCAGCAGAAGGCCGAAGCGGTAGATAAGCAGTTGTTAACATCTACCTTATACCATTTCAAAATTAACTGCGATTCTTTTTTTGTGGCCATGCAAACCACCAGCAAAGTAAATTACGGAGCCGATACCTGCATGAACAGCGGCCATTGGACCGAGTATGCCAAGGGCAAATATGAACAGCACCAGGATACTTTGGTGATGAAAGGCTTTTTTTGCAATGCCGACTACAGCTTAAAAAATATGGGCGGCTGTTTTCGTGCCGGGGTTTATGAGGAGTACTTTAAAACTGCTAAACCGGCCGATACCCTGCTGCGCTTAACCAGCACGTCGAGCGTTATCCCTATAAATTTACACTTGGTTAAACGGACAACCTGTGTTCCCAAACCACTATAAAAACAAACCAATGAAAACTAATTTTTGGAAATTACTGGTGTGTGCGCTGTTAATGTATGCACCGCTGCAAACCATGGCCTGGGGCGATAAAGGTCACCGCATTGCCGGCCAAATTGCCTCTACCTATTTAACGCCTAAAGCCAAGGCAGCCATTAAAGCCATTTTAGGCAACGAAACGGTAGCGATGAGCAGCACCTGGGCCGATTTTATTAAATCTGACCCTGCTTATAATTACCTTTCAAGCTGGCATTATGTTGATTTTGACAAGCCTTTTAACTACCCGCAGCTGCAAAGCTATTTAAAACAGGACACCAGCGTAGATGCCTACACTAAACTGCAAATGATGATAGGTGAATTAAAGAAAAAGAACCTTTCGGCCGATAAAAAACTGCTTTACCTGCGTATGGTGATCCACATTGTAGAAGATGTACACCAGCCTATGCACACCGCCCATACCGATGATAAAGGCGGTAATGATTTTAAGGTGCTATGGCAAAACGAGCCCAGCAACATGCACTCTGTGTGGGATAGCAAGTTAATTGAAGCTCAGAATTTAAGCTACACCGAGTACGCTAACGCCATCAACTTTACCACCCTTGCACAACGCACGGCATGGCAAAAAGAACCTATCAGCAAGTGGCTGTTCGATAGCAAAGAGATTGCGGAGAAAATTTATACCTCTTCTAAACAAGATGAAAAGTTAGGTTATAAATACAACTTTCAATTTATAGGCACCGTAAACCAGCAACTGTTAAAAGCCGGTGTGCATTTGGCGGGTTTATTAAACGAGATATTTGCCTAAACGGCTCTTAATTTTAAGTTTAATTAAACCCTTTTTTAATTAACGCGTCCATCTACACGCACTTAAAATTAAATATACTTAATGAAGATACTAATGATTTGCCTGGGTAACATATGCCGCTCGCCGTTGGCCGAGGGCATTATGAAACACCTGGTTGCCAAAAACGGGCTCAACTGGACGGTAGATTCGGCCGGTACGGGCAACTGGCACGTAGGCGAAGGCCCCGATCATCGCTCGGTTAAAACTGCCCGGCAGTTTGGGGTAGATATTAGCAAGCAAGTTTGTCGCCAGTTTAAGGTAAGCGATTTTGATACGTTTGACCTGCTGCTGGTAATGGACAAAAGCAATTTAAGCGATGTACTGGCCCTGGCCCGCAACGAGCAGGATGCCGAAAAGGTTAAACTGCTCTTAAATGATAAAGAAGTACCCGACCCTTACTATGACCCAACCCAATTTGAGCCGGTATACCGGTTAGTAGAAGGCGGTTGTAAAGATGTGATTAGGCAATACACCATGGTATAATATAAAGGCTTTGCATATAGCAAAGCCTTTTTTAGTACATAACCACTGCTTTTTTTACCTTTGCCCCATGGCTTCTGTTAAACCCTCGGTACCTAAAGGCATGCGCGATTTTTCGCCGGTCGAAATGGTAAAACGCAATTATATTTTTGATACCATTAAATCTATTTTCCGCAAATACGGCTATCAGCAGATAGAAACGCCGACTATGGAGAACTCAGCTACTTTGTTAGGAAAATATGGCGAAGAAGGTGATAAGTTGATTTTTAAAGTGCTTAACAGTGGCGACTATTTAGCCAAAACAGACGAGCAATTACTGGCTGCCCGCAACTCCAATCTGGTAGCTTCTTCTATCTCCGAAAAAGCCCTCCGCTACGACCTTACCGTGCCCTTTGCACGTTACGTGGTACAACACCAAAACGAGATTACTTTCCCTTTCAAACGCTTCCAGGTGCAGCCGGTATGGCGTGCCGACAGGCCGCAAAAGGGCCGCTACCGCGAGTTTTACCAGTGTGATGCCGATGTGGTAGGTTCCGATTCATTATTGAACGAGGCCGAGTTCATCCTCATTTACGATGAAGCACTGAGCAAATTAGGACTTACCGACTTTAACATCAAAATCAACAACCGCAAAATACTATCGGGCATAGCCGAAATTATAGGCAAACCCGAACTCATTGTAGATATGACCGTAGCCATTGATAAGCTGGATAAAATTGGCTTAAACGGCGTGGTAAATGAATTATTGACCAAAGGCTTTACCCAGGATGACATCAACCAGTTAGAGCCGGTTATTCTATTACAAGGTACCAACGCGGAGAAGCTTGAAAGCCTAAAAACCATCCTTGCTTCCTCTGCCATTGGTTTAAAAGGCATAGAAGAGCTGGAAACCATATTTACCTATTTGCAAAGCTTCAGCCTGCAAAAAGCAACTGTAGAACTTGATATTACCCTGGCCCGCGGATTGAATTATTACACCGGTGCTATCTTCGAAGTTAAAACCAACGAGGCAGCTATGGGCAGCATTGGTGGTGGCGGCCGCTACGACGATTTGACCGGCATGTTTGGCCTTAAAGGTTTAACAGGCGCAGGCATCTCTTTCGGGGCCGACCGTATTTACGATGTGCTGGAAGAATTACAGCTTTTCCCGGCATCTAACACGCAAACTACCCGGGTATTAATTTGCCCGTTCGATAAGGCTGGCGAAACTTATGCTTTGCCCCTACTACAGCAACTCCGCAACGCCGGAATTAACGCCGAAATTTACCCCGCAGGTGCCAAAATCAAGAAGCAGTTAGATTATGCCAACAACAAGGCTATTCCTTACGTGGTAGTAATTGGCAGCGATGAAATGCAAAGCGGACTATTAACATTTAAAAACATGGAAACAGGTGAGCAGCAAAAGTTATCGGTTGAGAATATTTTGAATGCGGTTGCATAACTTTTACTGTCATTGCGAGGTACGAAGCAATCTCTGCACGATAGGTAACACGGTTACTGGTCTACGCAGAGATTTCTTCGCTATCGCTCGCAATGACGGTTCTTTTATTAACCCTATAAGTTAGCCATTAACGCCTTTAAGAACACATCAGGCACTTCCACATGGGGTATGTGACCGCAGTTATCAAACTCAACCAACTTACAGCCCGGGATTTTTTTGGCAGTAGCAGGGCCTAATATTTTATATTGACCATGCTTAGCCTTTTCCTCATCGCTTAATAAGGCTTTACCTACAATGGTCTTATCTTCTTTGCCAATGAAGAGTACAGTCGGCACTTTAATTAATCCAAATTCATAGCAAACCGGCTGCTCGTAAATCATTTCGAAAGTAAGCGCAGCTACTTTAGCATAGCGCGGAAAATCGGCACTTTTACTTACGCCTGCTCCAATTTGCACCAGGTAATCATATTCAGGTTTCCATTGAGTAAAGTAAGAGGTTTGGTAATATTTTTTAACGCTTTCGGCACTGGTTTTAAGTTCGGTAGGGTAATCCTGCTCGGCCGATTGGTAAGGAACAAACGTGCGGTAATCTTCCAGCCCTATCGGGTCTTCCAACAAAAGCTTTTCTACCGTACTGGCATACATCAAAGTAAACCGGGTGGCTAACATACCGCCCATCGAATGGCCCATAATAACAGCCTTTGGAATCCCCAGTGTATCCAGCAGCTTTTTATTGAACCTCGCCAACTGGTGAAAACTATAGTGAATAAACGGTTTGCTCGATTTGCCGAAGCCTATTTGATCGGGCACTATTACGCGGTACCCTTGAGCTGCTAAGGCCTTAATTACATTGCCCCAATAATAACCTCCAAAGTTTTTGCCATGAAACAGCATTATTGTTTTTCCGTTGGCATTGGCCGGCTTCACATCCATGTACGCCATGCGGATGTCTTGCCCCTCAACCGTTAGCGGTAAAAAGCTGACCGGGTAAGGGTATTTTACATTTTCGAGCGTGATGGAAAGCGTATCGGGCTGGGCCAGTAAACGGGCCGACCCCAGGATAAACAGGAAGAAGAATACAGCTTTTTTGTACATAGTTTAACTACAGTGGCTCTTCAAAATTGTTCGTCACACCTATATCTTGTTTCTTGGCTCTTGTTTCTTGCTTCCATTTTCTACGTATCTTTGTTAGTATGAAACCCTCGGAAATAAATGCTAAATGGAACCAGCTGCAGAAGCGTATTGCCGAAGACTTTGATACCGACCTGCCCGATATGAAAGTGATGCTGTTTCTGATTGGTGTGCAGGAACTGGGCCAGGGCCCCAAAAAGTTCAGCAAGCGCCAAAAAGAAGAACTGATGCACATAGCCAACTGTAAATTGTTTAGCCAAATGGGCTTTTACGAACTGGAAGGCGCCGATCAGGATGGCTGGCCGCACTGGAAACTGGTAAAACCCATTCCCAGCTATACACTCCTGGAGCAGGAAATGCTAATGAAATCGCTTGTAATTACTTACTTTGAAGATATGGAAGGCTAATATGAAGATACTTTTAACGCTTTGCTTACTGCTTACGGCCACTACGCTGCTGGCTAAACCACCCAAAAATCAGTACGTACGCATTAAAACAAGTTACGGGCAAGTAATTATCCGCATGTATAATGAAACGCCCAAGCACCGCGATAATTTTCTCAAACTGGCTAAGCAAGGCTTTTATAACGGCACGCTATTTCACCGGGTAATACAAAACTTTATGATCCAGGGTGGCGACCCGGATTCGCGCGGGGCTAAGCCCGGCCAGGAATTGGGCGATGGCGGCCCAAAATATACCGTACCTGCCGAATTTCGCGATAGCCTTTTTCATAAACGCGGTGTGCTAGCCGCAGCAAGGGACGATAACCCTGCCAAGGCATCCAGCAGCAGCCAGTTTTACATAGTAGAAGGCAAGCGCATTACCGATGGCCGCCTTGATACCCTGGAACAAACCCGCCTGAAAGGCTTTAAGGTACCGGCCTGGCAACGTGCGGTGTATAAAACCATTGGTGGCACCCCGCAGCTTGACCATGGTTATACCGTGTATGGCGAAGTGGTAAGCGGCATTGATATGGTTGACCTGATTGCCGCCGTGGAAAAAGACAAGAAAGACCGCCCGCTGAAAGATGTGCCCATGACGGTAGAGGTACTCAAAAAGAAAGATTGCAAGCAATTAGATAAACTGCTGAATCTGTAAATATAAAATTGTCATTGCGAGGAGCGATAGTGACGCGGCAACCGCACGCGTGCATATCTCCGTGCGATTGCTACGCTATCGCTCGCAATGACATTATGAAAATATAAAATGAAGATAATTACCTATAACGTGAACGGCATACGTTCGGCCATGACCAAGGGCTGGCTTAGCTGGCTGCAGGCTACCGATGCCGACGTAATATGTTTACAAGAGATTAAAGCTACGCCCGATGTACTCACCGATCTGTTTTTGGTGGAACAAATGGGCTATCAGCATTACTGGTACCCGGCCGAAAAAAAGGGCTACAGCGGTACGGCCATCTTTACTAAACACACCCCTAAACATGTAGAGTACGGCTGCGGCATTGAAGATTTTGACCGTGAAGGCCGTAATATCCGTGTGGATTTTGAAGACATATCGGTCATGAGCGTATACTTTCCATCGGGCTCGAGCGGCGATGAGCGTCAGGTGTTTAAATATCGTTTTTTAGAAGAGTTTGGCGAGTATTTGAACCAGTTAAAATGGGCTTATCCTAAACTGGTGGTATGCGGCGATTATAATATTTGCCATAGACCTATTGATATTCATAACCCAAAATCGAACGCCAACTCATCCGGATTTTTACCCGAAGAACGCGCCTGGATGGATATGTTTTGCGAATCGGGCTTTGTAGATTCATTCCGTCACATGAACAAAGAGCCACACAATTACAGTTGGTGGAGTTTTCGTGCAAATTCGCGCGCCAAGAATTTAGGCTGGCGTATTGACTACAATATGGTGACTAAAGAGCTGGAACCCGCTATTAAACGCGCTGCTATTTTACCCGAAGCCCGCCACTCCGACCATTGCCCGGTGCTGCTGGAGCTGGATGTTGAGATTTAGTAGTCGCTACTATGTGCATACGCTACTAAACCTTTTGGTGGTGCGCTTGTCCATAGTGGTATAAATACCGGCACATGTTGCATTAGAGCACCCGGCCTCGTACTAACAAGATATGATACACACAACCATGAAAAAATTATTGCTTTTAGCCGCTTTGTTAACTGTTACCATTACCGGCTTTGCCCAAACTACCGACCTGCGCCGCAAAATTGAAGTGACCGGCAGCGCCGAACAGGAAGTTACCCCCGATATTATTTATGTAGCCATATCGCTCAAAGAATACATGAACGGTAAGAATAAGGTAGACATCAGCACCCTGGAACGTCAGCTGCAAAAAGCCGTTACCGAGGCCGGTATTAGTAAAGAGGATTTTATGATCAATAACATATCATCTTACAACTACGTTATCGACAAGAAAAAGAACCCCGACTTTTTGGCCAGTAAACAATACCGCATTAAAGTGCGCGATCTGAATGCTATTAACACCATTTTAAGCAAGGTTGATGATAAAGGCATACAATCTACCGGTGTAGATAGCTACGACTATTCTAAACTGGCCGAATTGCGCCAAACATTAAAAATTAAAGCCCTGCAGGCTGCCCGCGAAAAAGCTACATACCTGCTTACCAGCATTGGCGAAAAATTAGGTGGTGCCATAGATATTCAGGATATTGAAAATGAGCAAATGAACCAGCCTATTTATCAAACCCGCATGTTCAAAACTGCCATGGCCGAAGTTGCCGATGCACCGGAGCCTATTGATTTTAAGAAGATTAAGTTAAACTACCAGGTAAGGGCAGTTTTCGAGATAGCTAAATAAGCCTAGTTTAGACTAAGAAGCACTGTTATTTTGAGTGCTAACGAGAAATCTTGTTCGATGCAGTAGTTAACCTATCTTTTGAACAAGATCTTTTACTATACTTCGAGATAACAACTTAAAAGTATTAAAGCCTCAGTCTTACGATTGGGGCTTTAATACTTTTTATACACGTTATACAGCACGTTCAAATCTAACTGCGTTAACTGCGGACTTACGTCTTTTTGAATAAAGTGCAGCTTAAAGGCTGTTATAGCCGATTGTACATTCCTGGTATCGTAACCAATAACGCGTAAAGCGGTAATGTAATCAAAGTTTTCGGGGGCCAGTTCAAGCACCTCGTCGCTCCAGTAGCCAAAGCCTTTTTGGGCAAGCGTTTGCCATGGGAAATAAGCACTTGGGTCGGTTTTGCGGCCGGGGGCAATATCAGAGTGGCCTATAAAATTAGCCGTAGGGATATTGTAGGCTTTTTTAAGCTTAGCCAGCAACAATAATAGGCTCTTCATTTGCGCCTCCTGAAAAGGTTCCAGTCCGTTGTTATCAATTTCGATGCCTATGGAGCAGCTGTTCATATCGGTAACGCTCCCCCATTTGCTAACACCTGCATGCCACGAGCGCAGGTAATCATTCAGCATATGGTATACCTTACCATCGCGGCCCACCACATAATGGGCACTCACCTGCGTACGTACCAACGTAAAGGTATTCAGCGTTTGCCGCATCGAATCTTGCGCCGTATGGTGAATGATCACATAATTGGGCTTGCGCAAATTAAAATTCACCGTACTCACAAACTCCGACGGAATGCGGTTACCGGCGCTATCGGCCAAAGCTACCGTATCCTGTACTTTGGCAATATCCAGCAGGCTATCTATCTGGCTTTTGTAAACCTTAGTACTGTTATTAACTACCGTAACCGGTTTACGGGTCTTGCAGGAAGAAATAGCTATAAAAAAGAGGAGGGTGTAGAAATAGGGCTTAAAATTCATGTCCAATTGGTGTGCTCAACTAATACTTTGAACTCCGCTAATTTAAGTAAAGTATTCGCAGGTTCATTAGTTTGTTCTACACATTCAAACTCATGAAAGGTATGGTCTGTTTCATCATCCCATGAATTAAAATGCAGATCGGGCAACTGCCACTGGCCGGCATAAAACCACCTGCCATCAATAAGTTTACTTTGAATAAGCGCATTAATTTGGTGGATAGGAAAATTATTATTCTCTTTTAAAATTACAGAACCGAAATTCTTGTAGTTGGCGGCGTCTCTATAGAGATAAGATAGTTTGATATTGGGCACATGACAAAATTAGTTTTAATACCAACCGTGTCAATCGGAGATAAGTGAACTATGCAATAAACTTGTCATTATGATATTTTAGAAATTCCGCATCAGGATCAAATTTTTTAGGCATTAAAATTTGTTTTCCATCGTAGTCAATGAAGTTTTGCTTTATACTCGGAATACCTTGATGGGTATAGAATTTGGATGATATTTTAATCTTTAAGTCGTCAGTTACGGTTATTAAGTATCTGTCAAATGCTTTATCGTGCAAGGTGTTTAATGACAACCCATTTTTAGGGTTTAACTGATTAACCTTATCCTGGCTCCATGGTAATATATGGCTGGCAACTAAAAGTTCTGGGATATCTATACCTGTGATACAACACTTAGAGTTAAAATTGGATAACACTACCTTTCTAAATATCGATTGATTTACCCTAACTTTGATTGATCTTTCTGCTTCTTTACCTTGTAAATGACCAAAAATTTCCAAGTCAACCTTATACTCTTGAGCAACGGTGGTCTTTTTCTTTTGAGCTAATATGCTTTCTCCCTCAATAAACTCTTGATCCCAATTATGCATGTATTCCTGCCAAATTTCTTTGTCAAGCTTACTGATATTAGGCAAGCCCCCAATACCTCTTTCTTTCAATTTTGGATCTAAGCTTGCTAAATTCGCTAATTTACGTGCAATAGAACTTGGTGACCTATCTATTAAATTTGCCAGTTGAATTACGTCGGCATTACGATTGTGCATCTGTCCAAAAGGAATTTTACAATAAAGATTAATAGCTAAAATTGTTTCCTCTCTTGTCCATAGCCGCTGCCCTTCTTTCATACATATAATGTTTATTCAAATGTATATAGAAAAGCAGCCTTTATACTAATTCAAATCCGGGCTGTTAAAAGTTTCTCCCTGCTTCACATCGCCGGTTTCGAAACCTTTTTTAAACCAGTATACACGCTGGGCGCTCGTACCATGGGTAAACGAATCGGGCGATACCTGTCCTTTAGTTAACCTGTCGTCGCCTATGGCATTGGCAGCGTTTAGGGCTTCGTCTATATCGCCTGCCTCTAACAGGCCTCTTTTATTTTCGTAGTAAGCCCATACACCGGCATAAAAATCGGCCTGTAATTCCAGCTTTACTGAGAGTTTATTGTATTCTTCTTCGCTTAATTGCTGGCGTGCCTGATCCATTTTGTCGGATACACCTAACAGCTTTTGCACATGATGGCCTACCTCATGCGCTATTACGTAAGCGCGGGCAAAATCGCCGGCGGCGCCAAAGCGTTGTTCCAGTTCGGTAAAAAAAGATAGGTCTAAAAATACTTTTTCATCGCCGGGGCAATAGAACGGGCCGGTAGCCGAACCGGCAAAGCCGCAGCCGCTGGTTTCAACACCTTGTTCAAAAAAGTGGATAGTAGGTTCTTTATAGGTACGGCCCATATCACTAAACAACTGGTTCCAGGTGTCTTCGGTATCGGCCAGTACTACGCGGGCAAACTTTTGTTCGTCATTTTGCGATTGGGTAAGTTTGGTATTTTCTTGCGTACCCTGGCTTTGGCCATTGTTACCTCCCTGAAACATTTCGGTAGGGTTTACGCCGGTGAACATATAGATCACAAAACCAATAATTCCTAAAACGCCGCCGCCTAAAGCCATACGGCCGCCACCGCTGCTACTGCCTTGTTCCGCGTTACTGCTTTCGCGTCTGCCCATCCATTGCATAGTATCTGTAATTTATGTGTTAGGGTGTAACAGGGAAACAGGTAGGATTGTTTAGGGAGAGCTGCTTTAGGCTTGTGCTGCTTGTTAAGTATTGCTACTATGGGTTCTGTCGCCAAGGATAGAATGAGGTGCATTGCAGCACAAACAAGGGTTTAAAACCAATAGTATCGACAGAGATTGCTCCGTACCTGCAATTGCGAGTGGAATTATTCTCCTTGCAGCTGGCTTCTCGAAATAATAAAACCTACCAGTTCATCAATAGGATGACGGATGATCTTGCCGGCGTTCACCCCATTTTCTTCGCATAGCGCTTTCAATTCTTCGCGGAAAAAGTAGGCAATAGACCCCACAAAGTGGCAGATATACTCCTGGTATTGAGGATATGATTTAATGTTGATATTAATAAATTCGAGCAACCCTTCGCGTAGTAAGGCTTTACCATAATCGGTATGTTGTATATCGGTTAAAAAACGGGCAAACGAAGCCAGATAAGAATTACCGGCCCGCTTTAAGTACACATTTTCTATGACATCATCTTTGGTGATAGGGAAAGCGTTTTTAAACAAGGCACTCACCTCGGCCGGCATAGTGCCATAAAGGTAGTGCGTAATTAAAGCTTTGCCAAACCAGGTACCCGAGCCTTCATCGCCTAAAATGTAGCCTAAGCCATGCTTGCCGGCATCCACTTCCTCGCCGTTAAAATAGGAAATATTTGACCCTGTGCCCAGCACGCATACCAACCCCTTATGATGCCCGCAGGTGGCATAGGCCGACCCCAGCAAATCGCTGTCTACACTAATAAATGCACGTGGAAAAAGCTGAGTAAGTGCATTGGAAACCACTTCGCGCTTATCGGGGCTGGAGCAGCCTGCGCCAAAAAAATATATCTCTTCAATCAACGGAAAATGATTGACCATAACCGGAGCCTGCTCCTGTATAAGCTTGACGATCTCTTTTTCCGTTAAAAAATAGGGGTTTAAACCTCCTGTACTAAATTTAACCGGCTTTTGCTTATCTGATGCCAGCACCCAGTCGGTTTTTGAAGATCCGCTATCGGCTACTAATATCATGCGCTTAACTCTTCCAGTATTTTTTGGGTAAGCGGTTTATGAATGAACTGGGTAATGTACTTGTTCTGGCCCGAACGCTTCACATCAACCGGATCGAGCGATGAAGAAAGCATGAAAATTTTAGTAGAGCTCTTATCGTGATCTTTCAGCTTATCATATTCCTGCAAAAACTCAAAGCCGTTCATTAAAGGCATACGCAGATCTAAAAAAATCACGTCAGGTTTAACAGAACCATTCCTGATCGCATCAATGGCTTCTGCCGCAGATTGTTGTACCACAATCTTCTCCGCAAAATTACTGCTTTCCAGTATTCTCCGGGTAACGAAATTATCAATGTAATTATCGTCAATCAATAAGCAGATCTTGTAGCCATTATGCATCACACCAAATTTATGCTTTTAACTCCATATAAAAAATAGCAGTTACTTTTTACTGAATGCTTATACTACCAGTAATTTGCTTCAACGTGGTTTCGGCTACTTTTGACTGGTATTGTGCATTATAAAATACCGATTGTGCATCTAAATAATTTCGTTGCGCTTCTCTGATCTCTAAAGGCGTAATGGTACCCAACCGATATTTTTCCAGCGAGATATCTAAACTTTTACGCGATATTTCCACATTTGACTGCCCCAGTTTAATCAATTCTAACCCAGAAAGGTAACTACTGTACAGGTTACTGATCTGCGCCTCTATCTCAATACGCGTTTGAGCGGCATTTAATTTAGAATTATCTATCTGTAACTTGGCATTACGCTCGCGCCGCCATTGGTTTAAACCATCAAAAATATTGATAGTTGCTGCCAAACCGTAGTTTAAACCGTTTGAATTTTGTACCCGTGCAAAACCTGCGGGATTGGCACTTTTGCTCCACGTATATCCCGAGGTTACCGATACCTGCGGATAACGCGTTGCCCTGATCTGTTTTAAATTAATCTCTGACAAGCGCTGACTAATTTGTGCCGATAGTATGGCCGGGTTTTGTGTTTGCGCCTGATTGATAATATTAGCTAACACCAGGCTTTGATCAACCACAATGGTGTCAGACACGTTAAATTCTGTCTGCGGATCGCGCGAAAGGATGCGGTTCAGTTCAATTTTGCTGGCTTTGAAGTTTTGCTGCTGGCCAATTAGCGTAGCCGTATCAGTGTTCAATGCCACTTGCGCGTTATACACATCTAACCGTGCTACACGCCCAACCTGAAACCTATCGTTAGCATAACGCAGCTGCGTGCGCGAAATGGCAATCACACTCTGCAAAGCTTCAATTTGCTTTTGCTGATTAATGAGGTCGAAATAAGTAGCAATTACTGATGATACCGTACGTTGTATGGTATCTTGTAACCGTACCTGGCCTAACTCCCTGCGCTGCTTCAAAGCATCATAAGTGGCAAACATATTAAAGCCGTCAAAAATGGTCCAGTTTAAATCTACCCCATAGTTACTACCGGTATTGTTGGCGCCGTTAATACGGTTAACCGTACTGTCTGACCGGGTTTGGGTAGTACTTTGAATACTGTTGGCAATGGTATAACTGCCGGTTACCGTAGGCAAAAAGCGGGCATTACCCAACGTAACATTGTTTGCGGCAATGGTTGATGTGTTTTTAGACAAACGGATATCATAATTATTTTGCAGCGATATTTCGACGGCATCTTTTAACGTAAGAATGGGTGCATTGGGCACCTTATTGTTTTGCGCCTGTACAGAAGTTACCCCTATAACAAAGCTCAAAATAAGATAGATGAATTTACTTGATCTCATAAACAGCTTACAGGTTTTCAATTAATAAAGGCTCTTTCTTGGTTTCATCTACCGGTTCTTTATCAGGATCGCGACGGGTTTTAGAGGCCAGCAATACGTACATCATCGGGATAACGTAAAGTGTTAAAATCAACGAGAACATCATACCACCCATAATAACAATACCTAACGATACACGGCTTTTAGCACCGGCACCCAAGGCAAAGGCAATAGGTACCGCGCCTAATACTACGGCAAAACTGGTCATTAAAATGGGGCGTAAACGGGCAGTGGCTGCTTCAACTACGGCATCGTACTTTTTAAGCCCATGCTCCATACGCTGGTTAGCAAACTCTACAATCAAAATACCGTTCTTGGTTACCAAACCCACCAGGGTAATCATACCAATTTCGCTGAATATATTGAGTGTTTGGTTAAACAGCCATAAGGATATAAACGCGCCAGAAATAGCCAGCGGTACGGTAAGCATTACAATAACCGGATCCATAAAGCTTTCAAACTGGGCGGCCAGCACCAGGTAAATCAATAGCAAGGCAAAGCCAAAGGCAAATAAAATATTAGATGAGCCCTCG
>Ga0265780_10007285_pt1 | contig 13610 bp, 30 predicted proteins | sample P1T30metagenome_FD_192432 | JGI IMG/M metagenome (GOLD analysis project Ga0265780, IMG submission 192432) | Plant litter microbial communities from East Loma Ridge, Irvine, California - P1 T30 | ecosystem: Environmental > Terrestrial > Plant litter > Unclassified | place: USA: California... | reverse complement strand
ACGATGTTGGTTGACTTGTTCTTGATTGCTACGTGAGGGTGCTACGGAGGTGTACATGACCTGAGACGAGTAGAGCCGAAGTAGGATCGAGTCGGCTCGTTGGGCAGCGTCAAGCTGCCGACGTCCTCACTGATACTCATGATCCGACAAGCAATGAGTTCACGATCAAAAGCACAGATGATATTGTACCGTACGCTTCTAACGCACCATATCATCCATCTCCATCCATTCTTCCACGCCCTACAACTTCGCCCTCACCACTCCACCCTCATCTATCCTCTTCCCCTCCCCATCGAACCATATCTTCTTGCCGCTGCGCAGACTATCCTGCAGCGCAACCCCAATCTTCACCGCCTCGATACTACTCCCCAAATCCACAGGAACCTCCCTATCCTCAATCACACACTCCGTAAACTGCCGCGCCTCCTCAACAAATGCCTGTTCAAACCGCTCATAATAGTTCTGCGGAATGCCCCTCTCCACACCGCTACTAGTGTGACTCTCCAGCAAATCACTCGCCGGATTGCCATTGACGACGAGTTTCCCCTTCGTGCCGATGATCTCAGTCATATCGTGTTGCCCCGGCGCATTCATGCGCGAACTATAAAAATAAGCGATTTGCCCGGTGTGAAATTCCACGACGCCGATGCCGTTGTCTACGTCGCCGTGTTTGGCGAGGCCTGGTTCCACGGCTGTGACGCCGAATGCGGTTGCGGATTTTACGTTGGGGAGGGAAGGGGGCGAGGTGTGTGTGGAGAAGAACCAGAGCGCCAGGTCGATGTCGTGGATGTTGCAGTCGATGAAAATGCCGCCCGAGAATTGGGCGTAGTCGACGAAGAAGCCGCTGGGGTCTAGGGGTGGTGTTAGTAGGAGGAATGTATTATGTGGGGGGTGGGGAAAGGGGGGAGGGGAAGTACCGTATTTGTCGCATGTTTGTGATCGGAGGATGGTAGGGCGTCCGATGGAGCCGGATTTTGTGTGTGCGTACGCGGCGAGATATGAGGTGTCGAAGCGGCGTGAAAAGCCACACATGACTTTCTGCTTTGGATGGCGAGCCGCAGCGTTAAGAACTTCTTTACACTGCACATCCCCATCAGCATCATACCCTCGTCACCACCATCATCTCAAAACCACTCACCACATCCACCTCCGTACTTAACGGCTTCTCACACAGCACATGCAACCCCCTCTCAATCGCCTTCACACTCTGCTCCGCATGCGCCGTCGTAACAGTAGCAACACACACCGCCTCGAGCCCCTCATGCTGCAGCATCAAGTCGTAGTCAGTGTAGATCTTGACGCCCCAGGGCTCGAGGTGCTCTTTTGCCCATGCGAGTTCGGAGGGAACGTCGGGCGTGAAGGCTGCGACGAGGGAGGCTTGGGGCACGCGGTGGAGGAAGTGAAGGGCGTGGCGGGCGCCCATGCGGCCGAGGCCTGAGATGGCGATTTTGAGGGTGCGGAGGGGTTTGGGCATTGTTGGTGTGTTGGTAAGAAGTAAGGGAAAATAGAGAAGAGTCTGAGGAGTAGTAGAAGGAGTGAGAGAGTTCTTGCTGATATGTTGAGTACACCGCTGCTTCCTTCCCTAATTCTTGAGGTCATAGCTCCTTCTCAGGGTCCAGTCTAACGCTCTGCCGTGTCAAATGAAGCCGATCTTTCATCTCTTCCTTCATCGCGACGACATCAACTACCGCACCATCAACGAACATGTCCAAGGCGGAAAACAAAATCTACGGGTGCTGGACAAAAGCGCCGACAATAGCCAGATCGCTACAGTCGCGGGTGAGTCGGCTCTCCAGGAATGGCAAAATCGACAGATGCGATGAATGAGAAGACGGTGCCGAACATCGTGATGATTTCCTGCAGGTGTTGGGGATGGAAGTGTGGAGTTTGTGTGGAGTTGCGACGCTCCAGGTCGAGTATCGCCGAACGGCGAGAATTTCCCCTTTGGAACATGCACGTCTTTATTCTCCGCATCGCTCCATTAATATGTGGCTGACTCGGGACAAGGCACATCGGCGCAGAAAATGATCGAGATGTTCTGGAAGCATGAGAAGCCACCGGAGAGCCTGCAGAGAGGGCAAGTGTTTGTGGCCGAATCATATGTCATCAAGACTCCTTCAAGTCTTCGCGAGGTTGGTCTCTGAAGCGTACGTCACGTTCAATGTTTGAGGAGATGTTTTTGTTTACGGATTTTTGACATATACGACCCTATAGGTTCGCCTTATCCTCACTAGTACCAGTCTCAAGCACGACCTTGATGACCAGATTCCCCTTGTCATCTTTCGTTTTACCAGCCATGTCGAACGCTTCTACCGCTGCCTCCAACCCGGTGAACCGATGAGTGACCAGCTTGCTGAAGTCTGGGTAGTCTGGTCCTTTCTTTGACACCACTTCGATGCCAGTCGGGTATGTATTCGCGTATCGGAACACGCCTAGGATGTCGACTTCGCGCAGTGCGGCGGCGGAGATTGGGAGTGTTTGTATGGGCGTGCCCATGCCGATGAGGAGCATCTTACCACCCGGTCTTGTCGCCTTTTCAATGTCAGCTTGCTCCACCTTCTTCAGTTCCAGTGAGACTCACGAATATAGACGCCTGCACGCACGACGGCACACCCGTACACTCAAACACGGCATCCACCTCGCCAATCTCTGCGCCACTCTCCTTCGTTATCTTTCCAATCGCCGCAGCAGTCTCCTTCGCAATGTCCAACTGCTCTTCTATCGTTGCACCCCGCTTCATAGGTACAGTGAACTTATGGTGCGCAAACTTGTTCTCCACCGCAAACTTGACGCGTCCCTCGTCGATGTCTGCTATCACCACCGTACCCGCACCTGATATCTTCGCCATAGCAGCCACTAACAGACCTACCGCCCCAGCTCCAAAGACCAGTACTGTCGCGCCAGGGGCCAATTGCGCCCGTTTCGACGCCTGTATCGCAACGCCGAGCGGTTCCAGAAGTGCGCCGAGATCGAGACTGACATCTTCCGGCAACCTATTCCTCGTCAGCCTAGTTCCCCTCTTCTTTCGTCACGGGTGTAACGCACTTATGACACCACGCACTCGGATGATTAATCCGATCCTGCATCGTGCCCTGCGCATGCGGAAACGCCTTGGCACTACTCCTAAACCTCATGCCCTTGCAGATATTATACCTCCCCTCCTTACACCTCTCACAGCTCTCGCACGGCAGTCCTACTTCTAGCGCTACTTTATCGCCCACTTCAAAGCCTGTTACTTCTGACCCCAGCGCGACGACAACGCCAGCTGATTCGTGGCCTAGCGACATGGGCTCTTGGACTAGGATGTCGCCGTTGCGGAAGTGCCGGTAGTAATGTAGGTCTGAGCCGCAGAGGCCGGTGCTGCGGATGGAGATTTGGAGCTCGGTGGGGGAGGGGGGAAAGATGGAGCGTTCTTCCTGTGTGTGCATTAGAGATTTGAGCGAATGGTAGGGCTTATGAGCATACGATTCGGAGGTCTTTCGCGCCATGTAGAACAGAAGCGCGGATCTGCCGCGGCTCGAATTGGAGGTCTGGTTTCGCGTCTGTCGACATTATGGGGAGGTTCGACTGTGAGGTTGGTTTAGAAAATGAGGAAGAGTAGAGGTAAGAAGCTGGAGCTACAGCAACTGAGGCAGAAAGGAAAGGAAAGGAAAGATAGTCTGGAAGCCGTTACACGCATCGTGACTCGGCGCGCTTTGCCCCAGCCAAAAACTAACTCGGCGTTTGCTTTCAAACGCCGACGACTCTTGGTGGGGCAGTTCCGAGTGAGTTCCGAACGGGGACATCGTCTTTTGCCGACGAAAAGTCCCGCAAACCTCTCTTGATCACTCAAGATCTCGTCCTCATTCAATTCCGGCTTCAATCCTTAAGCAGACTACCATTGATTCCCATTCTTCTCGCTTGAAGCTTACACTTGCAACACCACCATTCCGAGCATCTAAATAAACGACAACATGCCCACCGTCCAAGAACTCTTCTCCCTCGAGGGCCAAACGGCCCTCGTAACAGGCGGCACACGAGGAATAGGCCAAGCAATGGCCATCGCCCTCGCCGAAGCAGGCGCAAACATCCTCCTCGTCCAAGTCCGTCCACCCCACTCCTTCCCCACACCCAACTAACCCATCCACCCACAGCGCGACACCTCCAACACCACCACCAAAACGCACATCGAATCCCTCGGCCGCACCGCAAAAATCTACACCGCAGACCTCTCCTCCCCGCCCTCCGTCTCCGCCCTCATCCCCACCATCCTCGCCGACGGCCACAGAATCCACATCCTCTTAAACTGCGGCGGCATCCAAGCGCGGCACCCCGCGCACCAATTCCCCGACGCAGACTGGCAGAACGTCCTACAAGTTAACCTCACATCCGTCTTCACTCTATGCCGCGACGTAGGCGCACACATGCTCGCGCAAAAAGACGATCTCCCCATGTCCAGCCGCGGAAGTATCATCAACGTAGCCAGCCTACTGACCTTCCAGGGCGGAATCACGGTGCCCGCATATGCAGCGTCCAAGGGCGGCGTCGGACAATTGACCAAGGCGCTGAGCAACGAGTGGGCGGGGAAGGGCGTGAGTGTGAATGCGATTGCGCCGGGGTATATTGCTACGGATATGAATAGTGCGTTGTTGGGGGATGAGGCGCGCGCGAAGAGTATTCTTGAGAGGATTCCGGTGGGGAGGTGGGGTGGCCCCGAGGATTTTAAGGGCGTGGTGGTGTGGTTGGCTAGTGGGGCGAGTGCGTATGTGTCTGGGGAGATTGTTACGGTTGATGGGGGGTGGATGGGGAGGTAGGGGTGGGATGGTGGGATGTGTGTCGGTGTGTTTTAAGATATCAATTGAGAAATATGGATTTCACTTTCATCGTGGATCTATCTTTTGGGTATCTACCACGACTCCCCTCCCTCCAACCTCCTCCATATTTATCCTTTATCCACTCAAATCCATCCCCCCCGGCTTATCCGCAAACCCACAATCCACCCCAAAAGGCGGATACACATAACGCGTAATACCCTTCGTCTTATGCACATTCTCCAGCACCTCCATATCCGCCGCATCCAACTGTATAAGCTTCCGATTCTCGTCGATGCGCGAGGGCGTCACTGATTTAGCGAGCACCGAGGATCCGCGCGCGACTGTAACAACATCAGCATAATTCCCAAAGATCAGCGCAGAGCGCAACGAAGTATACAAAGACACAAGAAAAGAAAAGGAAAGTTTGACTCACGGTGCCAACTCAACAACACACACGCCGCCCCAACCCCATGTTTCCCCGCCACCTCAAGCACCCCCTCATCCCCACACAACGGACTCCCCGTACTCCCCAACGGACTATACGCCGTAACATGAATACCTTTCTCCCTACAAAAATCCACAATATCCTGTTGCGGCAGCAGCGGGTGGTTTTCTATCTGGTTTACTGCGGGCACGATGGTAGCGTGGGAGAGCAGCTTGGTCAGGTATTTTACGGAGTAGTTTGCTACGCCGATTGCGCGGAGTTTGGAATGGGGGCGTTGGAGGAGGGATTCGAGGGAAGTCCAGGTGGAGAGGTGGGTTGTTGAGAGGGAGAGGTCGCGGGTGCCGTCTGGGTGTTTGGGGAAGAGGGGGTGGTTGCCTGTAAGTCGTAGTATTAGCTATCACCATGTTCCCAAGATCCTTTGCGTTTCTTACCGTTAGGATTCATCGGCACCGGCCAATGCACCAAAAACAAATCCAAATACCCCACCCCCAACGCCCCCAAACTCCTCTCCAACCCCTCCTCAACCCTCGTATGAAACGTACACCACAACTTCCCCGTAATAAACAGCTCCTCCCTCTTCACTATGCCCCTGCCCATAACGTCCGCCAGCGCAGCGCCGACTTCGTCTTCATTCTGGTAGCAGAACGCGCAGTCGATGTGTCGGTAGCCGCTCTCGATGGCGTGTATAACCGCCGCTTTGACTTCGCCGGGCGCGGATTGCCAGGTTCCGAGGCCGAGGGCGGGGATGGAGGCGCCGGTGTTGAGGGGGATGGAGGTGTTCATTTTGGGTGGGGGGTTGAGGATGGAGGTGGGTGTGGCTTTTAGGATGAAGGAGGTGAGGGAGGGGTTCATTATGGTGGAGGGATTGGGTATATGTTATATGTACTGGGCACGGTGTTGTTTCGGCTTTTGCTACAATTGATTTGTTTACTTGCGCTGCGTCATCTGATTGATGTGTTTATATTGTTCCGAAGGACCCCGCCAAAAACATGCCCCGCCGGCCTAGCTTCGGTCCGGGGTCGACATTTGAGGCTCAGCAGAGTTTTGCGTGCCTAGGGACGCCAGCTTGATTGAGGGCGTGTCGGGCAAGTCAAGACCGAGATGCACGTGAAAGAGGTGGGTGGTTGGAAAACAGCGCTGGCGTCATGGTGCAGCCGTTGCGCCTGATCTGCAAATATTTCCGATACAACGTGCATAGGTGGCGGCGAGAACTACTGCTTCGAGAAACAAATGGGGAAAATTACGCCGCGCAGCGTTCATCGAGACTAAACACCATTGATAGCTCGAAACTAGCAGAACCTAACCAACCACCAGCACTACATTCCCGCTCAACGACCGTAAGCTCAGTTTTCCAGAACTCCAGGTTCCGCGATGGTGGCGGTGGGAATTCCCTCGCGGCGCGGTTCTGCCTGCTTTGAGACGGGCGTTGCGGGGACAGATGGGTTGAGTGGGTATGGGATTGAGGATGTGAGAATTCTGCTGGGCTTGAGAGGCTGGCGTTATGTCGGGGGGAAAGATGGGACTATTGTGTGGGAAGTGGGTATGTTCTGGGGCCGTGGAGGATAAGTACTTGTGTTTCCTGCGCTGGGCTTTCACTCATCTTTACATCTACTCCCAACATCTTTACCTCCTCAAACATATTCTAGACCCATCATTGTCATTGCATTTGTCTTGAGATACACAACTCGTCTTCACCCCTACCATCCACCATGGCCCCAAGCGCCATCTTCCAAGAGCCCAATGTGGCCACAGACTTCCACAACCACCGCGACGGCTCCGCCCTCGAAGCGACCTCAGACCTAATCGATGAAGTGAACGTCCTGAAGGCTACCATGAAGGTGAAGAATGGCACCGCCACACGAAAAGAGAAGGATATCCACGATCAATCCCAATTCGACGCCTCAAAAGACAAGTCCCAATTCCGGCAATACGAAGCCGCCTGCGACCGCGTCAAAAACTTCTACCTAGAACAACACACCAAGCAAACCGTCGCATACAACCTCAAAGCGCGCGAATCCTTCAAGCACAAAGTCCGCGCCGAAATGACCATCTGGGAAGCCATGCAGAAACTCAACACGCTAATCGACGAATCCGATCCAGACACATCCCTCAGCCAAATCGAGCACCTCCTACAATCCGCCGAAGCTATACGGCGCGACGGAAAACCGCGCTGGATGCAGCTCGTCGGTCTCATACACGACTTGGGCAAGTTGTTGTTTTTCTACGACGCTGAGGGACAGTGGGATGTCGTAGGCGATACATTCCCCGTCGGCTGCGCATTCTCCCCCCTCATCATATACCCCGAGACATTCACTTCCAACCCCGACTTCACCGATCCCATCTACTCGACCGAGCACGGCATCTACGTCCCCGGCTGCGGACTGGACAACGTGATGCTATCATGGGGCCACGACGAGTACCTGTACCACATCATGAAGGCGCAGTCAAGTATTCCCGACGAAGGGCTCGCGATGATTAGGTATCATAGTTTTTACCCGTGGCATAAGGAGGGGGCGTATGGGTGGATGATGAACGAGAAGGATGGGAGGATGTTGGAGGCGGTGAGGGCGTTTAATCCGTATGATTTGTATAGTAAGAGTGATGGGGTGCCGGATGTGGAGGAACTCAAGGAGTACTACAAGGATATTATCGAAGAGTACATTGGATGGGATAGGAAGATTAAGTGGTAGGAGATATAGGTGTAGCGGCGATGGAGGTTGGGACGAATGTATCTTTTGGTGTGAGCGGAGAGCCGGAAAGGCCCGCGTTAGCAAAAGAAGCTTTGAATCCTGCATGTGTGTTCATCGCGAGCTGTCTCGCTCCGAATCTTGAACGTGATCGGATGTGCGAATATGTTAATGCAAAGTCCGAGACACTCAGGAACCCATCAAAAGCTCATCGTTGGTGCTATAAAGCATGTCATTGATCACTACTTACTTGAGTAGCGAAACTACAAAACCGAAAATAAGCGCGAGGTATCTAACACTCTCGCATGGAAGAATTCGGGACAACAACTGCTTGGGGCCAGATGATGACCACAACACCAATGCGAAAAGAATTTGAAATGGAAATGGCCGTTACCGGTGGCAATTTTGAGGCCGTTGAACGTCGTCTCGTCGTTTCGTCGTCGTGATGATACAATTTTTTGTCTACCCACATGACTCCTCGTGAGCCAAACATGGTGAAAAGAACGCGCGACAGGGAAGATTGTCAGCAATAGCAGACATGCCAAAACTCAAAAGGGAGGATGGTAAAAGATTGAGCACATGATCATGATGATGTTCGCACCTGATCCAAGCCTAGCGGAGGAGACGTGGTATTCGCCAGGATAGCTGCGAGTCTAGAGCTCGAGTCCTGAGTAGCCGCTCACCACGAGTTGGGTGCTGTAGTCTGACCATCAGTAGAGTCAAGTATCTGCGGCCACAACATCGCCTCCCTCTTCTCAGCCTCAGCCTTAGCCTTCTCTTTCTTCTTGTACAGCGCGTACGCCGCTTCTCGATTCGGTGTCACGCGTTTCGGGGCCCCGACGTCCTGTCCAATGGCAGGGAGCGAGAGGTGCTTAGTAGCGATTGTGTGCGAGGGCTTGGAGAAGGCCGCTTGCATGACTTGTCCGAGTGTCTGGCCGTTCTCGAGCGCTTGGGCTTTTTGTTGACGCAGGCGTGCGAGTTCGGTAGCTTCGACGGGTTTTGGATCGTGATAGGTGTATTGCATGCGGCCTTTCTCGCCGTGTAGGCCTGGGGCGCGGTACGTGTACCTGAGTCCAGTGTCAGAGTTCTCCTAGAAAATCTAAGCGAGATCGGACGTACGAGCCAGCTTCCGCGTCATGTTCTTCGAACGTTGAGACAAGGCGTTTTCCGCCACCGCCGGGTAGATCGACCACGAAGGAGGGCATCATGAAACCTGACAGTGTGCCGCGGAGTTGCTTGTCGAGGTTGATGATCTCGCTGAGGGGTGTTCGGAGATCTTCGACGCCCTTGACCATGTCGCATTGGTAGATGTAGTACTAGAGACCTTTGTCAGTGATCATTCGATTTGAAGTCGAAAGGCTTAAGAGATGTGGTGTAGCTGGACGGGCAATGACTTACCGGCTGAATATTGATATCCGCGAGTGTTTGGATGAGGTCTGACAAGGCTTCCTTTGTGTTGTTGACGCCGTTCAGAAGCACCGCTTGATTGCGCACTATTACTCCGTGCTCAAACAAGTAGTTTGCGGCTTTCCGTGTGACCCACGCTACGACGGGGTTATTGTTTGTCTCTACAGCGAAAAATCACACTTACTGATTTCGTTTGCGTGGTTTATGTGAGTGTGAAGGCACACCTGCTTGCCCTGCTTCCTACCCTGTTTCGACAAATCGATCAACACGTCAGTCCATGGGTCGCCTGATTGGCAGCGCCCTGGAGCGACTGCAAGGCCTTTGGAGGCTAAGCGAATTCGCTTGATGTGTGGGATACTGAGTAGCCTGTTGTTTGTGAGCCACTGCGAGTCTTGTGTCAAAAAGCATATCACTTACCGCTCACCGATCTCACGCAGATGATCCGGTTCGAGATAGTACGCGTCACCACCCGAGACCACAATGTCCTGAAGATCTGGATGGCTCTCAATGTGATTGAAGATGACTTCCCAGCGCCTACGGCTCGGCTTTTGAGGCTTCTTCGTCACTGTGTCCGTCTGCTCGCCAACTGCGTATGAACGTGTACAGAACCTGCAATAGACTGGGCATATGGAGGTAGCTGTTGATAGTCAGCATGAATACTGAGTAATCTGGCTGCGCCAAAGTTACTTGCCCAAGAACAACGCTCGGCCGGGGTAGCGATGGACCAAACCAGGAACGGCTGCAATGGATGGATCAGCATATATCGAAATAAAATTGAAAGGACAAATACTCACGACTGTCCTCCTCTTCGTGCAGAGAGTCGAGGCCAACCTGGAGAGAAGATCACAAAATCAGCGTCTGTTTCACAGGCAGTGCGTTGGTATATGGATTACACTCTCGTGATCCGGGAGGATAGCGCTCGCCAAAGGGATAAACTGTTTCCGGACCGGGTCATCGAGGGGATTCTTCCAGTCTATTCGGGAAAGAATGTGGGGCGTAAGTCGGATCGCCATCGGCGCTAGTTTGACAGCAGACACAGCATCGTTGATAAAGTCTTCTTTACTTCGTATGTCCTGAAGCAGCGGGTTCGAAGACAGGCCCAGTACGTCAGGTAGGGCTGCAGCTAGGAATCTCGATAGCTTGTCCTTGCCTACGACAGTGTTGCGAAGCTGAGAAGGTTAGCCAATCCCGAGAAGTAGCACACTTCACATGCCTGCCATCGATAAGTATTGAACTCCTCCACAGATGTGTCTCTCCAAGGTGTATCCCTCCAGTATTTCTCACCGTCAGTGAACTGAGCAGCAAGACCGCGTACTTGCAATGCTTGCAGACGCGGAAGACAGGGTCGCGTCGCCCTTCTCGAAGCTAGGACGCGAGACATGGCCATAGCAAAGGACTGTTTGAGCTAGGAAGAAACGATGTGAAGATGGGAGATACTGCAAGCGAGGATTCGCGCACACAGGACTGCTGTATTTAAGAGGCCTCTGCCAGCGCCGAGCGGTGAAACGCTTGAGTATCTCTGATAAGACCCTGCAGCCAGGACGAATAGGGGCTGCTGGCGAGAATTTCTCATCTAGTACCACGGAGGCGATCCATAACGAGGACGCTTCATGCGCTTAGGTCCTCTGTGCACCACACATCGAGAAGAATGATTTGCTCGGATGCTTGCGATTGTCCATCTAGTGCTCTCATGGGCCCACGACTGAACTAACGTGTATCTGGAAATCTTCGCCATGGGTCGAGATGAAACACAACATGTCGTCTTCGGTGAATTGAAATGGAGATGAGTGGGTGACACCAAGCCAATGAAAAAGGCCAATAGCTTACAATGACATCTCGTTGCATTGCTAATGTGGAGCGAGCGGTAACGCAACGGAAGGCATTGCCGTCTGGTCGCACGTCTGATAGGATTAGATATGGCATATTGACTCCCAGCTAGATCCAAGGGAGGGAGTCATGTACTATCACAGATTGGTACCGACGTGGACAGTTTACAGATTAAGCAGTCAATAAGGCCCCAGGTCGTCGTAGCTTGCAGACCAAGTACCGACGATAGGGAGTCCAATTGTTTCAAGGCAGAGAATCCGTTGCCAGGGTCCTGGCCACGGGCGCCTGCAGCGGTGTGGAGCGGTGTAGGCATGGTCCAGAGTCGTACAGAATCTGAGATCAAGGCTTGCGGGTGACGCGTCCAAGTGCAGTGCGTAGACATGCTCGACAAAGGCGTGAAGGTGCAGCTGAGGGCACATTGAAGTTGAACCCCGTCCAAATCATCATCGGTGAAGAACCAGCGGCAGTTGAATGGAACGGGCCGACGGCGTGTAACCGGCTTCATGGAAATTGGGTTCATCACGAATTCTGTGGTGTTGTTGTGGGCTTCGTTTAATGACTCTCTCGTGAGACGTTACACCGGGGAAGTGTTGGAAGCTGCTCGCGCTGTTAGCGCCACGCTTCCTTGCACATCGCCAAGCCAAGCCAATGACCTCAATTCCCAGACTCACATCGCATTTCCGAAGCACGACAACTCAACGATAATCACAACCATACCATGGCTGACTCACCCTCTGCCTCCGGAGCTCAGCCTGGCGAGTCCCCGGCCCAGACTAAGGCACGTCTTCGCAGAGAGCGTTTAGCCGCAAAGAGCGGTGCCTCGCGCCTACAGCAGATCACCGCATTACAAGGAGGCCCACCCAAAACGCTGAGTGAGATTGAGAAAGATGTACCAGGTACGTCTTCTACATAAGCGCGCGGAAGCCCACAGATTCACTATATGACTTGTTGTCCAAGGTCACGGCTAACGGCGCAACAGTCAAACCTGCACCTACCCCATCCTCATTCACGCCTACAGCGTCTGGCACGGCGACACCAGACCCCGGGGAGAGTGATATATCAGAACACCACTACCAGACCGCCTCGCAGCCGCGACTCCCCTCACCCTTTGCATTTGAGGGCAACCAGGCAGGCATGTTCCCGCCTGGGCAGGCACCAGATGCCTCTCAAGATCCCATGATGGCCATGCTACAGCAAATGATGGGCTCCGGCGGCATGCCTAGTATGCCCGGCGCACCGGGAGCGGGTGGTGCCCCACCAGGAATGCCGCCAGGTCTAGCAGAGATGTTCTCGGGCATGCAAGGCGGTGCAGCTGCGGAGCCCTCACCAGATCAATCATCAGCCTGGATCTGGCGCCTCGTACACTCGCTATTCTCGCTTACGCTTGCCATCTACATCGTTCTACAGACCCCGTACACCGGATCGAAGCTCTCGCGTGACTCGCTCCACGACGAGGACTGGGCCGTGCAACCAAATTCTGCCCACAACTTTGCGCGCTTCTTCTACTTGTTTGCTACCTTCGAGGTCGCCATGCAGTCGTCTCGCTACTTCATCGAGAAGGGCCAGCTCCAAGGCAGCGGCATGCTCAGCACAGTCGCGGGCATACTCCCACCACCCTATGGAGGCTACGTCCGGACCGTTGGTCGGTACAGCGTCATCTGGAGCACTGTCGTGAGCGACGCCATGGTTGTTGTTTTCGTGCTAGGCGCTACCAGCTGGTGGAAAGGTGCTGCCGTTGCATGAGCGACTGCGCAGTCCCGTCTACGTAGACCAATGGTATGACCCTCCTTCCATCACCGACATCGGTCTGAAAGTGAAGAAATGTGCTGGACAGATGTTGTGACCATCTCCGGGCCAGTCAGCTTACTCCAAACCAACGCGACGAGACCACAAGCCCGGAACCAGTGTCCGGACCACTCGTTGTTCATGCACGTGCGATTGGACTATGCACATCATGGACCTGGCCATTTCACGACCGGCCAGCTTTCTGCATATCATTTCTTTCGCGCTCGGAACACGGCTTCTTTAGGCAGGCATCACGACAGTCACATGATGACTCACATCGTGCAATCGAAACAGACACCCATGTCTCACTCACAGTAGACGCCCACTTTTTTCCACACACCCGTACACACCGCAGACACCCACTCCCAACCTTATTCACACCCACAGCACATTGCCCAATCCTAACTCGCCACACCTCTTTCCACAACAATTCCTGACGCCCGCAACACCACACCCCAGCGCGTCAAGTGTAGTACACACGGCATCCGCATGCATCGAACGGTCAAGGATCTATCGCGCTTCGCGGCTACGGGGTACGCGCACCAGCGCGATGAGATGTCTTGCATGGAGTGGAGTCACGAGATGTTGGTATCCGCATGACACGAGTCCGGGTTTGCGGTTCGAGCAATCTGTGCGATGGTGCGATGGTGCGATGGGTGTATACTT
>Ga0265780_10007283_pt1 | contig 13611 bp, 13 predicted proteins | sample P1T30metagenome_FD_192432 | JGI IMG/M metagenome (GOLD analysis project Ga0265780, IMG submission 192432) | Plant litter microbial communities from East Loma Ridge, Irvine, California - P1 T30 | ecosystem: Environmental > Terrestrial > Plant litter > Unclassified | place: USA: California... | reverse complement strand
CCAGGAGGCATTCGTGATGATGTAGGAGCTGCCATACCAGGCAATGTTGGAGATGGAGCCGAATTCTGTGGTGATGCGAGGTATGGCTGTGGAAATGATTGTGGAATCCAGAGCTGCTAGAAAGATGGCGAGCATGAGACCTCCCGTGATTAGAACCAAGCGGATGCCACGAGGGTACTGTGGTGTAGCTACGTCATGCTGGCCTTGCGAAACAGCCACGCTCTCTGACGCTAGCGCAGGCTCTTTTAGTGAATCGAGCTCCATAGGTTCACTTAAGAATCCGGAAGGCTACAGTTGTCGAAGTTTCGTGGAGTAGCTTCTATCAAGGGTCTGTTTCTGGACTGGAGGCAGGTCGTTGACCTTCAGACGAGAGGCTGAGGGCGCTAATGTACGTAGGAGAAGTTGTTTGCTAGGTTTGTTGGAATGCAAGCAAACAAACATCCTTTGATTCACTGACTTCGGCGTCCAGTGCATCTCAAAGATTGACGCAAATAATGTGAGAATCCTCGTAGCTTGCGGAGGATCTTGCTCACTCTTAAGTCCTGGTGAGTTGAGGAGATGGTCTGCGCGGCGCGCTACACTGGATCGAGAAAGGTGTCGGAACTCGATTCATTCCGACTTCACCTTCTACCGAGGTAGCGCACGGGAAGCTCGACGAGACTGCTACAAGAGTCTTCAAAAAGCTTCCCGACTTTCAGAATTGCATACTCCCTCCGCCGAAGCCCAAGCTATTGTAGCCATCATCTCCAAATATGTTGCCCATGTCGAAGAACTGCTCCATGTCAAAGTTCGCATCTTTCATGAAAGAAAAAGCATCGTCGATGTTTCCGCTCATGTCCATGCCCTCGAAAGCGCCCATATCAAAATTAGGGCAGCCCTGGTCGGTGGATGGCGTAGGCAGCGCGGTAGACGTTGGGTCGGACCTATCAGTTTCAGAGTGGCCAGTGGCACCACGCGGGGTTGGCTGGGACGATGTAAATGGCTTTATCCTCCGGATGTACCAGGCTTTCGTCAAGTCATTGATCCACCGCATGGCGTACCAGAAGTCTGGATGTGTTTGCTTGACCTTGTCATAGGTAGAAAGTCCTTGCATTCTATAGCAAAGTGATTCGAGACAGAGATCGAGCCGTACACGGTCTTGTGCAGCTTTGACATCCCATCCCACTGTAGTGTGCGTGTCGTTTGGCATGCACAGCTTAGCAACCGTCATTATGACAGTAGGTAAGCGCATCCATTCCGAGAAGGTTATCAAATAATAATCGTGGGCGGGGTACGAGAGCAGTGCGTCGAGAAAGCGCTTTCCTGCCTCGAGCGCTGACAACAAAGCGTTAAGCTGGGTTGAATCGTTCGAGGTAGATCGGTCAGTATCTGACTGCTCACGGAGGGCAACACTATGCATTATCATCTCAGTATATGAGGATGAGAGGTGGAGAACTATTGGTAATTAGCAGATGGTGGTACGATAATCTTGGCCTCGACACAGTGACTTACGGCGCTTCTCTCCGGCATACTGGCTGTGTCTCTTCCAAGCATCGACTTGTGACTCGAGAAACCTCACGTGCATGAGGGTGCGCGCATCGGTCAGTGGCAGACTTGCTGCGCTACCCGTAAACAGGGTGTCGTGAACTTGATCGTCGAGCTGTCGTAAGGCGATGAGATGGCTGATGGTCTCATCAGACACGTATTCGCGCTCCTGCTTCAAGTTTTGTGCCCACTCAGTCATGTGAGGTGCATGCTTCAGTAAATTGGGCTTCTGTAGTCCAGCGCAAATCCTGTGGTCCGTCAGCACGACACACACGATATCGATTGTCGGCACATACATCGACGAGAGATAGTAACATCCGAGGAACGCGCGCTGGCGCTCGCGCTGATCCTCGGGACTTGGCAATGGCGGCTTGGGTCGAAGTGGGAAATTCAAGGGCTGGTAGTCCTGATGAAGGCCAATATCCAAAGCCAGTCCAATGACGAGATGGTGGAGGAAGAAAATCTGCTGTGTCTTGTGACTGAACACGAAATGGTACCTGCAATGGTGAGCTTATGATAGCAATTAGGGCTGTCTTTACTCACCACGATAGATAGACTAGTACACTCTGAACAAGGCCCAACGTTCTGCGAGGCGAAATGAGGGTCCTCTCCGCCAGTTCTCTGCGATAGACGATGTCAAGGCGCATTTGGCGATTATGGTCCTGCCACGATGCAACCAATACGATTGCAAGAAACAGCATGGGTCGCTGGTTGTACAGCAGAGTCGCACTCATGCTCGGTGGCAGAACAACGAACGGAAAAGATGTTGACATCCGCCTGTAAGTGTCTAGCAAAGCTTCGGCCTGCGCGCTGGCCAATATCTGCTGAACGAGCTCATTCTCAATGGGAGCTTCTCGCCGCTTTGATGGCTGAAACAGACTTTCTGGGGCATGGCCCAAATCTTCTCCATCGCTGAAGGTATGACTGTGCACAGTACGAATTTTCTCAACGTACTCGCGGTCGGCCTCGGCCTCGCCCGCAGCCTGCTCAATTGTTCTCTCGGGTGGCGTCGGGTTTTGCTCAAAAGATGCTGGAAACGGAAGCCAGCTTCCTGGTGCGACATGATCCGCTTCTTTCCACGTTCCATGCAAAGTCCTTTCGCATGCTGATTGCGGTGCGGTCGCTCGAGACGGACCTGGCGCCGGCGAATCTGGTGTAGATTCTACCGTCGACCTCGTGACTGACGTACTCACAAGGCTCGCTACGAGCCCATCGATCTTCTGCTCAACTTGCGAGATACGTCTAAGGGCTGATGAGTAGTGCACACTTCTGCTTGACGGAAAGTGCTTACGATGGAGCACGAAGCTTTCTTGCCCGACGTGGTGTCTCGGCCCAGTTGCACTCTTTGTTACCAGAAGAACATCTGCATGGACGTTAGGATGCAACGCGGTTCTCGTCCGTAGTGTTGTGGGAGATTTGCAATCAAATGATTGGTTGCTCACCTTTGGCACACACCAGCGTTCTCGCTCGGCAGACAACGCGTCTTCAACGCACGACATCGCTGACAGGCTTGCGCAGTTCGAGCAGCGGCGGCTCTGGCCCCGGAAGGCTGGTCGTTCTCGTTCATCCGATGATTTTGAGATGCAGGAGTTTTGTCTGGAGTCGGAGTTACATGCAGCAACACGGTTGACGCGCGAGACCGGCACGGAAAGAAAGGACGCGACCGATCTCCGCCTTACCATCTCTCCACACCATCGTAATCTCCACACCGTCACAATCGCGCACAATCGTCAGACCAAGAATCGGCTCCATCACAATTTGAACATCGAGGTAATTTGCACCGATTGGTAAAGTTCAATTTGTATACATCCAAATGTCTCTCTTGAGTGTTGCACCAAGGCCGTCACCGCCCCGCAATCTCGCCGAACATTCGTCAAACATCAAATTTGAGCTTTGAAGCCAAACGCCAACCGTAAAACAATGTCGCGCCCATCGTGATGAGATTTAAGTGAATGCTCATGGCGTGAGCTCGCGAGAATGCGCGGTTGATTAACCTCCTGTCTTCGCTCACAGCTCCTGTTTTCACCTGCGGCTTTGCGTCTCGAGTGGCTAATGAGATCAGCAGCAAATTCTCGCACAATGGCGTTGAGCATACCTTGATGAACTCTCTCAATCATCAGCCGTTGTGTTTTTGGCCCATAAACCAGTAAATTCAGCACTGCAGTAACGCAGGCGACGATCAAACTGAGGCCCTCAGCCCAGTGTTCCAGAAACGACATTGAACCACAGGATGGAAAGGTTGCGGCAACCAGGAAAACGAGCAGTGTTTGGCTCTGGAAATAGACGGGGAACACGCGCTTCTGGAGAGAAATAAAGGCTGAACGAGGAAGCGCTTGGCATGCAATTTTGGTGATTGCAAAGCTCTGCCAAAGCTCAGTGCCCAGTAATGCTGAGAATGCAAACAGATGGATTGGCGCAAGAACGGCAACGAGTGAGTATGCCATGATGGTATGAAAGTTGCTGACTCTGAATTCGAGTACTGCTTGCTCTTGTGAACTATCACACTACTTTTCTTTATTCGAGGTGGCAGCCTGTTGGAATGCGGATCGGATTGAGAACGCTGCTTCCGTGCCGCTTGGGAGCCATTTCCCATATTCGAGGGCTAGCTCACGGTCACAAAACATGTCGTCCTTCCCTTCCTACCATTCGACTACGGACATGTAAACGAACACAGTTCTGCCTCAACAGTGGCAAAGAGCAAATCACAGCAGTGGTTCTGGCAGTACATACTGGGCCTTCCCAAAAAGGAATCGTAGGCGCATCCTCATGAGGCAACTCGATGTACAGAAAACCGAGGCAATTCTTCCGCTCGTCATCAGCATCTTCGGGGTAAGATAACACGAAGGCAGGTCGATCATTGAGCACCCCGCACGTGCTACCCCACAAAAGACCTGATCCCATATGAATATAGGACACTAGAGAAGATCAAGACTCGACACTTCGCCTGTCATACGTGGGTTTGTACGCTCAAGCATCCGTGGGAATGAGTACGCCGGCTCTGTACGTTCTGTTCGCTGGTGTCTGGTGCACCGTCACACCGTCAAGTGACATGGGACTACATCTTTTATAAACGATTCATGTCATATTCAGGTAGCAAGCTCAACTTTCCCAGCTTACTTCTCAACTATGCACTTCGCTTTCCTCGCCTTCCTGCCGCTAGCATTGGCCGCCCCTGCTACTATCCTCGAGAGCGCTGTACTTCCAGTATACTGGTTCCTTGCAGGCGACTCAACCACGGCCCCTGGTGGTGGCTGGGGTGACGCCTTCCTATCCACGACGGTCGCTGCTGGCTCGTCTGGTCAGAATTGGGGAAAGAGCGGCAGGACTACGGCTTCCTTCCGCGACGGCGGTTATTGGCAAAGCGTTATCGATGGTGTGAAGGAGTACAAGGGTGACCACCGCGTTTACGTAACGATTCAAGTATACAAGCTCATTACTCTTATAGACTAAGATACTAAAACGTGGATAGTTCGGGCACAACGACCAGAAGGACACGTCCGGTGTGAGTCTCGCACAATACACCACCAACCTCGGCACAATGGCCAACGAAGTCGTCTCCGCTGGAGGCACACCCATCCTCGTTACTCCTTTGACGCGACGAACTTTCAGCAGCGGCAAGGTCGTCGAAAACTTGTCGAACGAGACGGCCAAGACTATCGAGGTGGCTAAAAGCCAATCGCTTCATTACATTGACCTCAACAAAGCTAGCACCGCCTATGTGAATGCCATCGGTGGTGAAGCTGCCGACAGGTACAACTTAGCGGCTGGTGATCGCACGCACGTCAATGAGTGGGGCGGCGTCGTGTTCGCGAGGATCGTGAGCGATTTACTTGTGGCGAGTTATCTGGTCGATTTCAAAGACGTGACAGTTGCCAATGCGACGTTGAGTGCAACAATCAAGGCTGGCAAGCCTGCGTGAGATGCGATGCGAGGGTGATCGTACCTTTTTGGTGACCTTCAGAACGCCGAGTTGGTGACTCGGAGTGAGCAGCGTCTTGATAGAATGGAACATGATCAGCCATTGACGTGTAACCGATAATGAAGTGCAATCTCCGTGCAGGTGCGCATATGCCAAAGCTTTGCATCTTCGATTTATAGCAGATCAATACTCGACCCTAGTATGGATCGCTGGAAACCGAAACATTCACAGCCTGATTGGTAACTAGTTCAGCCAGTGACAATGATCACTATGTATCATGGCTCGTTCACTCACGCATGTAACCTTGTAAGTAGTCAGTCACTTCGTGATGCCCTCAAGATATAAGTCTCATTCTCTCGCTCGCCTCGAAACTCTCGGTATGTCAACTTTCAACACGTCAACATCAACATACACCACAACCATGGGCTTCACGGACCTTCCAGCCGAGCTGCGTATTCAGGTGTATCACCACATTTGCGACGCAACATCCATACCTGTGGTACGGCATCTGCGAGAGTATTCAGGTCTGGTCCTCGCAAACAAGGCCATCTACTCAGAATTCGAGTTTGAAGCCATTGAGGCCACGACGAAAGTCATCACTGCCAAGCTACAACCTTGGCTCGAGAACGGCACGCTTTGCCTCATACCTCCATCTTGCTTAGCCGACACCTCGTCGATTCGATTCGGTTTCTCGGTTGCCTTATTGCCACGAATCCAATGTATGAACTTGTGCCTGACTCTCTTCACCCGGCTTCTAGACAATCTTCCTGCATTCAAGTTACACTTGTGTATGCATGATGTCACGACGACATCAAAAAACAAACACACGAAGTGGGTTCATGATCTACTCTCTCTCGCCATCATGGATCATTTGAAAGAAGCAGGCAAAGATTTCGATGATTCGCAGCCTCGCTGTTCTCGACGGATTATGGCTACAGGGGTTCTTGAGTATGACAGCCGAGGATTCTCATAGGGTGAAGATGAAGAGTGTACCAGTTTCTAAATTGCAGTCATTTGTAGCTTATTGGCATCACGGCTTGCACGGTAACACATGTGAAGTAAGTTGCGAAGGTAGTATCAGATAGTTGAGAGGAGCTGTGGGTGTGTCAAATGAATGCAATTCACGCGAAAATCATCCTAGAATTCTGATTCTTCGTGACCCTCTTCTCATTTCCTCAAACACTTCCCTGGCCGCATTTTTCCCCAGCTACTCCGCTCGCTTCCAATCCCCATACTCCCACCACACCTCCATTCCCACATCTCGATCCTCCACCTCCTGCTTCTTATCCGACGCCATTGGCAACAACATGTGGTCAACGTGTCGATGAACGGCCGGAAGCTCTCTGTAACCCCCAACCCGCGGCTCCGAAAGCACGGACGAGTGCGCAGCGGGGAATGCTAGCGCCGCATCAAGTTCAGCTTCAGTCATGAGACCAAAATAGCGCCCTGTCATATCGTGGTATTCCTGCTCAAGCTGACGCTGCTGGTATTCGTGGCTGATGAGTGCTTTGTTGAGCCTGTTGTAATCCTCGTGCCCGCGTTTGATAATTTCCCAGATGATCTGGCGGATGCGATGGCGGGTGAGGTATAGGCTAACGATGATGTGTGCGAGGTGTTCGGTCATTGCTTGGGAAGCGAAGGTGGACATTGTAGTAGATTTGGTGCTTGTGTGTTTGTGTGTTTGTTAGGATTCGGATTGTGTGTTTGATGTTCGTTCTACATTGCTGTGACCGGCTGCTGGTTATATCAGTGTGATGTGTCCTGAATGTCTCTCAATGACTTGCGAGCGGCCACCACTCGCGGTCTCAAAGTGCTCTTGTCTCTTCTCTGCTTCAAGGCAGACTGTGAAATGCGTGTCCCTATTCACCTCCATGTACCAGCTTGCCTTGCACACATCACATGAGCGAGTGATAGATTGTGTAACTCAGCGACCTTAAACATTGATGGATTAGGCGAGTTATGTGCAAGTAGGCAAGGTGTTCCCGCAAAGCAAATGCATATATACACACCACCTTCTCTCATTCATTATTCCTCTCTTGAAGCGACACGACATCCCTCAGTTCCCACCGACAGCAATTGTGAACAGCTGCGGATCACCGGTAAAAATTGTCCCCGCAACATCTTGCCCGCCGTCCGGCACAACGTCGTCATACGGGAACGCATATCCTCTTCCATCCTTCTGCACTTGATGCACAATCCTCGAGTAATGGTTTGTGGTCTCATAGTCCCTGTAGTACTCGCTTGGCCGACTTCCATTGGGGAACTGGTTGCCAGGTGTGCTAAGTAAGATGCTGCGATTGAAAGCCGCTGCGAGGCGCGGAATAACCGCATTACGTGCTTGATTCGATCCAGTAGCAAAGGGCCCGGTACTGCAAGTGAAAATGTCGCGCGCTGATGGCTTCGAAAACGATCCGGCTTCGCCAAGCTGCAGTTCATCACCTTGGACGCGGCCTGTGAGATTGCCAGCTGCGGCTTGCGTGTTGATGGTCATGTCTTCGTTGCGAAACTTGTCCCACACTGCGTTGGTGTACGCGTCCCAGTATCCATCCCATGCGCCTCCGTCCCCAACGAGGAGATTGTTGGGGCTCAGAATACGAAGAAGTCGGCCGTTGTCCTCGACTACCAGCCTGTCCCAAGGCCCTCGGTTTGGATTGTAGCCTTGTGCTTGGGCGCGGAGCATGTTGGCGGCGGTTTGTAAGCCATTGGATTCCATACCGGGCACAGTCTGGGTGTTTCCTTGAGCATTGGTAAGTGATAGTGCGATGGGGATGCTGACGAAATCAACATAGGATATGTTTGCGAAGAGCTGTGCATCGTTGTAGGTGAATTCGCAGAAAGTCCAGTTGATCTTCGCATTTGGATCGGAGGTGTTCGTGACACTGGGCTCGACAACCGCTGGTCCAGGGTTGAGCTTGAATGTCAGTCGATTGTCGACGCTGAACCAGATTCTTCCACCAGCAATTTTGGGGATAAAGACATTTACAGTGTTGCCAGGATTACCCAAGGGAATGGCGACGTCGGCTTGTAAGTCTTGTTGGATATCGCTAGGAGACGAAGGATAGTAGATTTGGCTATTGGACTGCACGAACAGAGGCGTGTTGTTCCTCTCTAGAGCTAGACCTGTGATGTATGCGAAGACGTTGCTGGAGTTTGTCTTGTTCTGAAGTGCCAGCTGAAGCGTGCCTGGCGCGGCTTCAGCAAGGACTTGCTGTTGCTGATCCTGTGCTGGAGCGACTGCGCGCTTTTCGGCGCGAGGAGGGTTGGTATTTGCTTCCGCTTGGGCCGGGTTGCTTTGTGCGTTGTTGCTGTTGCTGCGCGTTTGAAAGCTTTGCCTGCGCTTGTTCACGAAGCTCTTGAGGGACCTCATTTCGATAGACGGTTCTTTGCGGAAGTGTGGGTCTATACAGTGTGAAGAAGTGTACAAGAAGGGTAAAGCTTGAAGGAGTAAAAGAATTGATGATAATGATTGTTGGCAATGTCGCCAGCCCTAGGACAGGAACGAAATATATTGAGGAGGCGGTTATCAACACATTTACCAGCGTGCGCTCTGACCTACAGTAAAGGGTCCATCTGATGTCACACAGCGAGCGATCTTAAACCGGTTGCGGAATCGCGCGCGGCGCCAATGTTAAATGCGCGATCGCGGTTGAGGTCATTTTAAGTGCAGGGACCAATTATAGAAAGGAAAGAAACACCATGCTCCCCGGCTCATTCGGGAGGACCCCAGTCTCGATGCCACGCATGTCGAGCTCGTGGCTTGTATTCTGATACTCACGAGGGCATCAAGGTCGAGAAACCCGGTTCTGTAAACCACATTGGTGGCATTTTATATGTGAGTAGTCAGGTCGGACGGCGCGCGTGGCCCTAGTACGACCTTTTCATTACGTTAAGGCAAGGCCAGTGGTGATGGAAACGAGCCGAAGACTTTGCGCTGCGCGATGAAGGGGCCAAGCAGACTTGGGCAGTTGCTGCAAACAGTCGTTGGAAGCTGGTCGAATGCCAATCATGGACTTGCGCATTGTCGGTAGCAGCGAGATCAACAATGCTAAGTTAGTTCTTTTGAACTGTCTTCGATATCGCCCTAGACGCACACGCAAAGCTGACTCTCATGTGGTAGAGCTGAGCTGATAAAGCAAACGGGCGGAGGGTGCTCCGAACGGAGGAAAGCCTGTGATTGTAGAAGCGGTGCGCGACGGCATAGAACACACGAATGCCGAGTATTAACGTTAATAGACAGCACAGCATCATTGTGATGGTCGGTCTGCAAGTGTGTAGAGTCGTTGAGAGTAAATGTAGGAAGCTGCAAACAATCGAGGTTGCAGCTGATGGCTTACGTCAGGCCTCGGCTGTTCACATTGTCCCTTTAACAACTTACCAACCCCTACCTCTTCTGCCTCTACGCTCCAGCATTCCTTCACGAATCTCACGTTTACCTCACCATATAGCCTCTACAATCAATTTGACGGTATTACACTCATGTAGCAACTGCCCAAATCGGTACTTCTGCAATATACGGAACTTCGCGTTACAGCTTCCAATCTGCCTTGTGTCAACTGAAGACATTTCTGTCGCGCTGATATGACTACATAAGCCTCGTAAACGCGAACACGGCCGCCGCATCACTTGAAACGATCAAGCCGAGCCTGATTCAGCGCCAGTTCATCGTCGACACGATCCGCCAACCGCCTCGTCCGATCAAGCCCTTCATTTTGGTGGTTTACCTGCGCGCTCGTAGCCAATGCAATGCCTTTCATACCCTGCACGACCGCCAGAAGCTCATCGATGTTGCCTTCAATAATGTCCTCCATACGCTCGTCGTCCGAATCGTCTTCGAACTGATACTTGGCACGAGCCAGCACATCTTCCCGCGTCGCGCCCTGATGGCGAGGCACGTTGGTCAACACATGAGCTTGCGATACTCTCCACGCTTGCCAGTCCGCGGCACGGATGGCATCGCGTTCCTTGCGATCATGGCGACGCGCTGCAAGCATGTCAATTTCGGTGTTTCGTTCGTGTTTGGCCTTCGTGAATGGGTCGCTCATTGAGACCATCCGGTCGGCCTGTTTGAGCTCTTTGAATTTTCGTGCCGCATCCTTGTTTCCAATCGACGCCCGTCCGAGATTCTCCTCGGCATTCTGAAGTCGATCACCTTGCTCATGCAGCGTTTGGAGGGTACGAGATCCGACTTTGAAGGCTTGGTGAGCCAGCCGGAGGGCGTTGGTGATAGACTTGACATCTAGGACCTTGAGACGTCGGATTTCCCGCTTCGTGTGCTGGATCGCCTCTTCTTCCTCTTCTTCGGTCACAGCATCTGGCATATTGGTCGACTGCGCGCTTGCATTGGGTTCGCCCTCAAAGTCGCGAGGTTTGCTATACGGCGTGCCGACTTGAGCAGAGAACTCAAGAGTGGGGCTAGCTAATGAAGCTGTTCGCTCTTGTTCAGTCACTGCGGGTGGCTGCACCGAGCGACGAGTTGTGCGAATGCTGTCTGTGCCCGGAGCACTATTGGCGACCGGGCGCTGGTATAGATTTGTTGCCATTTCGTTGCTCTCATCTATCTTGCTGAGCAGATACGTGTATGAGTCTTGCGCAACGCCATCAGACCAATGCTCGTGGGAAGTAGGCCGTTGGCTGGCTTGTTTGAGGCCATCGAACGGCGGAGGTGAATTATGAGCAGAATATGTGCGTGAAGAAACGGAGCCAAAGCTATCGGTTGAGGTTCGCCGAGAGTTCATATCATCAAAGGAAACGACGTCTTCTCTGCTAGGACGCTCAGACTTCTTTCCTTTGCTCATCATTCTCCGCATCGTATGCTTCAAGCTGCTCGGCATGCTCATTAGGCTTCTTTGAGTATCGCCTGTTACTTGTAGAAAATGCAAGATTGACGGAGGGAAGAGTTGCAGAAGAGACATGGGGTCCAGTGTCGTGAATGCATTTTACTATTACGGTAGGGAATGACCTGTACTCATGGACGACGGCATACCAGCGCCCATACAACGGCGCGCTTACAACGCATGATGGCCGCGCAGAACATGTAGGTGACGTTGTGCGACAACGGCATGTCGTACTTCACAGTTCTTCATCGTGGCCATCAAGTCGGCCTGCCGCCCTCGAACCATTCCTTGTGCAATAATGGGTATGACCATTAACGCATCGAGCCTTCGAGTGTGGAAAGTTTCGTCGCCATAATCAGGTGACGTACAATCGGCATTCACTCTCGATTTTCTCCGCAAACTGGCGGCGCTCATTCCCAGTCACAACACGAGAACCGAGCCATGACGACTACGCAACTGAAGCATTGATTTCACCACCACCGACCGCCTTGACCTTCCTCTCTCAACTTTGCAGCAGTCACGCGTAGTTGCCCGCGAATTTCGCTCGCCGACTACATTCAGTATCCCGCCAACTGTGATCACTTCGCGGTGATACCGAGTGGAGGAGCAACAATACAATGTAAGTCACTTGATTACCTGTAAGGCCCGACTGACAGTCGTACACAAGGCCAGTAAAACTAAGCTCAAGCACACGTGCTCTTAATGCTCAGCGGATTGGAAGTCGCGGAGTCTTGTCGGTTGACGGTGCCGCAGATGTCAACGCAAACGCGCGCGCTGTCTCGGCCAGTGTTTCAAGAGCTGCGCGTACTGCCCATGCCGAATCGCCAGCCTCTCGCTCCATTCTGACGCCGCGCAATCGCAACCTCGATAACATCTCACGCGTGTATCGCGATACCGGAGCAGATGACATCCAGAAGCCAGCTCTCAGGCCGCCCGAGGGGATCGAGCGCGCATCTACGCCGATTCCGATCCGCATAAAACGTGACGCCTTGAGCCCCACGCCAGAGAGCGGCCACGACGCTGAAGGTCGAGCCGCAGAAGTTGAAAGCGAGGTCCAGGACGATTGTACACCGTATGGACCTTACTGCTCGCAAGAGAAGAGCGATCGGATTGAGACATGGGTGAACGACGTCGCGCACCATAACAAATTGGAAGATGCTGGGACGCCCATCGATGCCACAGCCAATGTCTACAAAGATTGGCTAGACTGGTCGAAAGAGACAGCGACGAGCTGGCTCCGCCGTCTCGACAGGTACGAGCAACGCTTCCGCACTGTATGTCTGAAGTACCATAAGCTGCCGTACCAGGTCCGCCACTTATCGAAACTACTCTATGGATCCAGTGTCGAGCAGATCGTTCTAGATCGTCTCTCTGCTATCTTGGAGACCGACCGTGCGCGGGCGCAGCAGGCATTTTTCTATCCTTGGTTCGAAGTCAAGAACGTAGCTGACAGCATACTGAACGAGCTGAGGTTTTACCACCCGTTGCCAGATGATTGCGATTTCTTGCGTACGGTCCTGCGCAAGTTCGAACTATCACTCTTGAAGATGCCAAAGGCATGTCGTACATTGCTTGAGGGGTTACACTGGCTAGAGGAATCCATCGATGCTGTTATGGAGCGCTCTGATCTAGACGGCAGCGAAGCGCTCTTCTCAGCATTCACGCGAGAGGGTGGTCTACTACGCCGCTGGATACAGACTCTTCCAGAGCTGGACAGCGAGGTTCCAGAAATGAAGCTGCGGTACATCGAGTGGTACGCTGACCGCCTGCTGGATATTGGTGTGGAAGAAGATCAGTATTGGAGTAGTTTGGTGGATCAAGGTGACTTGAAAGGCGAGACATCTAAGTCGTAGCGCGACTACAAGATGTACGTCGCCTTGTCACTGAGATACCACCTCAAACATTGTTCACGCCCGGTAAATCTCCAGACGCAAATTCATCAGCCTTCATGAAAGACATCTCACAATGCAGTAAACACTTGTTCGCTGTTCACTCGCAGTGAGCACTCACGACGATGCTCCCTTCTCTTCAAAACGTTCGTCGGCCTCCCTCCTGACCGCTCTATCGTGTCACATCGCCCTCTACAACCGCACAACCATATACACGCTACCTCAGACATGTGTTCCGACTGCCCGACCATCCCCGCAGCTGATGCCGCCGCTGAGACCAAGCGCTGTGTTGAGTCTATACAGCTTATCTCCAAAACTATCGACGGCCACATCTCCACTTGCATGTTGGTCGAGGAGCAATATTGCGAGGCCGGCATCTCGTACCACACATCCCAGCTATCCGCGCGCCAACCCCATGTTTTCCCTCAGTCGCAGCTCTCTGACC
>Ga0265780_10007280_pt1 | contig 13614 bp, 10 predicted proteins | sample P1T30metagenome_FD_192432 | JGI IMG/M metagenome (GOLD analysis project Ga0265780, IMG submission 192432) | Plant litter microbial communities from East Loma Ridge, Irvine, California - P1 T30 | ecosystem: Environmental > Terrestrial > Plant litter > Unclassified | place: USA: California... | reverse complement strand
TGGTCTTGCTTTTTACGGATGAGCGCTGCCATACGCTGCGCCACATGCTTTGATGCAGTTTGAGGATCGGCATAAACAGAAACCGGTATCTTTTCAAAACGGGTTTCTTCTAAAAGATTCAATCGTGTCATAAACTGGCGTTTGAGGAGTGCTATGAGCAAATGTACTTATCTTGCCATAATTACAAGCTAAGAAGCTGCCAAACGCTTATCAACAAATTTGAACCTTGTCTCAAATTACGAAGCAATCAAAGATTGCTTCGCACCCCCCCCCCGCTATGACCGGTTATTGTTATTCACCAAAATGAGTACTCACTTTTTTTAGTGCCGAGCCTATAATCTGGTGCATGTCGTAATAACGGTATTCGGCTAAGCGACCGCCGAAAATGACGCTGGGCTCATTTTTGGCCAGCTCTTCGTATTGCTTGAATACGGCACTGTTTTTATCATCGTTAATAGGGTAATAGGGCTCCTTTTCGGCAGTCCACTCTTGCGGGTATTCTTTAGTTACGATGGTTTTGGGCTGGGTGCCAAATTCAAAGTGCTTATGCTCAATAATACGGGTAAAAGGAATTTCGCGCTCGGTATAATTTACCACGGCATTGCCCTGAAAATTTTCCGTATCGTGTGTTTCATGCTCAAACTTAAGGCTGCGATATTCCAGCTGACCAAATTGAAAATCATAATATTGATCTATTTTACCGGTAAACACAATGTTGTTGGCCAAGGAGTTCCACTGCTCACGATTTTCGAAGTAATCAACATTCAATCTTACTTCAATTCCCTCCAATAAACCATCTACCAGTTTGTTATAACCACCAATGGGTATACCCTGATATTTATCGTTAAAGTAGTTGTTATCATAGGTAAAACGTACCGGCAAACGCTTAATAATAAATGCAGGCAGCTCTGTGGCAGAACGCCCCCATTGCTTTTCGGTATAGCCTTTAATGAGCTTTTCATAAATATCGGTGCCAATAAGCGATAAGGCCTGCTCTTCCAGGTTAGTGGGCTCGGCAATGTTAAGCTGATCTATTTGCGATTGTATTTTGTCTTTAGCCTCCTGTGGTGTTTTTACGCCCCACAACTGGTAAAAGGTATTCATATTAAAGGGCAGGTTATATAATTTATCCTCATGTATAGCTACCGGCGAGTTGGTGTAGCGGTTAAACTCTACAAAAGAGTTTACATAATCCCATATGGCTTTATCGTTGGTATGAAAAATATGCGCACCATATTTATGCACATTAATGCCTTCAATATTTTCACAATAAACATTGCCGCCTGCATGGTTGCGCTTATCAATAACCAAACATTTTTTTCCGCGCTTGTTAGCTTCATGTGCAAACACAGCACCAAATAAACCGCTTCCTACTACCAGGTAATCATATTCTTTTTGCATTAGTAATTCTATTCCGTTAAATGTTGTTGTTTGTTATATTTCAGTAGCAGCAAAAACCGGCTAAGTTGCCCTTGTTATCTACATTAAAAGCCTGCACTTGTTTTAATTACAGCGGTAATCAAGCAGTTTTTATTAATTATAAATTTAAAATACTGCTTATTAGTACAGATGGTTATACTGAAGACGAGACTAACCCATTCCAAAAGTTTCGCATGGGTAAAAAAGAATACGGCAAGAATGCGCAACTGCACTCTTGCCATATTAACTATATTGATCCAAAACACCTTAACAGGAAGAGGTGCCCGAATTGAGCAAACCGGCCGGTACTTTTAAATAACCCTCCTCAAAATCTATAATACCGTTACGCTCGTCTTCAATGTTGGTGGCTTGCGTATATACATCGCCTGCAATGGGACGCTTGCGCAGTTCTTCTTTAAAATTTTTGATATAAACGGCTCGTTCCTCATCATTTTTGGGACCACCGTAATCAACAAAGCCAAAGCCGCCCCATTCGCTTACCAGGAGTGGCACCTGCTTGCGGAAAAAGAACGGATCGCCCACTACGAGCGGGAAAGCGGCCACGCCAATTTGTTTACCTCCCACCAAATCGTCGAGCATCTGGCCCCATCTTTCCTGCTCGGGCGTATATAAATGAACGGTAAGCAAATCACTCTTCAGCTTTCCTTCAAATGATATGTGCTGCCAGCCATCGTTATCAACCACCAAAAATTGCGGGAAAGCAATTTGCATGTAATGGTACATCTCAATTATATAACGGCGTGTATCGGGATTAGTGGCAATATCTTGCGCACCCCAGTCTTCGTTATACAAGCTCCATATAATTACCGATGGATGGGTAGCAATCAGGGCCAGCATACGCAGCAATTCTTCTTTGTGGTTGGCCCGGCTTTTTTCGGTACTGCGGTGCGGGCTGGGCACCTCTACCCAAAGCAGTAAGCCCAATTTATCGGCCAGGTTATATATCCTGGGGTCTACCCCGGCAATATGAATACGCACCAGGTTACAGCCTAACTCCTTCATGGCATACATATGCTTTTTAATTTGCTCGTAGGTAGCCACGCCCGGCTGGTACAAAATACCATCCAGGTAAATCTTTTTATTGTTTAAATATACACTGCTGCCCCGTGCCTCAATTTTGCGCAGGCCAAAATGAGTTTCAATTTCAGAGATATGGCCATTGGCATCAATTAGCTGGGCTACCAAGCGGTACAAATGCGGATTTTCGGGGCACCAAACTGCCGCATTGGGTATTTCTACCACCAAGCGTTGGCGCTTTTGCCCGGCCTCTAACAATAATTGATATTCATCGGTAGCGATAGGTTCGGCCGATTCCTGCTTACGGTTGTAAACATTTAGTTTAATGGTATAAGCACCGGGGTCATGTATACGGGTGGTTAGGTTAAAGCGCACCAGGTTATCTTCTACCACACTTACCACACCCACGCGCGAGCGCAGGCGGTTGCGTTCAACGGTTTCGAGCCATATACTACGCACGGCACCGGTATAGGTTTGGTACCATATACCACCACGCTTGTATACTAATGATTCCTGCTTGCCACGGGTGGTATCGGCATCCATTGTACTGGCAATACGCACGGTGAGGCGATTAACGGGCTGTAGCACGGCTTCGTCCAGCTCATACGAAAAAGAGGTGTATTCGCCAATGTGTACTTCTTCTTCTTCCACCGTTTTAAGCGGAAAGCCGTTTAGCCAAACACGGGTTTCGTAACCACAGGCACCAAAGGTTAGCTGCAACTGGGTATTGGGCTTGTCCACACGCTCGGGCAGGGGAAATTCACGCTCATACCATACCACCACCTTTTCATTCCATGCTTTTTCGGCCGGCTTCACCTCGGCCATGTGCATTTCTACACTGCCTGGCCAGTGTGCCGTATCGGTATACTGGTGGGCTACGTACCAATTGTCATTAATGCCCTTATCATCTATATCAAGCGCAAATTTCCATTCGCCATCTAACAACACAAAAGAATTAGGCCTGATCACCGCCCTGGGCAGGGGGTTAATAGCTTCATCATCTGATAATGCTTCTTCTTTACTTTTGGTTAAACCATAATTAGGGTGACTGATATCCGTACTCATACTTCTAAAAAGCGATTAACTGTACATTCTGTTAACCCCTAAATTACGTATGGCCTACGGTTATTGTTTAATTTTTTCTTTAAAACACGGTTATCATAAGCGTTAGAATGCAATGGTCAATGCTTCTTTTCCACGGTTTTTTTGTGTGGTTTAATTATCTTTTTAAGAAAATCTGTTACTATATTTTCATCAGGTTTCTCTTTTTGCTGCTCTAAACCCATCATGGCCGACGACATGCCATCGAGCGAGCAACGCCATAATAAGGCAAAAAAAGAATCGCGCGGCTGCCGTGTTATGTTGATTGGACCTTGTTTAAATTTACCGTTTTTACGTGGATTATCATTAGGGGTAAACGTGTTGGCCATGAAGGATAGGAAACCGCGCTTCTTTAGGGTATCGGCCTTTTCACCGCGCTTGAGCAGGTTTATTTTCATGCCGGTGTAATACAAGTCGAGGTGGCCTTTCGCCCTGTCAATGTCGGCATCTACACGCATATCCATCTTATCCAATTTACCCTCTTTAATAGCTATTAAAGCCAAGGGTTTGGCCAGGGGATTCATGGCCCTGGCATCCATTGGCCCCATGTGCGAGGTTACGCTGAATGCTCCTTTATTACTTGTAAGGTTAAATTGATAGGTGGTACTTAAATATCCTGCTCCCATCATGCGGGTTTGCGTGTGCACGGTGGTGTAGGGCTTACGCTTTTTAGCCGCGGTGTTGTTGGTTATATTATAGAATTGACTTTCGGTATTGGTCATGAACAAGGCCGAGCTTTCTTCAGATTTGCGGGCCGCTATCACATACCTGAAAAAGCCTTTGTGCATCAGCATGGTATCAATAGTGATATCGAACGCCAGCTTTTGCAGCTTTTGATGCGGGTAAGCATCGGGCCGTAAGGGAGGTTTGCGTTTGGGCCAGTTATAATTATTCATTACTTCTCCCCAAAAGCCCCCTACTACTGCAGAGCCAATATGAAACTGCTGCCTTTGCACTATGCGGTCTATATCTATATTACGCATGGTCAGGTTTTTATAGAGGAGATGAATACGGTCTTTATCATACTTTACGGCACGGTAAAACGCAGGCTTGGTTAACCGGGGCATTAGCTCTACCGTAGCGGCGGCCATGCTGCGCCGGACCGGGGCAAAGGAAAAATTTCTAAAATCGAGGTAGTACAAGCTGTCGGGCGTGGCAATGCGAAAGAGTTTTACTTTATAAAACAATGATTCTTTATAGCCGCTGCTATCTTTAGTATGAGTGGCTATATCATCTGCGTTAAAGCCATCTACCCTAATGTTCCAGTGTTCAAACGAAGTGCTTTTTTCTTTGCCTGTATTTTGATCTACCCAGGTGAAATACAAATTATTGATCGCCATTTTTTGAACCAACGAAACCTTCAGCATATTTTTCATCATAGAAACCAGCATGGAAGATTTTTGGCCCTGCGTACTATCGTTATATGCCATCCGCTTGTTCACCACCCTGATTACCGGGTGTTTCATAACCATAGAGGCCACATTGAAACGTTTGCCGGCAGCAGTTTTAGCAAAGCCAAAATTATGAAGAATAAGACTATCGGCATGGAGGTGCATTACGTTGTTGGGCGCTTTATGCGCAGCCAGCAAACGCCGGTATACGGCGCTGTCGGGTATGAGTTTAAAGTTGGTGATAAGCCCCCGGCCCGAATCAATATTAAGGTCGAACCGGTCATACGCTATATGGTAAAGGCTATCACTGGCTTCAGTAATCATCTTCTTGAGTTGATCGGTAAGCAGTGGCTTGGCCACCTTACTATCGGGGCGGGCAAGGTCTTTTTTAAAATACTGCCAGCCTGCATATCCTGCTATCAGCAGTATGGCCAGCACACCTACTACCCATGGCCAAACTCTCCGTTTATGCTTTTGCCCTTCCATGCACTACCTTGTTTGCATACCGTTCACTACCTACCTGGCGGCAGTGGTACTATTGCTGTTAATAAGCCCGTCTTTTTGCATTTGCTCCAGGATAGATTTTACATAGCCCTTTAAAAAACTATCGATGCTGGTTGGGTCATAGGTTTCTGACTGGGCAGCCCAAATCAGCTCTTCGGTTTTGGCATCGTACAAATTAGTTTCGAGGTAATACACCTGCTGCTGATCGTAATAACCCGGTGCATACAAGGCCGGGTACCAATTGCTGTAATAGTTCCAGAACCGGTTATAATAGCCGTAACGCAACCCGGGGTTCCAATAGCCGCCGCCTGTGCGTACAAACCTGTTCTCGGTTTCCTTTTTTAACAGGGCTATGGTTAAAATACCATCGGCATTGGATGATTGTATTTTGCTTAGCACCAGTTCCTTTTGCTGACCGGTTTGGGTACTGAAATTAGGCGGGAATACATCCATGCTTTTAATTACAGTTAATCCTTTTTGCTGCAATTGCGCCTGCAAGCCGCTTTCTACCGCCTGTTTGGCCGGTATGTTACTACTCATGGCAGCTATAAATATTTTTTGATAACCATTGGCGGTTGCATTAGGCTTACGCCACGAACCAGTAATCATGGTAGAGGTACCGCAGGCACTCCATAAGGCTGCCAGTACAAACAGGGTAAATAGCTTGATTAAAGTTTTCATAGTATGATGAATAAATATTTGTTAGAGTCCGCGGGGGTCTAAGACTTCAAAATCTTCAAGAAACGGACTATGACGGGTAAATATGCCTGACCCCATTAAGAATAAACCTAACAGTACGTGAGGTAACCATACAAACGGGTAGAATTTATACAAAAAAGGAGATACCAGGAGCACAAAGCCAACAATCATATCTAAGAATAAATGCAGTTGAAACGGGAATACTTTAATTAATCCTCCCTCGTGCCGGGTAAATATAACCATGATCATGAGGAGCACGCCAAATACCAATGGCAGGAAAAGTGCTGCGCCACCAATATGATAAAAGCCAAACAGCCAGGGCGAAGCCGTAATAATAAGGCTACCGGCATAATCAAAAATAGAATGAAGCTTAGTAGAGATAAAAGGTTTCATTGTAATAAATTATAAAAGGTTGGGTATAGACCGGGCCATACCCAACTCATTTTACCATGAAGACTAAGGAAGTATGGTGTCTTTGATGTTTTCGAGGATGCCTTTATCCATGCCGCCGGTCATTTGCTGCGACTGGGCATAACCCTGCGGATCTGGTGGTGCCAGTTTAGGCTCTTGCCCTAACGGCTGAGCATAAATATATTTAAATTCGCCCTTGCCATCTATAGATGGCCCGCTGGCCCAGCGCGCATCAGGTGCGGCGGGTTTCTCAATATTGGTTGATACAAAGGCGTAGGCAAACTCGTTAACCTGCTCTGTAGTTGGGAAGGTATTTGGAATAGGCAGGTTAGCGTTAAGGCCGCCCAAATCTTCCAATACAGCCAGCCATTGATTTTGATGCATACTATCGCGGGCTATTAAAAAGGCCAACATATCTTTCATGCCCGCATCATCGGTAAGCTCCCAAAGGCGGGTAGCCAGTACACGTCCGGTAGATTCGGCCATAACGTTGGCATACATATCGGCCGCAATATTGCCGCTGCCAACCACCCACGAACCATTGAAAGGCACGCCATTACTATCAACCGCCATAGCAGAAAGGCCGGATGATATAACATGGCGAGGATCCATACCACCCAGAATGTTACTCACTAAAGGATTTTCGCCGGCTATTTTATCTTTAAGCTCAACGGTTGCGCCTTCCAGGTTAAGCGCCACCGCAGTACTCAACATTTCAATGTGCGATATTTCTTCGGTACCGGTATCTAACAGCATATCCCTGTATTTGCTCGGGCCACGGTTACCCCAGGCTTGAAACAGGTATTGTAAACACACCCTGATCTCGCCTTCGATGCCGCCAATGGCTTGTTGTAAAAGTTTGGCAAATGCCGGGTTTGGCTTTTCTACACGTACCTGGTACTGTAGTTTCTTGTCGTGATAAAACATACTTAGTGTTTATATAAATAAAATTGATGAATTCAATTAGTGCTGAACAGCAAGTATGGGCATGATCAGGAGCTTTAATGTATTAACAACAGCTCAGGCAATCATATTTAAGTAGCAGATCGTATGTATTTATAACAACATTAAAAAACAGTAGTTTTATTATTAGTTAATTTAATTTCTGTTTTAGAATAAAATATATTACCAGTTGTGGCCAGTCACTACTGACTGGCCTTCCCCTTATTATCCCAGTGATCTTTAATGATATGGCCTTCATTGTCGGTGGCCAGCCTGCGGGCAAAGCGTTCGCCTTTTATTTTACCGGTTTCATCTTTAGTGCCGATGAACAGTAAGATAGGCCGGCCGGCCTCATCCGTTTTAAACGACAGATCATATCGTTTAAATTTGGTTTCGACCATGGTAGATGGCTCGTAAACCTTATTGAGTAATTTTAATATTTCTTCTCCTAATACCATAAGTTGATTACCATTTGATCATCACCATGCATACACTCACCTCCCCTATGCTATAAGCTTTAATTCCTGAAAAAATGTATTTAAAGCTTCATGCAGTGGCGGCAGCAACATACCCCGTTTACTTTTAAGTGCGCTGTACTTTGGTCTTACGGCTTTATAATCCATACTTTGTGATGATACCGGCCTTATTACATCAACATTATGCCCGGCACGTTTGGCAATTTCTTTAGCCAATGCGGCCCAGCTAATGTTACCGCTGTTAGCCAGGTGCCATATACCCGCTTCATTGTCTATCAGTAAATTTAAACTGGTGTGCACCAAGTCGGGCACGTAAGTTGGCGAAATAAAAATATCATCTTCGGCCTCTACCAATTGCTTGGCTTTTAACTTATTCAACACGTTAACTACATAATTCTGATGGTCCCAGGCACTGAAAAGTGAACCTGTGCGAATTACCAAGGCTGACGGATCATTGCTGAGAACACATTTTTCGGCAAGAGCGTTGCTTTGCCCGTATATATTTAACGGACTAACCAGGTCATGCTCCAGGTAGTAGTCGTTTTTTTCGCCATCAAAAACCATATCGCTGGAAAAAGTAAGGAGCTTAATACCATACTTGCCTGTAAAATAAGACAGGTTATCGGGCCCCTCAGTATTTTGCCGATAACAACTGTTACAAGATTCTTCGGCTTGGTCTAACTCTAAAAATGAATCAGTATTTATAATAGCCCAGGGCTTGTAATCTCGTACAACTTTCTCAACTTCATGGCGGTTGGTAATATCTAATTCGGCTTTTCCTAAATGCCTGTAAACCATGTTACGCTGCTCGCAGGCCCTGGCAAAGGCATCGCCTAATGAAGCAGCATTACCAATAATAAGCACAGGAGGCGATTGTGAAATACTACGCTCGCTGAATTTAGCCTTATCCTGATTGTAAACTACCCGTATTTCTCTCTCCCACCAACCTTTGCTTTCTAAAATAGGGTGTTCATATTTACCTGTAGTGGCTAAACTTTTAAGCATGTGGGCTAAGGCCGTGTTGCGCGGCCTGCCCGATAAAACATCCAGCACACCGGCTTCATAATCGCCATCAGGCAGGGTTAACAATCGGTTCCAGCCAAAGGAGCCTAATAAAGCCCAGGCAGTAACGCCCTGTATGTCCACATTTTCTTCAGAAAGTTTTTCGGCTGCTTCCCATACATACTTTATCCACCGCAGTTGCTCTTCGCGGGTACAGTGCAAGTGCATTTCGGTTACAGCCAGCGGAAGGCCATAACGTTCCCAGGCTTCTTTTAGCAGGCTGTATAAACCGTCAGGCTCTTTATTGCCTACACGCACCACTTCAACATCGGCATATTGGTGCCGGCCATTGGTACCATGGGTATGCGGCGGGTAATGGGTTATATTCTCATCAAGGTACCGTTCTGAGGTAAGGTAATAATTAAAGCCCATTACATCGGGCGGGCAGGGGTTCTGAATAAAGAAGTTTAGTTCGGCGGCAGTTATTCCGTTTTTGATTATATATAAATAAAGCGGATGCTTGGCCGTTACCTTGCCGCACAACAGATCGAAACTTAACCAACGCCGGTGATTTTCAAATTTTGCCTGGTATTGCAGTAAAGGTGTACTGTGAATTTTACCCAGATCTTCGGTTTGTACCAATTTGGCATCCGGGTTTATTTTCCTGATCTCCTGCATGGCTAATACGGTAGCTTTGCATTCATTGTATAAAATGCGGAGAAAACTGCGATCGTCGCAACCATGCGGATACCACAAGCCATACAAGCCACAAAACCGCGCTGTAGTCAAAGGTTCGTTTACAGGGGTATAATACGTTAGCCACGGAAACTTTTCGGCTACCTGCCCTGCATAAGCGGCCAGGCCGGTTGCAAACGACTCATCGGCCATATGCACATAAGCCGGCCCGCTGCCATGGTGAACCAAACCGGCAATGGGTTCCACACCGCGCTGTTTTAATTCAAGCAAGCGGCCTTCGGTTTGACTCCAATCAATCTGTGTATTGGCCTCCGGCTTATGCTTTTCCCATAACACCGGGTAACGCAGCTTTTTTATACCTAAATTGGCAAAAAGTGCTATATCTTCATTTCTATTATAGTGCCCGGAGTACGTTAGTTGATCCATATACAGATCTTGCACCCGGTTAATGGTGCATTCAATTCCACCCCAAAGTTCCATAAATTATTTTTTAGCAGAGTTTACACGCAGCAAGGGCATGACCTGTTCTTCTTTTTTAACTTCCAGGCAAGAACAGGTGTAACTCTGTATTAGTATTATACTTATAAGTAACTTAACAATTATTATTCAAGAAAGTTGTATTGCTTTATTCGGTTAGCTGGCAATGGATAAATTGCTGTTTAAGTGTTTCTTCATTAAGTGAAGCATATCATCTACCGTTTGGTCCCAGGATTTATTGGCCAAAAAAGTATCGGCCTTTAACAGCCATTCGCCCTTTTTCTCATTACTAAGCTCCCGCTCTATAGCTTTAATAAAGTCATCGGCCGTATGTGCAATTTGTACCAACTTTTTTTGTCCGTAAGGGCTTACCACATCTTTGATAGGGGTTGATACTACCGGTATGCCTGCCGCCATATATTCAGGCGTTTTGGTAGGGCTTATAAATTTGGTAGACTCGTTAATGGCAAAAGGTATTAACGCCACGTTCCAGCCACTAAGGTAAGCCGGTAATTCCTGGTAAGATCGTTGCCCCATGTAGTGAATATTAGGATTACGCGGCAACGTAGCCGGATCAATTTTTACCACAGGGCCAATTAAAATAATTTGCCAGTCGGGCCGGGCATCGGCAATGCCCTTAATCAGGTCAATATCAAAGCGCTCATCAATTACGCCGTAAAAGCCCAGTTTTACACCCTCAATACCCTGCTGGTCGGCAGGCTGTTGTTTAATTTTCCGCGCTTTACCAAAGTGAAGCTTATCTATACTACTTGGAAAAGGATGGATATTAGCATGTTGCTGTTTCTTAGCCTCGTATAATGAATGCCCGCCGGTAAATACCAAATCGGCCTTACGCATTAATCTTCGCTCTAATAAGGTAAGTTCTTTAGGCGCGTGTTTAAAGGCCGATAGCTCATCCATGCAATCATAAACAGTTACTTTGGGCATGTGCTTATCAGAAAAAGCCAATGGCATAGGTGAGTAATACCAAAACGCAAAATCGTCCAGGTTCCTGGCTTGTAAAAACTGGTCAAGCAGTTTGGCAAGTAAGGCATTGTTCTGTTGTGCATTTAATCCTTGGGGTAAATGCGGCACACCTACCATAATATTTTCTTTTTTTGAGAATTCGAGGTAAGCGGTACCATGAGCATCAAACATGGGCTCTTCCAAAAAATAGACGGTTAGATATTGAGCAAACCTGCTCAACAGGTGCTGAGGCCGCTGATAAACAAAATCCCATCTTAAATGGGAAAAGCATAGTAAGTTTGAAGGGAAGCTCTTAATCATTGTTATACCGTGTTGAATTAAACATTTATTTAAACACTAATGGAATAACAACTTACATGCCTTTGAGTTTAACTTATAATTAAAATCAAAAATATCAACTTAGAATTACGTATTAATTCGATACGTATACGTATTAATCCGGGTATAAATTTGGATATACTGGTCTAAATTTTGATACAGTTTTTTTAATAATCGTCTATTAAACAAACCGCATTAAGGTAAAAGTAAGGCACTTTACATTCATTAACGCTTACCTGCACACTGTAGTCAAATTAGATTTTGGTTTACTTAGTATTAAACCCATATTTAACTTTATTATTGACACATCTATATTTCAATTTTACTTATTATGAAAACCAAGGTATTGAAGCTACTCATTTTGATGGTTATGTTGCCCTTGCTTTCTATGGCTCAAAAAGCTTATGAAACCGTTAGTTACAAGGGTGAATTAAACCGGCAAAAAATCAGGCTCAATCTTGCCAATGGTTATATAGGGGCATCAGCAATTATAATAAGATTTAATAGTAAAAGCATTCAATTTACCCCCGAAATGGGAAGTGCTAATGCAGATGGCCGGTTAAGATTCAATCGCTTAAAAAATTCTGATCACCCCTCCACCGACTACTTCATATTAGATAACATGGCTGATGCTTACGAAACACTACCTTTAGTAATTAAAGGGCAATACTATCATAACGGGAAGAAGATAAATATCAAGTTCAGGACTTTATAAATAGCACCCCATTACTCTCCGCCAACAAAACACATGCTCATCAGGGTTTATGCATTCTCAGCTTACCCAAAGCTTATTCTAAGCGTTAAAAGCCTCTATTTCATTGTTTAAGCTAATTCATTGTTGAAAATTAAAAACGAATGCTTTCTTCGTGATAAACAAAAGCATTTACGATTTGAACAAATGTGCTATGAATTAGCATTCTTCTGATTTAGATTTGTATAAGTGAATTTATGCCTTTGCAGCAATTAGATAGGAACTATTGCTCACCAAATGGCTACTCATAAAACCTGCTTAACCCGAACACGTAATATTTTATCATTTATATACCCTTATGAAGAAACCAAAACTCGGTTTTAGATCACACCAGATTGCTTTTTTAATAGCCGCAATGTTCCTGTTTTGCATTACAGGATTAAGAGCACAAAACAGCGCTCCACAACAAAAAGCCAACAAATTTGTACATACCGGCGCCGGTAACCCTTACCTGCCGCTTTGGGAGCACGTGCCCGACGGCGAACCCCGTGTTTTCGAAGATCCCGATAAACCAGGCAAGTTCCGTGCTTATATCATAGGCTCGCACGATCTCAGGCTTACCAGTTATTGTGGACCCGATATCAGGATATGGTCGGCCCCTACCGAAAATTTAACCCAATGGCGCGATGAAGGCCCTGTGTTTACCTATCAAATTGATGGACAATGGGATGTAATGTATGCGCCGGATTTGGTTGAGGTGAAAAGAAACGGCAAAAAGGAATACTATTTGTATCCGCATAGCCGTGGACCAAACCGCGAAGCCATGGTAGCCAAAGGCAGCCGTCCGGATGGACCGTTTACTCCTGTTAACCTGACCGAAGACGGCAAACGTACCGTTCCGGGAAGTATTTTAGGATTTGACCCGGCTGTGTATATCGAAAAAATCACTAATCCTAAAGATTCTGATTATAATATCGGTTTCCGTGCTTATGGTTTTTGGGGCTTCCAAAGATCATCGGCAGCACAATTAGACCAAAAAACAATGTATTCGCTGCGTCCGGGCACCAAGATCATTAGTCGCCTGTTACCTGCCAGTTTAAGGTATGGTGTTTTGCGTGATCCGGCCGGAACCGAATTCCCGAACATTTATCCGGGCGAAGACCTGGGTACCTTCAACTTCTTTGAAGCTTCGTCCATACGCAGAGTAGGAAATAAGTATGTTACCGTATTTAGTGGTTATTCTGGCCCGGAATACGGCGTTAGCAGCTCTAACTCTACCCTGCGTTACGCCGTAGGCGATTCGCCGCTTGGCCCCTGGAAAAGTGGCGGTGTTGTGGTTGATTCGCGCGCGCCGGTACTTAATCAAGACGGTACCGCCATTCAAACCAGCAATGCCGGCCATAATACGCACGGCAGTATTGAGCAAATTAACGGTCAATGGTATGTGTTTTACCACAGGCCG
>Ga0265780_10007279_pt1 | contig 13616 bp, 10 predicted proteins | sample P1T30metagenome_FD_192432 | JGI IMG/M metagenome (GOLD analysis project Ga0265780, IMG submission 192432) | Plant litter microbial communities from East Loma Ridge, Irvine, California - P1 T30 | ecosystem: Environmental > Terrestrial > Plant litter > Unclassified | place: USA: California... | reverse complement strand
CCCCCGCATCCAGTCGCGCCTCGATCACCGCCGCCGCTTCCTGCATCGCCGGCGGATAACAGGCCGCCTGTACGCGCAGCACGGCGTCCAGATCGGCGGGCAGCATCGGGCGAATGGTCGTTGACATCGGTCTCTGCATGGCGGCATCGAAAAAAGCGCGCATGGTAGCACGCCTGATGGACACGCTTGACGGCGCCGTCCTCATCCCTCATTCTATATATTCTGACAACATCGCCGCACCAGCGCCGCCAACCGGGCAGCGCGGGTTACCAGAGCTGCCGCCGGCCCACCTGGCCGGTGTCGCGTGACTGATGGGCACATTGTATCCAGCCCCTAACCGACAGGAATCACTCATGAGCAGCATCGCCCCGGCGCCAGCCGGTCGCATCGAATACATCCTCAACGCCAGCTGCCCGGCCGGCACCGGCATCGTCGCCGCGGTCGCGACCTTCCTTGCCGAGCGCGACTGCTATATCTGCGCGCTGGAACAGTTCGACGACGACTCCACCGCCCGTTTCTTCATGCGCGCCGTGTTTCGCCAGCAAGAGAATTCGCCGCCAATCGAGCAGATCCGCGGCGAATTCACCGACCTGGTCGCCGAGCGCCTCGACATGCAGTGGAAGATGTTCGACCCGCTCGATCCGGTGCGCACCGTGATCATGGTCTCGAAGACCGACCATTGCCTGGACGACCTGCTGTACCGCCGCCGCAACGGCGAACTGAATATGCAGATCACGGCGGTGGTGTCGAACCACCTCGACCTGCGGCCAATGGTCGAGCGCGAAGGCATCCGCTTCGTGTTCCTGCCGGTCGACAAGGACAACAAGGCGCAGCAAGAGGCGCGCCTGTTCGAGATTTTCGAGGAGACCGGTTCCGAGCTGGTGATCCTGGCGCGCTATATGCAGATCCTGTCGGACGAACTGGCGCGGCGCCTGGCCGGCAAGTGCATCAATATCCACCACTCCTTCTTGCCCGGCTTCAAGGGCGCCAAACCCTACCAGCAAGCCTTCGACCGCGGGGTCAAGCTGATCGGCGCCACCGCCCACTACGCGACACCAGACCTGGACGAAGGCCCGATCATCGAGCAGGTGCTGACCCGGGTCGACCACAACTACCGGGTCGATCAATTGACCCGCGTCGGGCGCGACAACGAATGCCTGGCGCTGGCGACGGCCGTCAAGTTCCATATCGAACGGCGCGTCTTTGTCGACGGCAACAAAACAGTGGTATTCCGGGGTCCCTGAGCAAAGAGATAAGTAACCTCAGGAATAGGTGCGTCATTTAACCGTGGCGCCCATGCTGCACAGGTAAGGTCATGGCTTCTCCATCGAAGGGAATAACCATGGAACTTCACCAGCAGTATCCGGTCCGCCTGCGTATCAACGGGCAAGACCGCGAATTCAATGTCGAGTCCTGGGTGACCTTGCTTGACCTGTTGCGCGAGCGCGCAGGCATGACCGGTACCAAGAAGGGCTGCGACCAGGGACAATGCGGCGCCTGCACGGTGCTGGTGGACGGCAAGCGCATCAATTCCTGCCTGACCCTGGCGGTCATGCAGGACGGCAAGGAAATCACCACGGTCGAAGGCCTGGCCCAGGGTGAAGACCTGCATCCGCTCCAGCAAGCCTTCATCGAATGCGACGCTTTCCAGTGCGGCTACTGTACCCCCGGACAGCTGTGTTCGGCCGTGGGCCTGATGAACGAAGGCCAGGCCACCTCGCGCGACGACGTGCGCGAACTCATGAGCGGCAATATCTGCCGCTGCGGCGCCTATCCGCAGATCGCGGACGCCGTCATCCAGGTGATGGACCTGCGCAAGAAAGACAGCGGCGACAAGCCCGCCTTCACGACCGGGGCGGTGCTCGCATGAATCCATTCATCTTCACCCAATCGAAGGACCTCGACGGCGTGCTGGCGGCATTGAGCTCCGGCGAAGCACGCCCGATCGCAGGCGGCACCAACCTGCTCGACCTGATGAAGGAAGGCGTGATGCGCCCCTCGCAGCTGGTCGACATCAATGGGCTCGACCTGGACAGGGTCGAGTTCAACGACGATACCGGCCTGCTGCTGGGCGCCCTCGCCCGCAATGCCGATACCGCCTACAACCTGCTGGTGCGCGAACGCTTTCCGCTGCTCTCGAGCGCAATCCTCGCCGGCGCCTCGCCCCAGCTGCGCAATATGGCCAGCAATGGCGGCAACCTGATGCAGCGCACCCGCTGCGTCTACTTCTATGACGTCGGCACCGCCTGCAACAAGCGCGAGCCCGGCACCGGCTGCCCGGCCAAGGAAGGCGTCAACCGCCAGCACGCGATCCTGGGCACGAGCGAGACCTGCATCGCGACCCATCCGTCCGATATGTGCGTGGCCCTGCGCGCGCTGGACGCGACCGTGCATGTGCAGTCCAGCAGCGGCAAGCGGCAAATTCCCTTCGCCGACTTCCACCGCCTGCCGGAAGACCGTCCCGAGATCGACAACACCCTGCAGCCGGGTGAGCTGATCACCCACATCAGCGTGCCGCAGGCCGACCGCTTCATGGCCCACAGCGCCTACATCAAGGTGCGCGACCGCCTGTCATACGCCTTCGCGCTGGTGTCGGTGGCTGCTGCCCTCGACCTCGACGCAGGCGGCGTGATCAAGGCCGCGCGCATTGCCCTTGGCGGCGTCGCCCATAAACCGTGGCGTGTCGAAGCGGCCGAGCAGCAGCTGGTAGGCCAGCCGGCCGGCGAAACAGCCTTCGCCGCCGTGGCCGACGCCATCCTGCAAGGCGCGCGCGGCTATGGCCAGAACGACTTCAAGCTGACGCTGGCGAAGAACGCCATCGTCCAGGCCTTGACCACTGCCGCCCGGGGCACCGCCATCGCCAGCGGCGGCCGAGATGCAAAGGGAGAACAAGCATGACCGACCTGATTCCAGAACTGCGCGCACCGAGCGCGCCTGCCGGCACCGGCCGCGTCAAGAGCGGCATGGCCGTCTCGCGCGTCGACGGCCGCGCCAAGGTCACCGGCCAGGCCCAGTACGCGGCCGAGGTGTTTGCCCCCGACCTGTGCTACGGCGTGGTGGTCAGTGGCACCGTGGCCAAGGGCCGCATTACCCGCATCGACACCGTCGACGCCCTCACCGCGCATGGCGTGATCTCCGTGATGACCCACGAGAACCGCCCCAAGATGCGCTCCTTCGACATCGCCTGGAAAGACATGACGGCGCCGGCCGGCTCGCCGTTCCGGCCCCTGTTCTCGGACGAGATTTTTTATAGCGGCCAGCCGGTCGCGCTGGTGATCGCCGACACCTTCGAGGCGGCGCGCCACGCGGCCCAGCTGGTGCGGGTGCACTACGACGTCGAGGAACACGAGACCAACCACCTCGAGCGCCTGGACGAAGCCTATGAACCGAAGAAGATGAAGGCCGGCTTCACGCCGCCCAGCAATACCGGCGACGGCGAGAAGGCCTTCGCCAATGCCCCGGTCAAGATCGACTCGCAGTACTACAACGGGGTCGAGCACCACAACCCGATGGAGATGTTCGCCTCCACCGTGATCTACGGCGAGGACGGCCACCTGACCATCTACGACAAGACGCAAAGCTCGCAGAACAGCCGCTGGTACGTCTCGCACGGCTTCGGCATCTCGAAGGACAAGGTCACGGTGCGCAACCCCTACGTGGGCGGCGCCTTCGGCTCGGGCCTACGTCCGCAATACCAGCTGCCGCTGGCCGTGATGGGGGCGCTGCAGCTGAAACGCTCGGTGCGCGTGGTACTCACCCGCCAGCAGATGTTCAGCTTCGGCCACCGGCCCGAGACCTGGCACCGCATCCGCCTCGGCGCCGACCAGGACGGCACGCTCAAGGCCATCTGGCACGAGGCGATCCAGGAGACCTCGCGCCTGGAGGACTACGTGGAAGTGATCGTCAACTGGTCCGGCCAGCTGTACGCCTGCCCGGACGTCAAGCTCGGCTACCAGGTGGTGGCGCACGACCGCTTCACCCCACTCGACATGCGCGCGCCTGGCGCCGCCCACGGCGTGCACGCGCTCGAAGTGGCAATGGACGAGCTGGCGTACGAGCTCAAGATGGACCCGCTGGCCCTGCGCCTGAAGAACTACACCGAGGTCTCGCCGATGGAGGACAAGCCATTCTCGACCAAGGAGCTGCGCGAATGCTACCGCCAGGGCGCCGAGCGCTTCGGCTGGGACAAGCGTTCCATCGAGCCCCGTTCGATGCGCGACGGCGACGAGCTGGTGGGCTGGGGCATGGCGACCGGGATCTGGGACTCGCTGGTGATGGTAGCGCGCGTCTCGGCCGTGCTGCACGCGGACGGCCGCCTGGTGGTGAGCAGCGCCGCGACCGACATCGGCACCGGGACCTACACGGCGATGTCGATCGTGGCCGCCGAACAGCTTGGCCTGCCGCTGGAACAGGTGACGTTCCAGCTGGGCGACTCGACCCTGCCGATGGCGCCGATCGAAGGCGGCTCGTCGCACATGGCCACGGTCGGCTCGGGCGTGCATGGGGCCTGCGAAAAGCTCAAGAAACAGCTGCTCAAGATGGCCGCGTCGATGCAGGATTCGCCGCTGGCCAAGGCGAAGATGCGCGACGTGGAGTTTGGCGACGGCGCGGTGTTCCTGAAGAAGGACCCGACGCAGCGGGTCGAGCTGTCCGCCGTGCTGGGCGATGCTGGCGTCGACCGCGTCGAAGAGAAATTCTTCATGACGCCGCAGATGCTCAAGCAGCGCAAGTACGCGCGCGCGGTGCACTCAGCCGTGTTCTGCGAGGTGCGCATCAACGAGAAGCTGGGCATGGTGCGGGTGACCCGCGTGGTGAGCGCGATTGCGGCCGGGCGCATCATCAGCGCCAAGACCGCGGCCAGCCAGATCAGCGGCGGCGTGGTGTGGGGCATCAGCCAGGCCCTGCATGAAGAAACCCATACCGATGACAAATACGGGCGCTTCATGAACCACAACTTCGCCGAGTATCACGTGGCGGTGAATGCCGACATCCACGACATCGACGTGATCTTCGTGGAAGAGGACGACCGCATCGTGAGCAAGCAGCTCGGCGCCAAGGGTGTGGGCGAGATCGGCATCGTGGGCGTGGCGGCGGCGGTATCGAACGCCATCTTCCACGCCACCGGCAAGCGCCTGCGCACCACCCCGATGACCCCGGCCAAGTTCCTGCTGGGAGACCGGGAGCTGCCGGTGACGCCGCCGGTGTAAGCTGGTTTCTGCTGGCAATTTCCCGACGCCGATAGCTCTTGCTGTCGGCGTTTTTATTTTCGACTTTTCGTCTTGTAGACGTGCCGCTTTTACCGACCTTCGTCACACCCATGCGACATACGTAGTTCCACGTAGTTGCATATCAATATGTTTACTGGTACAACCCTAGCTGCGTAAGACAACGCTAGAGCGCAGCAACGCACCACAAAGGTGCGCGCCGCCATCCATACCAAGAACGAGATAACGAGGACGACAAACATGAAGCTCAAGATGCTGTGCGCTGTCGCGTGCCTGGCTGCTTTCGGCAGCGGCCTGGCCCAGGCCCAGACCTACCCCACCAAGACCATCACCATGATCGTGCCGTTCGCGGCCGGCGGCCCGACCGACACCGTGGCGCGCCTGGTCGCGCAGTCGATGGGCACCACGCTCAAGCAGCAGATCATCATCGAGAACGTCGGCGGCGCCGGCGGCACCATCGGCGCGGCGCGCGCAGCCAAGGCCGCGCCTGACGGCTACACCCTGTTCCTGCACCACATCGGCCAGTCGACCGCCCCTGCCCTGTACCGCAAGCTGCCGTACAACGCGATCGACAGCTTCGAGCCGATCGGCCTGATCACCGACGTGCCGATGACCGTGGTCGCCCGCGGCAACTTCCCGGCCAAGGACATGAAAGAGCTGATCACCTACGTCAAGGCCAACAAGGACAAGGTCACCTACGCCCACGCCGGCCTGGGTTCGGCCTCGCACCTGTGCGGCATGCTGCTGCAGACCGCGATGGGTGTCGAGCTGACCACCGTGCCCTACAAAGGTACCGGCCCGGCGATGAACGACCTGCTGGGCGGCCAGGTGGACTTCATGTGCGACCAGACCACCAACACCACCAGCCAGATCAAGAGCGGCAAGATCAAGGCCTATGGCGTGACCACCAAGACCGTCGTGCCTTCGCTGCCGAACCTGCCGACCCTGGCGTCCGGCGCCCTGCCCGGCTTCGAAGTCGGCGTCTGGCACGGTCTGTACGCACCGAAAGGCACGCCGAAGCCGGTGGTGGACGCGCTGGCCAACGCCCTGCGCGCCTCGCTGCGCGATCCGAACGTGATCAAGCGCTTCAACGACCTGGGCACCGAGCCGGTTCCGACCAACCAGGCGACGCCGGAAGCCCTGCGCACCCACCTCAAGCAGCAGATCGACCTGTGGGGTCCGATCATCAAGAAGGCCGGCGCTTTCGCCGACTGAACATGACCATATGAAATTACGCACCGTCCCGGCTTTGCCGGGACGGTGCGTGTCGTTGCATCTACTGTACCTTTTGTACCTGCCGTACCCGTAGCACCGTCGTTGAAACATCATTCGAACCATTGCATCTGTATCACCGCATTTGCATCACAAAAAAGGGGACCATCACGTGCCAGCATTCATACGCCACCCAAAGGATTTTTGGAGTGGCATCGTCTTTCTCTTTTTCGGCCTCTCTGCCATAGTCATCGGCCAGGACTATGAAATGGGCACCGCCGGACGCATGGGCCCGGCCTACTTCCCGTCCGTGCTCGGCGGCCTGCTGGCCCTCGTCGGCGCCGCTTCGCTGGTGCGCTCGTTCTTCCGCCAGGGCGAACCGGTCGGCCGCCTGTACTGGCGCGAGCTGGCCCTGGTGCTGGTTGCCGTGCTGCTGTTCGGCTTCCTGGTGCGCGACGCCGGCCTGATCCCCGCCACTCTGGTGCTGATCATGATCAGTTCCTACGCCGGCCAGAAATTCAACCTGGCCAAGTCGATCGCACTCGCGATCGGCGCGGCGCTGTTCGCGGTGGGGCTGTTCGTCAAGCTGCTTGGCTTGCCGATGCCCATGTTCGGTCCCTGGTTCGGTGGAGCATAATTAAAAATGGAACTCTTCAGTAATCTCGCACTCGGCCTGGAAACGGCCTTTACGCTCCAGAACCTGTTCTACTGCCTGGTGGGCGTGTTCGTCGGCACCGCCGTCGGCGTGCTGCCGGGCCTGGGCCCGGTCGCCACCATCGCCATGCTGCTGCCGGCCACCTTCGGCCTGCCGCCGGAATCGGCGCTGATCATGCTGGCCGGTATCTACTACGGCGCGCAATATGGCGGATCGACCACCGCGATCCTGGTCAACCTGCCCGGGGAGTCATCCTCGGTGGTGACAGCCCTGGACGGCTACCAGATGGCGCGCAACGGCCAGGCCGGCAAGGCGCTGGCTACTGCCGCCATCGGCTCGTTCTTCGCCGGCACCATCGCCACGGTGCTGCTGGCCGTGGCGGCGCCGCCGCTGGCCGACATGGCGCTCGAATTCGGCCCGGCCGAATACTTCTCGCTGATGGTGCTGGGCCTGGTGGCCTCGGTGGTGCTGGCCAGCGGTTCGCTGCTCAAGGCGATCGGCATGGTGCTGCTCGGCCTGCTGCTGGGCGTGGTCGGCACCGACGTCAATTCGGGTTCGGCGCGCTACACCTTCGACCTGCCTGAACTGGCCGACGGCATCAACTTCGTCATCGTCGCAATGGGCATGTTCGGCATCGGCGAAATCATCCGCAACCTGGAGCACGACGAAAGCCGCAACCTGGTGATGAAAAAGGTCCAGGGCCTGATGCTCAACAAGGACGACTTCAAGCGCATCTTCTGGCCGGTCATCCGCGGCACCGGCCTCGGTTCGATCCTCGGCATCCTGCCGGGCGGCGGCGCCATGCTGGCCTCGTTCGCCTCGTACTCGCTGGAGAAAAAAGTCTCCAAGAACGCGGCCCAGTTCGGCAAGGGCGCGATCGAAGGCGTTGCGGCGCCTGAAGCGGCCAACAATGCCGGCGCCCAGACCTCGTTCATCCCGATGCTGACTCTCGGCATCCCGTCGAACCCGGTGATGGCGCTGATGATCGGCGCGATGATCATCCAGGGCATCCAGCCTGGCCCTGCCGTCATGACCGAGCAGCCTGGCCTGTTCTGGGGCCTGATCGTCTCGATGTGGATCGGTAACCTGTTCCTGGTGGTGCTGAACCTGCCGATGATCGGCATCTGGGTGCGCATGATCATGGTCCCATACCAGATGCTGTATCCGGCCATCCTGCTGTTCTGCGCCATCGGTGTGTTCAGCCTCAACAACAGCACCTTCGACGTCTACCTGATGGCGATCTTCGGCCTGCTCGGCTACCTGTGCGCCAAGCTGGAGCTGGAACCGGCGCCGATGCTGCTCGGCTTCATCATCGGTCCGATGATGGAAGAGTACCTGCGCCGCGCCCTGCTGCTCTCGCGCGCCGATCCGATGGTGTTCATCGAGCGCCCGATCTCGGGCGTGATGCTGGGCCTGGCCGCGGCGGCGATGATCGTCGTGCTGCTGCCGTCGCTGCGCAAGAAGCGCGAAGAGGCGTTCCAGGAAGACTGATGCGGCGGGCGCCAGCCCGTTTGCCAGCGCCGCCCGGCGCCGGCCCTGCTGGGCTGGCGCCGGGCGTTTTTTATCCAGGTCGCCGACGCACGACGCCGGCAACCATGGCCAGGGCCGCGAACGACAGCACGGCGCCATTCGACGAGATCTGCTCCAGCAGGAAACCGAAGGCGATGGCGCCGAGCGTCTGCCCCACCGCCAGCGCCAGGAAGGCCAGGGTCACGGCGGTCGCCGGCCGCTCGGGCAAGGCGGAGATGCCCCATACCAGGTAGACACCGGTGAGCATCAGGTAGGCGGCGCCAAACACGCCGCCTCCCGCGTACACCAGCGCCGGCAGCCCCAGGTCGAGGCCCACCGCGGCCACCGACAGCGCCAGCGCCAGGTGGAACGCCAGGTGCACGGCGCGGATGCCCACCCGCGCGATGAGCGCGCCGGCCGTCGCGCCAACCACGCCGACGCCGCCCATGACCGTCCACAGCATGCCGACCTCGCCGCTGCCCCAGTCGAGATTGGCTGCCAGCAGGTCGGCGCCGAAACTCCAGACCACCGTGCTTGCCGCGCCGCTCAGCGCCGCCGCCGCGATCAGCCGCTTCAGGTCCGGATTCAGCGATGGCAACAGCGGGGTCTTGGGCGCCGGGCTTGTCGTCGCGCCTGACACCACCTTCAGGGTCGCCCACACCATCAGGATCGTGACGGCGGCAAAGCCGGCATAGGCCAGCCGCCACTGCGCGCCCATCAGCGCCGCGACGATTCCCGACAGGGCCACGCCGGCGCTGGTCCCGGCATTGATGAAGGTATTGGTCGTGTCCCGGCTGGCCGGCGCCAGCGTCGACGTCACCGCTGCGGCCAGCGCCGGCGACGCGAAACCGGTGCTCGATCCGGCCAGGATGACGAAGGCGGCAAGCCAGGGACTCGACGCCGCGCTGGCGATGCCGATCATGCCGGCGGCCGCCGCCACGCCTGCGGTCACGGCGACGAAGCGCGGGCCTTTGCGCTCGGTCAGCCAGGCGGCGACCGCGATCGCCAGGCAGAAGCCGAGGAATGACCCGGCCGAGACGATGCCGGCCAGGGCCGAGGACAGTTCGAAATCGGCCGAGATCGAGGGCAGGAACAGGCCGAAGGCGAAGCGCGCGAAGCCGTAGCAGACGGCGATCAGGCCGAAGCCGGTCGCGCCGAGAAGGATGGCCGGCTTCATATCTTGCGCGCCGCTTTCACCAGTTCGTCCGCCGCACCGCAGGCAGCCTCGATGGCCTCGGCGCCCTGCCAGGCGCTGGCCGCCACCGCGCCCTCGAACAGCAGCACGATGCGCGCGGCCAGCACGTCGTCGGCGCGCCCAAGGTCGGTCCCGACGATCCGCGCCACGTGTTCGCGCAGCCTCACCTTGTGCGCCCCCACCGCCGCCACGACCGCGGGTTCCGCGCCGCCCGTTTCGCCGAGGATGCGCAAGAACATGCAGCCGCGCGCCCCTTCACTCTCGATCCAGCCAGCCAGCGCGTCAAACAGCGCGCGCACGTCGAGTCCATCGACCTGCTCGAAGAAGCGCCGGTCGCGCGCGGCCAGCACCTCACCCACCAGCGCAGCCTTGCTGCCGGCATGCTTGTACAGGGTGCGGCTCGACATATTGGCGGCACGGGCCAGCATGTCCATATTGGTCGCCATGTAGCCGCGTTCGTAGAACAGGCGCTCGGCGGTTTCCAGCAAGAGTGGGTTGGTATCCATGGTCCCGAGTGTAAAACGATCGTTTTACACTCGGCGCACGGTTGGCTAATGGACTTGATCCTCGCGCGGTGTGCTGGCCGCCGCCGGCGCCTGGGCGCTGGTGTCGTCGTACGCCAGCCGCGCCGGCAGCCGCAGCCGCCAGGCGCAGCCCTTGTCCCGCGCGCTGTCCAGCTCGAGCGACGCGCCCAGTTCGGCGGCGCGCTCGCGCATGCCAGGCATGCCCCAGTGGCCGGCGCGGCCCGCATGGCCGGACGGGTCGATGCCGACGCCGTCGTCGCTCACGCCGAGTTCGAACTCGCGTTCGCCGTAGCGCAGCGCCACCGCGATCCGGTTCGCCTGCGCATGCAGGGCGGCGTTGCGCACCGCCTCGCGGCCGATCGCCAGCACCTCATCGAGCACCGGCGCGCGCAGGCGGCGCGGCGCGCCCTCCTGCGCCAGCACGAAGGCGGCGCCGTGCTGGACCGACAGGCGCCGGCCGTGGGCGTCCAGCATGGCGGCCAGGTCGGCGTCCTCCTGTGCGCTGCGCAGGCCGCCGACCTTGTCGCGCCCTTCTTCCAGCACCTCGGTCGCCAGCGCCAGCGCTTCCTGCATCAGCGGCCGGGTCGGCGCATCGTCGGGCGTGCGCATGGCGATACGGCGAAAGTGCATGATCAGGCCCTGCACCGACTGCAGCAGCGTGTCGTGCAGGTCGCGCGCGATCCGTTCGCGCTCGATCACGCGCGCGTCGAACGTCCGGCTCAGGCGCCGGATCGCCATGCGCAGGCGCAGCCGGTGCAGGCCATAGGCGGCCAGGATCAGGGCCAGCGCGCAGGCCAGCTTGAAGCCCCAGGTCTGGGCCATGGTCGGCGGGATCTCGATGCGCACCCGCGCGCCTTCCTCGTTCCAGACACCGTCGTCGTTGGCGGCCTTGACCCGGAAGGTGTACGTGCCCGGCGCCAGCTGGGTATAGAAGGCCGAGCGGCGGTTGCCGGCATCCTGCCAGCCGCTGTCGACGCCCTCGAGCATGTACTGGAAGCGCACCCGCCGCGGCAGGGACAGGCTCAGCGCCGTGTAGTCGATGCGCACGTTGTCGGGAGCTGCCGGCAGGCCAATCGTGTCGCCCAGCGGATAGCTGTCGCGGCCGACCGACACGCCGGTCACGTGCACGGGTGGCACGACCCGGTTGCTGACAGTCTTGAGCGGATTGAAGTTAAATACTCCGCCGGTGGTCGAGACCACCAGGTCGCCATTGGGCGTTTGCACCATCGAAGGAATCGGATACATCGGCGCCGGCGCCCCCATCAGGCCATCGTTTTCGTCATAGTGCAAAAAGCGCACACGGTAACCGGTATCGGCCAGCGCGCGCCTCAATTCGGCCGCCGCGATGAAGGCCAGGCCGCCGGAGCCGTTGACCCACAGGCTGCCGTCGCGGGCCAGCACCAGGCCGGTGCCGCCCTGGAACTGTTCCCCTGCCTCGCCCTGGATGCGCGTGGCGCGCTTGCCGTCGAACCAGGCCAGGCCTTCATCGCCGCCCAGCCAGGCGCCCGCGCCATCGGGCAGGATCGCCAGCACCGTGCCGACGTCGACGCCCTGCTCCGGACCGATCTTGTCGACCTTCCCGTCACGCAGGATGGCCAGGCCGTTGCCGACCGAGCCAAACCACAGGCGGCGGTCCGGGCCGGCCACGATATTCGTGGTCGGGTACAGCGTCAGCGCCTCGATGCCGCCGTTCTGGGTCCAGACCCCGTCCTTCATGCGCCATGGGCCGCGCGGCCCGAGCGAAATCCACAAGCCGTCGTCGGAGTCCTTGGCCATGGCGTAGATCGGCTGCTGCACCAGGGCTTCGACAGAGGGCGGCAGCGGCACCTGCACCGGCTTGAGTCCATCGAGCCGCCACAGGCGGCTGTGCGTGCCGTACCACACCGTGGCATTCGGATCGCGGTACATCTGGTGCACCACCGAGTCCACATTGCGCTCCGGGGCGAAGTGCTCGGGGATGGTGTTCACGTCGAGCAGATAGGAGTAATCGATCCACAGCGCGCCATCGGGGCCGGCGACCAGCGGCCGCGCCTCGCCGCCATAAGCCGGCAAGGCGATCTCGCGCATCCGGCCACGGCGGAACTGATCGAGCCCGCTGTCGGTCACGAGCCAGATATTGCCTTCGCGGTCTTCGAACACCAGCTTGGCGTCGCGGCCGCTCAAGCCCTGGCGCGGCGTGAAGCCCTGGGCGTGGGGGCGCGCGTCGACATCGAGTGCAATGCGCAGCACGCCGCTCTTGTGCGGGAACCAGAAGTTACCCTGGCGGTCGATATAGGGATTCTGGACGTCGTGCAGGCGCTTGAGCAGGTTCTCGATATACATCGAGGTCGCGCCCGGCGTCAGGCGCCGCACCCCGGGACGGTTGGGATCGAAGTTCCAGACCACCCCGCCCGGCCCCTGCAGCAAGCTGCCCGGCACGTCCTGCGAACCGACCGGGGTGAAGCGTGTCTCTCCGCGGCGCATGGCATACAGGAAGCTCGCGCTCTGCGCCCAGACGGTCCCCTCCGGATCGACTTCGATGTCGAACACCGACTTGGGAATATTCATCTCCACTTCGACGCTGCGCCATTTCTCTCCACCCGGCTCGAGCACGTGGAGGCCCCTGCCCGAGGCCAGCCACAGCCGCCCGTCGACGCCGGCAGCCACCCGCGGCACCTGCGCGATCGGCAGGTTGTGCCGTTCGTCGAACACGCGCACCTTGCCATCCTTGATCATGTACAGGCCGCCGAACCGGGGCGATACCCACAGGGATCCGTCCGCAAGCGTGCCAATCTTGGCGATATTCGCCGACAGCTTCACCCCGGCCGGCGGCGTGTAGCGGCTGAAGCTCACCCCGTCGAAGCGGAACAGCCCGGCGGTGCTGGCGAACCACAGCCAGCCGTCCGGCGTCTGCGCGATGGCGCCGATATTCGGCGGCACGCCGTCGCGCACCAGCCAGCGCGTATGCAGCAGCGGGATCGCCGGCAGGTCGGCGGGCAGCAACTGGTCTGCGGGCGCGGTGGCGTAGACGGCCGGATGCGGCGGCGCCGCGCCCGCCGACGGCAGCGCGCAGCACAGCAATCCGGCGCCAAGGAGGATGGACGCGATGCCTTCTTTCATGACAGCCCCTGAGTTTTATCGTTATGGTAGCGCTCGCTGTGTTTACATTACCTCGGTTCGTATGGACAGATCAATATCAAATAGCGCCAATCAGTCGAAGCGGCGCTGCATGGTCAGCAGGACGGCGCCCACCAGGCCCACCCACATCACGACCCAGAACAGGTCCTGGCCCGCCAGCAGGCCGGCCTGGCGCGCCA
>Ga0265780_10007278_pt1 | contig 13617 bp, 8 predicted proteins | sample P1T30metagenome_FD_192432 | JGI IMG/M metagenome (GOLD analysis project Ga0265780, IMG submission 192432) | Plant litter microbial communities from East Loma Ridge, Irvine, California - P1 T30 | ecosystem: Environmental > Terrestrial > Plant litter > Unclassified | place: USA: California... | reverse complement strand
GCCGGGCTGCTGCTCCAGAACGCCGATCTGGCCGCGGGGGCGATCAGCAACAACGCCAGCTGGGCGATGAACGGCGCGCTGACCGCCAGCGGCGCGGTGGCCAACAACGGGCTGTTGTCGGTGACCGGCACGCGCACGCTGACCACCACCGGCTTCAGCGGCAACGCCAGCGGCGGCGTGCTGCTGGGCGGCGCGGACGGCAGCGCGGGATCGCTGACGCTCGACCAGTCGGGCTTCAGCACCTATGCCGGCGTCTTCACCGGCGCGGGCGCGCTGACCAAGGCCGGGCTGGGCCGCCTGAACCTGCGCGGGGCGAACAGCTTCACCGGCGGGTTCGCGATCGACCGCGGCGTGGTCGACACCTATGGCGGCGGCACGCTGGCCGACACGCTCGACGTGGCGGTGGCGAACGGCGCTTATTATCTGGTCGGCACCGCCGACACGATCCACAACCTCACCAACGCCGGCGCGACGATCGCCTCCGAGAATTTCGGGGTGACCGACCTGACCAACAGCGGGTTCATGCGCGTCGCTAGCGGCTTCATCGCCGACGGCGCGGTGAGCAACAGCGGCGAGCTGTGGATGGACACGGCGGCGATCGCGCATCTGCGCGGCACGCTGGCCAACACCGGCAGCGGTGCATTCCGCAACAGCGGCCAGCTGCTCGTCGACGGCGCGGTCAGCAACGACGCCGGTGCGGACATGATCCTGTACAGCGGCGGCGCGACGCAGTTCGCCAGCCTCGCCAACGCCGGCTATGTCGCCGCGCGGCATCAGCTGGTCGTCAGCGGCGCGGTCGCCAATGCGGTGAACGCGACGCTCGACCTCGGCGCGGGTTCGACCCCGTGGCTGGGCAGCCTGACCAACGCCGGCGCGGTGACCACCGCCTCGGCGCTGACGGTGGCGGATGCGGTCGACAATGCCGACACCGGCACGATCGCGCTCGGCGCGGCCGCGACGCTCGGCAGCCTGACCAACGCCGGCACGATCGTCAGCAACGACGTGCTGACCGTCGCCAACGGCTATGCGCAGAACGCCGGCACGCTGACCGCCAATGCCGACGTGTCGACCGGCTCGCTGTCGGGCACCGGCGGCGATATCGTGCTGGGCGGCGCGACGCAGATGCTGGTGAACCAGAGCGTCGACGGCAGCTATGCCGGCACGCTGTCGGGCACCGGCACGCTGACCAAGACGGGGGCCGCCACGCTGACGCTGGCGGGTGACGTGGGCAGCATCGCGCCGACCTCGCTGACCGTGGCACAGGGTGGCGTAACCGCCGCGAACGCCGACATCCTCGGCCATGCGCTGGCGGTGGCGGTGTCCGCACCGGGCACGCTGTCGGTCGCGGCCGACCAGACGATCGCCACGCTCGCCAACCAGGGCGTGACGCGCCTGAACGCCGACCTGACCACCACCGGCGGCACCGTCAACGATGGCGGGATCGCGGTGACGGGCGAGCGGACGCTCCACACCTCGACCTTCTCGGGCAATGCCAATGGCGTGGTCGCGGTCGCCGAGGCGGGCCGCCTGACGATCGACCAGTCGGACGCCAGCAGCTATGCCGGCATCGTCACCGGCGCGGGCGCGCTGACCAAGACCGGCGCGGGCACGCTGACGCTGACCGGCGCCAGCGACTTCACCGGCGGGTTCGCGATCGAGGCGGGCACGATCGACACGACGGGCGGCGGCACGCTGTCCGACGCGCTCGACATCGCGGTGGCGAACGGCGCGGCCTATGTGGTCGGCACCAACGACATCGTCCGCGCCGTCACCAACGCCGGGCAGCTGACCACCAACGCCGATTACGGCGCGGCGTCGCTGACGAACAGCGGCACGGCGCAGGTCAACGCGATCCTCGCCACCAGCGGCGACGTGAGCAACAGCGGGCAGCTCGACCTCGCCAGCACCTCGGGCACGCGCGTGATGGGCAAGCTGGTCAACAGCGGCACCGTCAATGCGGCCGGGGCGCTGGTGGTCGACACCGATGTCGCCAATGCGCAGGGCGCGCTGCTGGCGATGACGACCGGCGGCACCAGCCAGTTCGGCAGCCTGACCAACGCCGGCACCGTCAACGCGGCGCACGCGCTGCTCGTGACCGGCGCGGTCGATAACGCTGCCAGCGGCGCGATCACCTTCGACGCCGGCTCGGCGCCGATGCTGGGCAGCCTGACCAATGCGGGCACGATCGTCGCCAACGACATGGTGACCGTGGCGGGCGGCTATACGCAGAACGCCGGGACGCTGACCGCGAACGCCGATCTGTCGACCGGCTCGCTGGCGGGCACGGGTGGCGACATCGTGCTCAACGGCGCGACGCGGATGCTGGTCGCGCAGAGCGTCGACGGCAATTACGCCGGCACGCTGACCGGCACCGGCACGCTGACCAAGACCGGCGCGGCGACGCTGACGCTGGCCGGAGCGGCGAACAGCATCGCGCCGACCGCGCTGACCGTCGCGCAGGGCCAGGTGACCGCCGCCAATGCGGGCATCTTCGGCAATGCGCTGATGGTCGGTGTCGCGGCACCGGGCACGCTGTCGGTGCAGGGCGATCAAGCGATCGCCATGCTCGTCAACGAAGGGCTGGTGGCGCTCGACGCCGACCTGACCACCACCGACGGGACCGTCAACGACGGCCGCGTCGCGGTGACCGGCGCGCGTACGCTCCACACCTCGGCCTTCGCGGGCAACGCCAACGGCGTGGTCACGGTGGCCGATGCGGGCAAGCTGACGATCGACCAGTCGGGCAACAGCAGCTACGCCGGCATCGTCGCCGGTGCGGGCCAGCTGACCAAGACGGGTGCCGGTTCGCTGGTGCTGACGGGCGCGAACACCTTCACCGGCACGTTCGCGATCGACGCCGGCACGATCGACACGACGGGCGGCGGCACCCTTGCCGACACGCTCGACGTGACGGTCGCGCAGGGCGCGCGCTACACGGTCGGCACCACCGACGTGGTGCGCAGCGTCACCAACGCCGGCACGCTGACCGCCAACGCCGATTACGGGGTCACCACGCTCGCCAACAGCGGGGCCGCGCAGTTCGACGCGCGGCTCGTCGCGGGCAGCGTGAACAACACCGGCACGCTGACCGCCAACGGCACCTTCGCGGTGGCCGGTGCGGTCAGCAACGCGGCCAATGCGTCGCTGACGCTGAACGGCGCGGCGGCGATGGCCAGCCTGACCAATGCCGGCACCGTGACGGCCCGCGCGCCGTTCGCGGTGAGCGGCGCGGTGACCAACGCCGCGGGTGCGGCGCTGACGCTGGTATCGGGCGCGACCCCGACGCTGGGCAGCCTCGCCAACAGCGGCACGATCGTCGCCAACGACGCGCTGACGATCGCGGGCGCCTATCAGCAGGATGCGGGCTCGCTGACCGCCAATGCGGCGATGTCGACCGGGTCGCTGTCCGGCGCGGGTGGCACGATCACGATCAACGCCAACCGCCTGACCATCAACCAGACGGTCGACGGGACCTACAAGGGCGTGATCGCCGGCACCGGCACGGTGACCAAGCTGGGCGCGGCGACGCTGACGCTGGCCGGTGCGGTCGACAGCTTCGCACCGACCGCGCTGGCGATCGAGCAGGGCCAATTGACCGTCGCCAATGCCGGCCTGCTCGACAAGGCGTTGCTGGTGTCGATCGCGGCCCCCGCCGCGCTGACGCTGCAGGCCGACCAGACGATCCGCGACCTGAGCGGTGCGGGCGCGCTCAACATCGGCGCCAACACGCTGACGCTGTCGACCGGCGGCAATTTCACCGGCAAGGTGAACGGCACCGGACGGATCGCGCTGACCTCGGGCGCGCTCGACCTCAACACCGCGGGCACCGTCGCCAGCGGCACCTTCGCGGTGCAGCCGGGCAGCACGCTCAACGTCAGCAACACCACCACGCTGGCCACGACGACGCTGAGCGCGGTCAAGAGCACGATCAACCTCGCGGGCAATGCGACGGCGACCACCACCACGGTCACCGACAACAGCACGCTGCACCTCGGCAACGGGCTGGCGCTGAACACGGCAGGCGCGACCGCGGGTCAGCTGACCAGCACCACCACCACGGTCGACGGCAACAGCAAGATCAGCGGCAACGGCTCGGTCAGCGGCACCACGCTGGTTGGCGGGAACAGCATGGGCGTGATCGCGCCAGGCAACTCGCCGGGCATCCTGACCTTCGCGGATCTGTCGTTCGGCGACAATGCGGTGGCCGCGATGCAGATCGACGGCGCGGCGGGCGCGGGCGTGGCGAACGGCTATGACCGGATCGTCGTGACCGGCAAGCTGACGCTGTCGGGCACCTCGGTACTGGCACTGGACAAGAGCGTCCCCGCGAACAGCTACGAGCTGCCGCTGGGCACCGCGCTCCAGATCTTCCAGTTCCGCCCGGGCAGCCTCACGGGATCGTTCGGTTCGGTGACCAAGGCGAACTTCGGCCAGAACCTCGCCTTCAACCTGTCGAACGGCACGGTGATCGGCATGGGCTCGTACACGCCGCAGACGCTGTCGGACGCGACCGCGATCACCGCCAGCCAGAAGAATGCGCTGGCCGCGATGCTGGTCAAGACCACCGGGGGCGTGCCGCAATATTACGGCGGCAACCTGCTCCAGTCGCTGGCCGCCGGCGTGGCGACCGGGCGCGACGCGACGCAGGCGAGCTTCGCACGCTGGTCGCCCGATGCCTATGCGGGCATCGGTGACGGGATGCGCGCGTCGATGATCGACGGTCTGGTCGAGGTGAGCGATTATGACGCGCTCACCCCGGGCAAGAGCGCCTTCACCGGCGGCATCCACGGCGGGCAGCTGCACGGGCTCGACAAGCAGGGCTATGCGCACAACCGCTTCCGTGACGTCGCCTATCAGATCGGGGTCAGCCACGATCTGTCGGTGCTGCGCGCCAACCTCAGCTACGCGCATTCGGAGGGTGGCTTCCGCAGCACGAACATGGATGCCAAGCTGAACGGCAACCAGATCGCGCTGGGCGTGTCCGCGCCGCTGACCGGCGACCAGGCGCTGCGCTTGATCGGTCGGGTCGCCTATGGCGATTACACCAGCAGCGGCACGCGCGGGGTGATCGGCGGCAGCGCACGCTTCCGCTCGGTCGATGCCAACAGCTTCGTCTATGGCGGCGGCTTCGGCTATTACCGGCAGTTCGGCGCCACGGTGCTGAGCGGCACCGCCGAGGTGCTCGGGATCAACCAGCGCGTCGACGGCTTCACGGAAACGGGCGAGGCCGGGCTGGACCTCTTCCGGATCCAGCGCCAGCGTCGCGACGGCGGGATCGGTCGCCTGAATGCGCAGCTCGGCTATTCGGTGACCCCGACCGCGCTGACCTTCGTCAAGGTGGGTTATGTCCATGAGTTCAAGGACGGGCTGACCCCGATCACCGCCGAGGGCGCGATCGACCCGGTCACCGTGACGATGACCAATCCGGGGCTGGCGCGCGACCGCGTCAATGCCGGGATCGGCGCGCAGGTCGATGTCGGTCAGGGCGTGCGGATCGGCCTCGACGCGAGCGCGGGCAATTACGAGAGCTACCGCATCGGCGGCAACGTCCGCTTCCGCTTCTGACGCCGTGCGCCGGCCGGGGTCGCCACCGACCGGCCGCATTCCCGGAGACGCCCGTCGCCGTCCCGCAAGGGCAGCGGCGGGCGTTTTCGCGTCACTCGGCGCTCGCCACCCCGGCGTGCTGCGCCTCGGCGAGCGTGGTCAGCTTCACGAATTCCTGCCGCCAGTAATCGCGCGGGCTGCCCGCCAGCCGGCGCGCGTCGGCGAAGGTGAAGCGGCCGAGATAAGTGTCGCCGCGCAGCTTCTGGCCATAGGCCGCGACCGCCGCGGCGAACGCCATGTCTCCGGTCGGCGCGCGCGCCGCGGCGAGCGCGCCGGCCGGGATCGCGCGCGTCAGCTCACGCGACGTCGTGCCGTCGGGCAATTTGTAGCGCAGCTTGACGAAACACGCCTCGGCCCCGCGCGGTGCCACCGCCGGCGGGCGGTTGGCGGCGTAGCGGCGCGCGGGCGTCCAGCCCGGCGACCCCGCCGGCACGACCTCGTACAGCGCGGTCACCTGATGCCCCGCCCCCATGTCGCCGGCATCGACCGCGTCGTTGGTGAAATCCTCCTCGCGCAGCGCGCGGTTCTCATACCCGATCAGCCGATACTGGCTGACGCGCGCCGGATCGAACTCGACCTGCACCTTCACGTCCTTGGCGATCGTGACCAGCGTCGCGGCCATTTCGTCGCCCAGCACCTTCTGCGCCTCCATCGCGCTGTCGATATAGGCGTAATTGCCGTTCCCGACGTCGGCGATCCGCTCCATCATCGCCTCGTTGTAATTGCCCGCGCCGAAGCCGAGCGTGGTGAGCGTGATGCCGTCGTCGCGGTTGCGCTTGACCAGTTCCTCCAGCGCCTTGTTGTCGCTGATCCCGACGTTGAAGTCGCCGTCGGTGGCGAGGATGATGCGGTTAACCGCGCCTTTGCGGAAATGCGCGCGCGCGGTGGCATAGGCGAGTTCGATCCCCTGCCCGCCCGCCGTCGACCCGCCCGCGTCGAGGCAGGCGAGCGCGGCGTCGACATATTGCTTCTGCGCGGTCGGCTCGAGCACGATCCCGGCGCTGCCGGCATAAGCGACGATCGACACGCGGTCGTCGGGGCGCAGCCGGTCGGCGAGCCCGCGCAGCGCGGTCTTGACCAACGGCAGCTTGTCGGGCTCGTTCATCGACCCCGAGGTGTCGACGAAGAAGACGAGGTTGACCGGCGGGCGCGTCGCCGCCGCCACGTCATAGCCGCGCAGCCCGATCCGGATCAGCCGCGTCGCCGGGTTCCACGGCGTGACCGCGACATCGGTGGTGATGCTGAACGGCTGCGCGCGGTCGGTCGGGCGCGGATAATCGTAGCGGAAGTAATTGAGCAGCTCCTCGGTGCGCACCGCCTCGGGCGGGACCGGCTGCCCCTTGGTCAGGAAGCGCCGGACGTTGGCGTAGGAGCCGGTGTCGACGTCGACCGCGAAGGTCGAGACCGGGGTGGTCGCGGTGTCGGTGATCGAGGCGACCGGGCGGCCGTCGTAGCGCTCGGTATTTTCGGGCGCGCCATAGGGGGCGGTGCGCGGCGAGACACGCGGGGCGGGCGGCGCCGACGGCGCGACGGTCGGCGCGGCGGTGAAGACCGGCGGCGGTGGTGGGGGCGGAGGCGGAGGCGGCGGTGGTGGCGGCGGCGGTGGTGGGGGCGGCGGGGGTACGGGCGTCGACACGACGTTGACCGGCGGAGGCTGCGTGCCGCTGGTCGCGCTCATCATGTTGCCGTCTACGGCCGGCATGACCCTGCACCGCACCGGCGAGCCCGCAGCGGCGCGCGGCCGCACCTCCGGTGGTGGAGCGGCGTTCGACAACAAGGCGGGCGCGATCAACAGCGCGGTGACACGGCGGGCGAACATGGCGACTCCCCTTTGCGCGAGCGCCTTGGCGGCGCCCGTCGCCGGTCAGTCTAGGGTCGTGACATTTCGCCAGCGACTATCCCCGCCCCTCCCCCAGCCGCCGCACCGTCGACACCAGCTCGGCGAGCGCGGGGTCGCGGATCGGCTCGGCGACGCGCAGCTCGCGGGTGCGCTCGCCGAGCGTGAGCCCGAGCGTATAGGTGCGCGCGTCGGGGCGCGGCGTGTCGTCGGGCACCGCGCAGCCGAAGAAGTCCGCCGCCTCGGCGAGCGTACACAGCTGCGCGCGCACCGGCGGGTCGAGATCGTCGAGCGCCACCGCATGATCGCGCGCGCGGCCGGGAAAATGCGCGAACCCGCCCTCGACGCGCAGCCGCGCCTCGTCGGCCATCACAATACTCCCACGGTTGCCCAGGCGTCGGCGACCGCCTTCGCCTCCGCGCCGTCCGCACCGTAACGGCGCGCGGCGACGTCGCGGGTGATCTGCGCGAAGCCCGCGAAATCGGTGTTGGCGCGCGTCGCCGGGTCGAGCAGCGCATCGTACCAGATCTGCCCGGCGCGCTCGCACGCCCGTCCGCCGATCGCAGTCGCGGCGAGATAGAAAGCGCGGTTCGGAATGCCGGAATTGATGTGCACCCCGCCATTGTCCTGGTTGGTGCGCACGAATCCGGCCATGTCGGCGGGCTGCGGGTCCTTGCCGAGCACCGGATCGTCATAGGCGGTACCGGGCGCCTTCATCGAGCGCAACGCCGCGCCCTTCACCGCGTCGGTCAGCAGCCCGGCACCGATCAGCCAGTCGGCCTCCGCGGCGCTCTGGCCGAGCAGATGCTGCTTCACGAGGCTCCCGAACACGTCCGATATGCTCTCGTTGAGCGCACCGGACTGGCCGTAATAGGCCAGACCCGCCTCCTTCTCGGTCACGCCATGCGTCAGTTCGTGCCCGATGACGTCGAGTGCGATCGTGAAGCGGTTGAAGAGCTGCCCGTCGCCGTCGCCGAACACCATCTGCGTCCCGTCCCAGAAGGCATTGTCATAGTCGCGATCATAATGGACGGTCGCGTCGAGCGGCAGCCCGGCGTCGTCGATCGAGTTGCGGCCATAGGCTTCCCAGAACAAAGCAAAGGTCGCGCCGAGCCCGTCATAGGCCTCGTCGGCGGCGGGGTCGCCGGTCGGCGCGTCGCCCTCGCGGCGGACGACCGTCGCGCCGGGCGCCTGCGCCGCGCCTCCGGCGTCGCGGATCGTGCGCAGCGGGGTCGGCGCGGGCACCACGCCCGCCGCGGCGCGCAGCCGCGCCAGCGCGCCGAGCACCGGCCCGGCGGTGGTCGCGCGCACCATGCGGATCGTCGGATCGACCAGCAGCCCGCGCATCGCCGCCGCGCGCAGCTCGGGCGGGCCGTGTTCGGCGATCCGCGACAGGATGTACGGCGGGACGATGCAGTGCAGCGCGTGGCGGTGGGCGTGCGGGCACATCGGCGTTCTCCTTGTTATCGGCGGGCGCGGCGGAGCGCGTACGGCACCAGCGCGACCCACATCACGGTCAGGAAGGCGAGCAATTGCGTGGTCTGCGCCGCGCCGCCGGGCAGATAGCCGAACCCGCCCAGCGACGCGGCGTAGAGCGCGAACGACACCACCGCGACCGCGATCGCGGGTACGTCCACGCGCCCGCCGGCGTCCTGCGTCGCGAACCAGCGCAGCGCGACGACGAACAGCAGGATGACCCCGATCAGCGCGATCCGCAGCCCGGCATCGCCGGCGGCGATGCCGGTCGCGAGCGGGTAAAGCGTCACCGCCTCGACCGGGAACAGCTTTACGAGGCTGGTATAATAAGGCTCGGCGGGCGGCGGCGCGGCGGCGACCGTATGCAGCGGCTCGGGCTTGAGGCGCAGCGTCCCGCGCAGCGCCGGCCGCGGCGCGGCGGCCGGCGCGCCGAGCGCCGCGATCGCGCGCTCGACCGCGGCGGCATAACGCGCGACCGCGTCATCCTCGGGGGCGAGCACGCGGCCGAGCGCCATCGCCTGCTCGCTGCGGTCCTGCACGGTCGCATAGCCCGGCTGGTCGCCGACGACCGGTGCCGCGGCGAACCGGTCGCGCGCGCTGCCGAGCGCGGTGCGCAGCCCGAACAGCGTGTCGAAGAAGCGCGGCACGAAGCGTGCATCCTCGACATGGCCCTGCAGCTGGTCGACGAGCGCGTCGGCGGCTGCGACGGCGGTGGCGAAGTCGGTCATCGCGGCGTTCCCAGCGCGGCGATCAGCCCGAGCGCACGGCTGAGGCGGTCGATGTTGAGCCGCGCGGCGGCGCGGCGCTGCGCAGGGGCGAAGCGCCCGGCGAGCGCGTCGCGCAGCCCGGCCTGCGCGGTCGCGGCGAGCGTCAGCGCCGCGCTCACCTCGGCGGCGCGCGCCGGCCCGTCGCGCGCGGCGGCGCGCGCGGCGAAGATCCGCGCCGCCAGTTCCTCGCGCTGCGCCGCGCTCAAATCGGCGCGCCCGCGCAAATAGCTGCGGAACAGCGCATTGCCGTACAGATCGTCGGCGGTACGCGCCGCGCCCCGGCCCCAGACGTCGACCTGCACCGCGAGCGCGGCGAGCGCGCGGTCGACCGTCGCGCCGCGCTCCGCGACCAGCGCGCGCACCGCCTTTACATCACGCGCCTCGCGCGCGAGCTGGTCGGCGAAGGCGATCAGCGCGATCAGGCTCTGCCCCTGCGCGCTCGCCGCCGCGGCGCTGATGTCGGGAAGGTCGGTGCCCGCGACGAAATCGCCGAAGCGCGCGAGCCGGTCGGCCTGATCGGCGAAGGCGGTCAGCTCGGCGGCGACATCGGCTTTTGGCGCCTCGAGCAGCGCGGCGAGCGCATCGGCATAATCGGCGACCGCCGCGAGCAACGCAATGCGCGGTGCGAGGATCGCGCGCGGGCTGTCGGCGATGTCGATCGCATAGGCGCTATGGCCGGGCGCGGGCGCGCCGTCGGCGAGGCACAACGGCGCCGGTGCGGCGCGCGGATCGCGCGGGATCTGGAGCCGCAGCGGCGTGACCGGCAGGCAGCTCGGATCGCTGGCGACCAGCGCGGCCGCGGCGGCGCGGCGGCGCGCCTCGATGTCGTCGAAATAGCGCGCGCTGGCGGCGACCGCGGCGCGCGTGTCGCGCTGCACCGCCCCGGCCGCCTCGAGCCGGATCACATTGCCCGCGCACCCGGCGAGCAGCGCGGACGACAACAGCAACGGCATCGAACGACGCATCCGCACGCTCCTTCGCAATCGGCGAGTCGGGGCGATCCTTCCACAGTCACGCGATGTAGGACAGCGTTTCGAGGGGGTTAGTGGGGATGGCGCTATCAGGCCGCGTTCCCGCTTTCACCCGTCACCACGCAATCATTTTGTAGACGCACCAACAGCCGCCGCCTAGCATTTGGCCGGGGGACATATTCCATGCGTTTTGGTGGCTTGTCAGCGGTAACCGCCGCTTTGTTCGTTGCGTCTTGCGGAGGTGGAGAGGGAGGGAACGGAATGGGCGCGCCTGCGCCGAGCCCGACTGCCTCGCCCGCGCCGACACCATCACCGACACCGACGCCGGACAGCGTTTATGAAACGGCGTTCGATCTCAGCCGCGACCGTGGATTTCCGCTCAACATGGCGGAACTGACGGCCGTCGCGACCTCCCGCGTCGCCGGCTTATCCTACGGCGGCATCTCCAGCCGGATCGTCAATCCCGGCGATGCGCCGGCCCTGGCCTATGTGAGCGCCACCCAGGAGGCGAGCGTGTCCTTCTCGACCGGCGGACCACGTCGGTATGCCGGGTCGGAGATCAGCCTGCGAGCCTCCGACCGGCTCGTCTACACCACCTCGGACGGTTTTCTGAGCATCGGCCAGCCGGGTCCTGATCTCGGCGGGTTTCCGGCCGCGTTGCGGTACACGTTGCTGACCGTGCAGAGCGTCAGCGTCGATAACGCTGATTTCACCAGAACCAGCATCGAGCGCCGTGCCGTTGCGGGCACCTCGACACGCGCCGCCGACGTGCCGCGCTCGGGCAGTGCGTCCTATCGCGTGCTGTTCGCGGCGGTCGCCCAGACGGCTGTCGCCACCAACAGCTACGTCGCGCAGGACGCCACCCTGACCATCGATTTCGCGACCCGAACCGTCCAGGGTACGATAATCGCAGCATCAGCGCGCTCGACCCCGCCTGCAAGCGCCGTGACCCTGACGATCGCGGGGCAGCTAAGCGCGACATCCAACCGGATCAGCGGCAGCGTGACGGGCTCGGATGGCAGTACGGGAAGCATCTCGGGCGAGCTGTTCGGGCCGGCCGGCATCGAATTGGGTCTGGCGCTGGCGTCACAAGGCAGCGGTGAGCAGGTCGCCGGGACCATTTCCGGCGTCAAACGCTAGCATCGCCGGTGCTTGCAGGCGCATGTCGCAGCCTCACACCCTGATGTCCGCCGCCGCGGTGATCCGCTGCCGCACGGTCGTGCCGGTCGCGCGTTCCTCGTTCGAGAAGCCGTCGAACTCCGGCAGCGCGCCGAAGTCGAGCCCGGTCAGCGCCGCGATCGACCGGATCGAGCGCTGGTAGGTGCGGAACGCGCCGAACAGCAGCGCCATGCCGTCGACGTCGACCTCCTGCGCGATCAGATAGGCGGTGGCCGAGGGGCGACCGTCGTCGTGGACGAACGCGACCACCTTCCAATAGGCCAGCGGGATCGCGACGCCGCGATAGACCGGGTCGTCGGCGCGGAACACCGGGCCGGTAAAGACGCTGGCGCGCTCGCGAACGCGGCGGGTGTTGGCGAGGATATAATCCTCCAGTTCCAGCCACGTCCGCTGGTTGAACACCGACAGCTGCGGCGCGCAATTGGTGAAGTGGAAGGTATCGCGGTTGGCGGTCGCGGCGGCCGGCCCCCAGTTCGGGTCCTCGCGGCGGACGAGATGCCCGCGGTCGAAATCATTGTCGGCGTAGAGCGCGTCGCCGGCCTGCGCCTCCTCGGGGATGCGCCCGTCGAACGCCCAGGGATCGCCGCCGCGTGGTACGGCGACGCTGGCGCTGCCGTCGAGATTGGCGGCGGTAAACAGCGCCAGCCGCCGCGTCCATGACATCACCACCGTGAAATGGGTGTAATCGAGCCGTCCGTCGTCGCGTCCCTCGACCGGCAGCACCGCGTCGGCCGGGGCGGTCGGCAGCGGCACCGCGAACGCGCCGAGATGGTCGGCGCGATAGCCTTCGCGTCCCGCCAGCGACGCGGGCGACGAGGTGCGCGCCGCCAGCAGCGTCGGCGCCGGTGCGGCCAGCGGGCGCAGGTCCGCCAGCCGGGGACGGTGGTCGAGGTCGATCGTCGTCATGCGCTGTCTCCGCGAAAGGCGCCCGCCCGTGCATAATCGCTGAGCGCGCGCTTCGTTCGCCCCGCCGCGGCATTGCCCGCGCGCCGCTCGGCTTGTAGCGACACCCCGATGCACGCGCTCCCCCGCCCCGCCTGGCTGATCGGCGCGCTGGCGCTGCTGCTCGCGGGCTGCGGCGGACGCTATCGCGCGGTCAGCGACACGCCGGTGACGATCGGACGCCCCTATGTGGTGCGCGGGGTCAGCTATGTCCCCGCCGCCGCGCCCGATTACGACATGCTGGGCCGCGCGAGCTGGTATGGCGGCGAGAGCGGCAACCGCACCGCGCGCGGCGAGAAGTTCCGCCCCGGCTGGATCACCGCCGCGCATGCGACGCTGCCGCTGCCGAGCTATGTCGAGGTGACGTCGCTCGACACCGGGCGCGTGATCGTGGTGCGCGTCAACGATCGCGGGCCGTTCGCGCGCGGGCGGATCATCGACCTGTCGAAGGGCGCGGCCGAAGCGCTGGGGATGCGCGCCGGGGGGCACGGCGCGGTGCGCGTGCGCGTGGTCGCGCCGGATGAGCGCGACCGCGAACGGCTGCGCCACGGCAAGCCCGCGGCGTCGCGCCCGAACGCCGACCCGCAATCGCTGGCGTTCTGGCGATCGCAGCTGGCGGCGTCGGGGATGTAGCGGAAACGACAACGCCATCCGGTTCGCCGTGCGGCGGCCTGGATGGCGTTGCGACGGCTTTGAAACCGCTGTGTCGACACGTCGACGGATCGACGTGCCGACGGCGCCGGGTCACAGCTTCAGCGAGACACCTGCCACGATCTGCCGGCCGAGCAGGTCGTAGCCCATGATCGTGTTGCCGCGCAGCAGCCCGATCCGCGAACGGCTG
>Ga0265780_10007277_pt1 | contig 13617 bp, 16 predicted proteins | sample P1T30metagenome_FD_192432 | JGI IMG/M metagenome (GOLD analysis project Ga0265780, IMG submission 192432) | Plant litter microbial communities from East Loma Ridge, Irvine, California - P1 T30 | ecosystem: Environmental > Terrestrial > Plant litter > Unclassified | place: USA: California... | reverse complement strand
GCGCGTCGCCAAGGTCGAACATTTCCATCGTACATTCGACCGGCGTGTTTCTGAGACCATCATCTTGCTTGGATATGTGCTTCAGATGAATCAATCGTATTTGCTTTCGCTCAGGAAGAAGTGGCTGGTAGATATAGCGATCTGCACCAGCGACAAGGCTGGATGACATCTGTGGCGCTTGGAGTCGTGAAGAACACGGAAGATTTTGCGTAATTGTTGAAAGTTCAACGATTTACGGAATGTGTGTTCGAGTACAGCAGTCTTCGCATGTGGGGATTGAAGAATGTGTCGATCTTTATCCTGCGATTTGGCGGGTAATGCTGCGGTGCGTGGCGGTGGCTGAGGCTCGGGGGACGAATGCCGTCGTAAGGATGCGCCTCAGCACTTTTTCCAGCCGGGCCTTGCAGCTTGCAGCCTTGGAGATTGGAAATGACTTCGGAGGCATCGTATTTGATGTAATAGGCACATCTCGGACACGACATACAGCTTGTCCTTCGGAAGAGGTGACATGTCGTGGTTTACATTTAGCTTGCTCGGTCCGATAGTACTCGGGCCCATGTGAACAGAGTTTCACCATAACCTTGCTGACTTCCGAACATTCCGGTAGATATATCAACACGTAGACTCACTTCAATTCAACTTCAGTGTTCCTTCCAATTCTGCTGCCCAATCGCCTATTTCGCGAACCGTGACATGACACGGCAGCCACGATCGTGCGTAACATACGAGCGAAAATGTCGGGGTAACTTATCTATGAAAATAGCCGACAATGGCTACAAGCAATTAGTGGATATTGATCCTCTCCAAACGTCCATCAAAAAGGAATGTCTCGTAGCCTGTTCCGGGATCCGCGCTCTCGATGAAGTTGTGGCCCCAACTGTGTGCTGCGAGGTAGCAAGGAGCCATGATCTGGTACTCGTCGCCTCCTAGATGTTCAAGAAGGAATGTCATGTTGATGCCGAATATACCAATAATTTTGGTGGTGTCCTGAACCAGCTTGTTCTCATCGTGAGGTGTCGTGATTCCGAGGACGCCCGTATTTGTGATGAAGACCGAGAAGGCGTGACTGGGGCCGAAGTCGAGTAAAGATTCGAACTCTTCAGGTAGAGAAGGTGGTGACACAAGAGGTCGACGATCTGTATAGCTGCACACCGTTTGTTCGCCGGTCTCTTTCGCCCTTCCGCCGTTGCCAAAGGCATCCTCAGCGGTAGATTTGTTGTCATTCGGACCGGCCAAGGCAGTACCCTCGGGCGATAATAGACGGAGATAATCTACGACTGCGCATTGTAGCCTGTTATGCTCGGCGATTGTTCTTTCGAGCCGGGATTCCGTCTGAATCAACAGCACTTTGACGAGAGACTCGGTGAAGTCATAGCTACCATGTTTATTCAGAACGGTGACAGTTTTCCTCCAAGATGCCAGTAGCGCTGTTTTTTTAATCTGAGGTGACACATCGATATGTATGTGTTGCTCTACCTTTCCAAGGTGATGGCCGACGGTGCGCATGATCGAATAGTCGCTGGAGAAATCCACTATAGGCGCTTTGCCAGCAAATCCCCTCAAGATTTCAATAGCACTGCGATACGATGGCTCTCTAGGTGGCGAACTCTTTCTGAATGTCTGTACACTGCGATATTTCCGCGAAAAGCTCCCCGACGTTCGTGACAGATCAGATGCCCATGTCGGTGCGCCAGGGCCAAGGCATGATTTTGTGCCATCAAGGCCCCATGCGTACATGGCCACATAGAGGTGAAAGTTCTCCTGCATGATCACTGCCGTCGCCTCCGCAAAGACCTGTTCCACTGACTTGGTGTAATTCGCAGTGATCGGTGTTTCGCGGAAGTTGCATATCCCCAACAGACCATAGACCTGGTCCCTTGGGTCTTCGCATTGGAAAAACCGAGTGTTCAAGAACCGACTCGAAAAAGACCTATTCTGACTTTTTTGTAAGACGACCAACTGCTGCATCTGATCGGTTACACTCGGACGGCTAAAGCCAGGGCCGTTATCGCTGAGCCCAGGCAAAAATGGGCCCGAAATATGGTAGAACTTTTCTAGCTCTGGCATCATAGCTTGTCGATACTGCAAGCATGTTATATTCACAGCAGCCGCAAATTGCCGCCATCGAAGTCGCCGCAGTCCGCAGTGCACAATTGGGTCGTCTCTTGATAGTACAAGTTCTTGCACGACCCAAATCCTAAAGAACCAGTCCCTTTTTAAGAGCTCTTCCAAAGCGATGCAGAACTTGGTAGCATCCGCGTTATCAAGAACGCCCGTAGACATCGAGTCCATGCAGAAATTGCTGTGCTTGCCTGCAGGCCCAAGCCATATTACAACATTCTTCGCTGTCGAGTACACCGACTTCATCAGAGCCACTTGCTGATTGCGCTCTTTAGTGTCTTCTTGATTGATCGAAACCGCGTCAATCCACATTGTGCGTATGCATGACTCGTATCGGAGATGTTGTATGGCGGAAGCAAGATTCGCCCCAATATGTGATTGCGTCCTCGGTGAGGACGTGTTTTGTAGTGATTTGTCATTATTCTCGTGCTGAGTATCGATGGTACCATCTGTCGGCTTCCAACGGTAGGAAAGAGCTTCGAAGAGCGGGTTATCGCGAAGGTTTACAACTCGAACGATAGCTTCAAGCGGATCGTGCCAGTGTCCGGGTTGAATGTCGATCAGGCGAATTTCAGTCGGGCCTAGCTCGCGATACGCGATTTCGCCGAACAACAAAGGCATATCTCTGATCGCTTCTCTTCGAAAATCTGTTGGAATATAGAAAGTGTTTCGGTGTCTACCTAGCAGGTGAGGACCAGACGAAGAAGGTGGGGCAGTGCAGCTGAACCCGCTGCGCCTCACGCTGTGGGTTTGCGGTACCGGTATGTCCAGCGCAATGATGAACTTGGGGCCTGTTATGACAGCTTCCGCCTGGCGAAGAAGCACGATTAAAGACGTCGGCTGATGCGGAAGTAAACATCGTCCCATGCACAATAACAAGAAAAGTTCCGCGCGCAATTGCATGATGCAACCACCGCTGTTTTCTTATGATATGCTGCATTAGCGAAGTACATAGGCAAGTGGCGGCGTTCTTCTGAGGACGACTTGGCCAATTTATGCTGCATCAGCCCCGCGCCGACCGGTAAACCTACGAGCCCATACATCTACCCTGCGGCCGACCAGCGACATGTCCATACGCTTTTTATTTATTCGCCTTCTTCTTACGTTCTTACACGAATGCGATGACGACCGTCGGCGCCGACAGTCCTGACATGGACAACATCTTGTTTCAGGCGCTGCGAATCGCCCCTACTCGTGGTGGAGACGTCATCCGCTCCTACATATACCGACCACTGGCAACGGGTACCAAAGATATACGGCTTATAGCATTGCTGCCGTCGGCCGACTCGTGGAAATTGCCGCGCTCAGTTTCAGCAGAAATCGTACTTCGCATACACCAGCCGAGCAGCCAGGCGCCAAACACAGTAGCGCCAGAAGCCCATACTCCAGAAACTCTAGCTCCAGATATAGACGGGAGTTCAGACGGGGACGAAAACACCGTGCCTACAACATACTCCGCCCTGTCGTATACATGGGGTCCAAAGCTACCCGTGAATCGCGTTTACGTGGCTGAGGAGTTCGACACTGAGCGAAGACAATAGACCTGGATGTACCTTGACGTTAGAGACAACCTATGTCAGTTCCTGTTGCAGTATCGCGACGATAGGCGAAATCGCTTTTGCAAGACTCGTCTGTAGATTGATCAGATCTGCATCAATCAATCCAATGTGACTGAGCGCAACCATCAGGTGAACTTCATGGCGCAAATCTACCAGAATGCGGCGTTAGTTATCGCGTGGCTGGGCACTGACCCTGAGATGATGCGAGCTACAAAGACAATTTCATGGATGTTGGCTCACCAGTACAGTCATGAGGTATTGGAAGCCACAAACGCGATGTTAGGCATATTATCCTTACAGCGCAACTTTGAAGAGATGTATCGCGATGCCCTGCTGACGCTGCTCGGGGCGACCTATTTCACACGTCTGTGGATAATCCAGGAGATTCTTTTGGCGAAAGATGTGCGAATCATGTGCGGCTCGGACTGGCTGGAACTGTCCGACCTGCGGCTTGCTTACGAGGATGTCAACATTGTTCGGCGCGTCCATACGTGCGCTCCCTTTTTGATCTGGGACTGGGAAGAAAGGATTTCAGACGGTACTCGCAAATCTCTTGGCCTACCGAACGGACGGCAGTTGTCGAAGTGTATAGAGCGCTACGCGTCCAACCATTGCGAATATCCCCGAGATTGTCTCTATGGACTCAAAGGCCTTGCCAACGAAGCAGATTGCATTGAAGTCGACTACGCAAAGTAGGTCTCGGGTGTGTACTATGAGGGAGTAAAGATCCTGTACAGAGACTATTACAAAACCGTGAGCTATTCTTCAACGAAAGGTCAGCCAGCTACGTACGTCGTGACCGCTTTGCTGTTGGCTAGAAATATGGGTATGCCACAAAAGTTGTATGAGAGGGTGAGCGGGATAGCACGGACAGGAGATTGGATTCACTGGATTGCCCCTTTGCTTAGTACATGGGATTGACCGCTGATTGGCAAGCGTCGTAGCCAGGAGCCGTTTCCATAGTCCCTGGTGGACCCAAAGACGCAGGCCGTAGGGAAACGCGAACATTCCTTCGAGCTACAGCTTGGACTTGCGCTGTTGCGTGCACACGGGTGGAGCCAGTAATTTAGCCAGGTCACTGACATCAGATACACGCTCCAAAATATCCACCATTGCGATGAGGTCTTCCCTCGCCTCGTCACCCATCGCATCAGCCGCGAACTCCCAACATCGCCGAAATTTGGTAAGATGCTGCTCCCGCGTGAGTCGCCGCGACGGACTCGCCAGCATCTGGTCGCACTTCCACGTCTTCAATTCTCCGCTCGTCGTTTTCAGCGCTACGCTTACTGGCACCAGCGCATTTGGATCTTGCTGGCCGTCAGATACCATGTGTATTCGTGTTGCCAGCTCATGTGTGGCCGTGTCGGTGAGCTCATCACCACGATAGTGCGCAAGGTCGATCAGGCCGTGCACCAAGACCTTCGCACCAACATACGACATGCAGAGCCGTGCGTAGTTGGGAGACGGATCTGGCAAGTCGGGCCGAGAGCACAGTCTTGCGGTTACGGGTGGGCCGGTGATGGCTACGACCTTCACTTCCTCTGGCGCAAGATACGAGCCATCGACTTTCTTCCGGAGTAACTGCAAGCCTTCGATGCCAGCATGTGTAGCTCGTCCTGCTGGCCATGGCTTGTGACTGAGCTCGCTAATGAGCCATCGCTTCCCGGCCAAGCAGTCATACGTCGCAGTCAGATCCCACGGTGTTGGTCCTTCGAAAAGTCGAAAGTATCCATACGGACCTTCAAAAACGTCGCGCGGTCCAGGAAAGCCTGACTGAGCGAGCTGACATGACTGCATAGCAGCGCTGCCGTTGAGGCCGACCTGGAGCGGCAAAGACGTGCTCCCTTCGACATGAGGCTGTAGAGTACCACTCGTTTGCGCGTACTGGATACCGAATGCTTGAACGAGCGATTCGTGAGACAGGCCCATAAGCCTGCCGACCGCTGCTGTCGCGCCAAATCCACCTGCTGTTGCCGGTCGGAAAAATGTCATTGCAGACTTCGATGCAATTCCAAGCCCAGCCGAAATATTGACGCCAACTGCAACTGCTGTAATCAGATCTTTACCACTGATGCCTCCGCTTTTCTCGGCATATGCCATGACTGCCGGCAGCGTTGTGGCAAGCGGATGTAACACCGCTCCCTCGTGCACGCAGTCATACTCCTGGCAATGGATTTGATAGCCATTCACAAGTGCAGCCATACCGGCAGCAAGTCGTTCTTTTCGTCCCCAGCATGTTGCTTCTTCGAGTGGGCCATTTGACTTGCCCAATTGATGGACTTTATCTGCGCCGAAGGCTGAGGAACCCGCTATGCCGACTCCAAAGGTGTCGAGGATGAACACTTTGGCTTGTGCGATTGCATCTTCGGTCAGATCCTCGAAGCGTGTGTTCAGCGCATGCGTTGCAAACCGCTCAGCCAGCAAAAGCGTGCTGTTGTTGGAAGTGGCCATGGTGACGAAGGTGAAAGGTCTCGTTCCGTGTCTTTGCTGAGAAATTGGCAAAGCTGAATACCCGTCTGAGAACAAGTCAGAACCTCAATTGATGTCGAAATCAAGTTGCCGCTGTGAAGCTTGGCGGCTTGCAGATTCCCAGCAATCATCGCCTTCATGCTTCCGTCGGCAGTCGCTTCCGATCTCAACGCATGTAAGATAACCGGTCGTCCACTACTTTTGGTATACTAATGACGCACTACGCCAGGCAAGCGATAAAAGTGGTAGTATCCTTTGTAGATCTTCAAACCCCTCATCATTCAGTGTCCCATCACTGCTCAATCAGATAAGCTAGCGCATACGCCCATCGCTTGTTTGTGCTCCTTCAAGCAACCCGTGAACTGCTCGAAGCCATTCGGGAGTGCTTATCAATTTGAAGCGCATGGAGAATGGGATCATGTTCGGGTAGAAGCTTACCCTCCGCCTCGTCGCGCAAGAAGATATCCGACAATTCCAAGATGAGCAGCACGCAGACGAAGTATGGTTAAGTAGGAGCTCTTTACGCATCTATTAGCATGTAGATCTCACGGTGCTCACTGTACCGCCATCATGACCGACATTGAGAAAGACATCAGCTCTGCGAGCCTCTCAGCCAAAGAGGATCCTACAGTCAACGATGAGGACATCTACATTGACCCAGTCGCGGAGCGCAAACTGCTTTGGAAGTGCGACATGTTCCTCACGTCACTTTTGACACTGGCGTTCCTGTCAGCCTACCTTGATCGCTCGAACATTGGAAATGCTGCCATCGCTGGGCTGCTTCCGGATCTCAACATGAATCGCCAGCAGCTCGCAAGTACGTACCGTTGCGCATTTTCCGTCCCTTCGACACACCTTTGACTTTTTGCAGACGCCGTACTTCTGTTCTACGTTACATACATCCCGTTTGAGCTACCTGGCTCACTTCTGGTCAAGAAGATCCGACCCAGTAGACTACTACCGATCTTCGTGTAAGCCAAATCCTTATCACACTTATGGTTCGGTGAGCTAATCTTATCGCAGGATGGGTTGGAGTGTCACATGCCTAGGCACAGGCTTCATGACCAACGTACCCCAATTCTACGCTTCGCGCTTACTCATCGGCCTCTTCGAGTCAGGAATGTACCCAGCGCTAGCCATTACACTCACGTACGTATCTACCCCCAACCTTGACTCGCGAAATACACTGACAAGTACAGCACATTCTACACGCCAAAAGAACAAGCCCGCCGCTTCGCCTACCTCTACCTCTCCGTCGGTCTCTCCGGCGGCCTCGGCGGCCTCTTCGCCTACGCACTGCTCAAACTCGACGGCACCCACGGCATCGCAGGCTGGTACGTCCTTCGCCCTCCTCTCAATCTTCAATATTCCAATTAACCACCACCCATAGGCGCTGGCTCTTCATCGTCGAAGGTGCCGCCTCCATCGGCATCGCCGTCCTACTCTGGGCCCTAATGCCAGACAACTACCAAAACGCAAAGTTCCTCAACGACGCAGACAAAGAAATCTGCCGTCTGCGCGCTATCAAGCATGATCGGTACATGCGCTTGAACGAGACGTTCGACAAGCGCGAAGTCGCCAAAGCGTTCAAGGACACTAAGATCTGGATATCCGCCGCGATACAATTCTTCGGCGACATTTTGAGTTTCGGTATATCGACGTTCATGCCTTCTATTGTTCGGTCCCTTGGTTTCGACTCGGTGATTACGCAGCTGCTCATCGCGCCCATTTTCTTCGTGGGTGTCGCGATATATATTGCGGTGAGCTTCTGGTCGGACGGCGTGCAGAAGCGTGCGTTCTTTATGGTTCCTGGTGCGCTGGTCACGGCGCTGGGGTATGCGTTGCTGTCGGGGCTGCCGATGAAGCATCGTGGAGCGCTGTACTTTTCGTGCTATCTCATCGTACCAGGTCTTTACGTAAGTCTCCAGCATATCGCGTCGAACGTTTCATATACTGATCACCATGCAGGTAATGCTTGGGCTCAACTACGTGTGGATGCTGAATAGCCACGCGGGCTACTACAAGCGCGCGACGGCCATTGGCATCAACATGACGGTAGGAAACTGCGCGGGGCTCGTCATCGGGCAGATTTACAAGAATCAGACGCCCGAGGGACGGTATCTCGAAGGCACCGCGACATCCATGGCATCTGCTATCGTTTGTGTAGGGCTTATCACGTGTTTGTGGTTCTATCTGAGGCGCCAGAATAGAATTAGGGATGCGCTGACGCCGGAGGAGAAGATGCAGTGGATCGAGCAGGGGAAGACGGGAGATGCGCATCCCGACTACAGGTACATACTGTAAGGTGTGAGCGGGTTGACATGGCGGTCAGTGTTGAGCTCAATTGTTCGAAGTGGGCGCTAGACGAGGACCAGTGGGCAAGTAAAGTAGCACGCGAATGCAATACTACACCGCAAATGCATTTTATGTGCCTCTTTTCCAGCCTCAAAGCTCCTTAACAAACCCAACTTCGATAACCTTATCCATCGGAACCTTCAAACTCGCAATCTTCGCCCGCGTATTATCCCTCAAGAACAAGAACGCCTCGAGCAACACCTTGCGCACCACATTCGTACCCGGCTTGATCTTCATCTGCTCTTTCCCAATAATATACAGCACTTCATGGTTGAACGCGCGCTCTAGAGACTCAAGGCGCGAGGAGGTACTGCCCGTGCTTGGAGCGCGAAGCGAGGCGGAAGAGCCAGTCGGGATCTCGGTCGCTGTGGTAGTAATGGTGACGCCTTTCTCGCCCTCGCGCTCCAGCGCCCTCCCTATAATATGCCTCTGCACCTGCTCATACACCAGCGCCGCCAGATCCGGCGTAATAACCTCATCCATATACCCATGCCTAACCACGACCCTGTACCCATTCGGCGCCGCCAAACGCGTAACACTATACCGCTCCGCAGGCGTAACGCTCGGCTGGTCCAGTGGGCGCAAGTGGAAGAAGACGATGATTTCAGGCGCTGTCACCAACTTGCGTATGAACTGGCTGAAAATAATTGGCGTCGTTTCGCCCGCTTTGTCGAAGAAGACGCCGAAGCCTTGTGCGCGGCTGAGCACTTTGGCCCCGTAGAGCTCGGTGAGTTGGAGATCGCCTGCGTCGTTTGTTTTGACGAAGTGCGTGGTTGGAAAGCGGTCTTCGGCCTCGGCGTGCCATTGTTGTTCTTTGCCGAAGCGCCAGAGGATGAATACGCCCGCCAGCAGACTCGCCAGTAGCAACGTGAACCAAGCGCCGTCAGGAACTTTTGTTAGGACCGAAGACAAAAACGTGCCGTCGAGACACGCGATGACGAGCCAGGGCAGAAAGACAAAGTACGGCTTGATGCGCCAGACAAGTATAGCAACGAGCGTGACCATGCACGTGTCAAAGAAAGTAACGAACATGACACACACGCCGTATGCGTTACCGAGAGATGTCGTGTTATTGAAGACAGCGGCCACGATCACAGTGCCGATCATGAGGAGCCAGTTCGCGACCGGGACGTACAGCTGGCCGTGGTACGTCTTAGACGTATGCACGACCTTGACTTGCGGGAAGTAACTCAGCTTCATAATCTGCGTCAGAAGCTGGAACGTCGCTGTAATCATAGCCTGGGACGCCACGATGGCAGCGAGCAAAGCGATGATGAGTGAAGGGATGAGCCAGCCGTGTGGAACGCTGTTGTAGAACGGGTTAGAGAAAGCTTCGGGGAAGACGCTGATATGCGCTGCTTGGCCGCAGTATGCGAGGAGAAGACATGGGTAGGCGTATCCCAGCCAGGAGATTTGCACCGCGCGGCGACTGAAGGCGCCAATGTCGGCGAATAGGGCTTCGACGCCGGTGAAGCAGAGCAAGATACCGCCGAGACTGCGCCAGCCTTCGTACTTGTTGCGGATCAGGTACTCAAAGGCGAAGTACGGGTTGAAGCCCTTGAGAATCATGTAATCGTATCTACCAGTGTTAGCCGTAGTACTCCAAGAAGGTGTTCGGAAACCCACTTTGCTAGATTATAAACTCCAAAACAAGCATTTAGAGCAAGCCACACCATAACAATCGGCGAAAACGCCATCGTAAGTTTCGAAATGCCCAGCGGCTGCAGCAGAAACAGCACCACCAAGATAGCACACGTAACACCCACAACCGTCGGCTTGTTAATACTCTCATTGACTACCGTCAGTCCCTGAACAGCCCCGAGAACAGACTGCGCAGGCGTCAACACCCCATCAGCCATAACCATAGAAACCGCAAGCACGCCAATCGTCTTCAGCAAGCCCCGGAAGAATCTCGTGTTCTCAAGCGTGGAGCGCACACGCTTAGTCGAGCGACTGAGATCCTGCGTGAGTTGGCGCTCCATGCGGATCATGGTAGCTTCACGCGGGTCCCGGTTGGCAATGTTGGCGTATCGCGAGAGCAGCGAGTACGTGCTGAACGTGCCGCCCTCGCCATCATTGTCGGCGCGCAGGATGACCAAAATATACTTGACCGTCACCATGAGCGTTAAGCTCCAGATGATCAGCGACAGTGCACCGAGTAAGTTGACGCGGCTCGGCGGCGAGGAGAACGTGGAAGAGTAAACGTATAACGGAGAGGTGCCAATGTCGCCGTATATGACACCAACTGACTGGTACGCCAGGAGGAGTATTTGGCTAACGCTGAAGACCTGTCATGAGATCAGCACGTGTGGTTCACACTTAGCGTACGTGACATACCTGGCGCTTCTTGTAGTCGCGTTCATCGCGTAAGCCTGCATCTTCGTCTTCCGCATCCTCGAGTTCGAGATCCTTGGTGTCTGCTTGTTGTGTACGCGAGCGCTGCCGCAAAGGTACAACGCCGCCAATGTCGTGCGAGGACGTTCCGTTGACGAAATGAATACCAGTCGCCATGTCGCAAGATCTGCAGTACAGTGAGGTGTTCCTCGAGCTGCCGCAAGATCTTATACCAAAAACCTTATCTTGAAGGTTACCGTTGACCGTTGACGTGAAATCAATATGTCAAGATCCAAAACCCTCCCGACAAGCATGCCTTGGCTGTTGTTTGGCTACAATTCTTAGCTTATCGCGCAAAGCTAGTCTACACCCGCGAAGTCACGATGCGGGATTTTTGAGTTGATGGGGGCTGTACACGATACATTCGACGCATCTGGCTTGGCGCGGCGCCACATCCAGGTCGACGGTTCTTTCATGCAGGTTTCTGCGGGAGCATCGCGGGTAATTGGCGAAATTTCTACTGGCAGTCAGTGGCACCATGTACCTGGTTTACCAATTTCCAAAATGCACAGAACCTTGTTTTGACATGGCGTCAGCAGCGCACACCTAATGCCGAAGCGAAGGCCGCACACGAGCATGAAATTGCTATATTGTTATCCTACTATGCTGTTCCCAACTAGCTGCATCCCGTTATGTGAAAATTTTGATGGTGCATGCCGTGAGGAATAACAGTATAGGAGCTGTGAGCATGCTCGATCCCTTGCTCTGTTCGATCTTGCCAGAAGCGGTTGGCTCGTTCACTGGGCTCGTCGTCGATGTTGATGATGCTCTAGTGGTGGATATCGTCGCAGTGAGTTGCGATGCTGACTTCGAGGCTGTACGCGATGTCGGAGCACTCTCAAAGCTCTCCCCAAGCTTCGACGCGCGAACCGGCCTGTCCTACAAGCCCTCGCTCTCCATCAGGTCAACCTCAGGGTACCTGTCGCTCCCATACGTTTCGTTGAGGTGCACGTGTCCCGAGACGCTGTCGTCTTCGAGTCTGATCCACGTCTCGACTTCCTTTCCGGCGAGCTTGTCTTCCTGGATGATGATTTGGCGGGCTCCCCGCTTCCAGTTGGAGTAGCCGCCGAAACCGGAGTGGCGGTTAAAGCAGAAATGAACATCGTTGCCTCTGGACGGGCTCGTAGATAGATCGTACTCGTGCGACCACTTCATACACCAGCTCACAGGAGTTAGCAATCACCAGACTGACTGTCCACAAAAGAGCACTTACTCAATGCCATGATCGTGTCCCGAGAAAACAGCCATCAAGCCCTCCGTTTCGACAAGCGCCTTCATGAACGTGTAGTCGGTGTGCGTGTAGCAATCGATGCCCGGACAATTGCCCTGATGACCAATGGCCTCATCGTCGATGCCCGGCTCTGTGGTCTCGCTGCGGTGTGATTTCTGGAATGCGCGCGTCGCTTGCACGGGGATGTGTACGAAGGCGAGACTGGGGATGGTGCGAGCGTTCTGCTTGTTGAATCTGTCGCGCGTCTTTTCGAACCATGCCACCACCTAGCCAGTAAGCAATTGACCGCGTGACACAAGGGTTCATCTTCGTACCTCATCGTGCACAGTGTCTCCGGTAGGTGTGTCGAGCCGCTTGCCCGGCTGGAAGACGTGCCCGCCTCTGCTATCGAAGAACCACAACAACATCTCGAGCCTCTCACCATCCTTGGATCCATACACTGGGACGTAGTAATTGCTCTCGCCGACGTCCTCGTTCGCGCCGTCAACCGAGTGGGTCATGAAAGATAATCTCTTGCCGTTGGTGCCCTTGACGTTGTACCACATGTGTTCGGACATGTCGTGCGTGTCGCACGTCTCGGAGTAGTCGTGATTGCCGAATGTGGGTGCAAAGGGCAGATCTCGGCTGACGAGCGGTGAGACGACTTGATCGAGGAGTTCGTTGTATTTGCTTGGAGCTACGTATTCGCATGAGAGCAAGTCGCCGTTGAGGACGACAAGGTCGGGAAGTTCGTTATCGAGGACCGAGTTCATTAGCCCAATTGTCTTCCAGTCCTTTTGCTCGCTAGACGCTAGTAAAGTCAGCACCAGCTGTGAAACGAGATATGCGCTACTCACGCTCGCCGAAGTGCAGGTCGCTGAGGACGGTGATTGAGAGCTTGCCATTATTATCGAATTGTAGACCAGGGAGGTTCGGGATGTGACCGGTCGGTTCAGCCTGGAAAGTCGTTGCAGGGAGCACGCCTACAAGTAACACACTCAGCGCAGTATGTTTCATTGTGGTTGTCTCTTTGGTTGCAGTGGAGTGCTTACGCACATATTACCCAGTGAAGAGGATGAAATCCAAGTGGCATGATGTTTGAGTTGAGACGACATAGCGATGGATAGGAGAGCGCGACTATGGAGCGTAGAGAAAGAGATATGACAACCTGATGAGAAGAAAGGCGCTTTCTAGGTCCAGGTGATTTTTGGTATGAGGCTTCCTAGCCAAGGAGGGACGACTGCGTCGACCACGTCTACGAATCGAGACGCATCTGCCACACGCTCAAAATCTTGACCAGAACTGCAATACCTAGGTGTGACCATTTGAATGAAAACCCCTACTCACCTCGACTGTAATGCATGGTCCTGGAGTAATTCGTGACTTAATCAGCAAGCACTTTCCACACTCTCCGCTATCCAGGCAGTCTCAGACCTTTCCAACAGGCTAGTCCACAACATGTAAACGCAATCTCCAATGCGTCCATGCGACATCGTAGTCATCAATAAA
>Ga0265780_10007276_pt1 | contig 13620 bp, 14 predicted proteins | sample P1T30metagenome_FD_192432 | JGI IMG/M metagenome (GOLD analysis project Ga0265780, IMG submission 192432) | Plant litter microbial communities from East Loma Ridge, Irvine, California - P1 T30 | ecosystem: Environmental > Terrestrial > Plant litter > Unclassified | place: USA: California... | reverse complement strand
AATCCCACATGCCAGCCACTCGCCCAGCGAAGCGAGATCACTGTACGAATACAGCTGCGCATTGATTCACAGGCTGCACAATCAGACGCCAGGGTCTGTGAAGGCAGATGTGCGTGGTTCTCATGCGCGCAGGGAGACGGGCTCCGAGGTGCTCTGATCTCATTCACGGCGATGATGACATAGACAACAGGTAGTCGGGTTCCTGCGCTCGGGCTCCTGCATGCTCTCCGCGGTGGGACGGAATAAAGGAAGGTCCAGGTCGCGCAGGATCCACGGCGACGGTCATGATGAGCGCATCGGTCACTGTGGTCGCCCAGCGCTGACTCTCCCCAAGCGTTAAGATTCGGACGGTGTCTCTCACCATTGCTGCTGCCGGGTGCCGCGAGCGCTAGAGGCATCGCAACCGTGCCGATGGGTGTGACACTGGCGCGCAGCCAATGGGCGGCGGCGTGCTAGACATGGATGTGGGCTATTCAGGAACCTGCTACAGCCAGGTACGGCGCCGAAAAAAAGGGGCAACCAGGCCGCCGTGAGATGAGAGTTGGATGCGCTGCGGGCGTGCGATCAGTGCGAGGTTTCGAGTGCGCACCAGTGGGAAGGTAGGTTCCAGGGAAGGCAGGTAAGCCCCGCCCCCGCCTTGCTGGTTGAAAGCAAGAGTCGCGCGCGAGGGGCCAGAATGTGTGGCAGTGGCAGTGGCAGTGAGTGTGAGATGTGTGCATGCTAATGCATATGCTCGCTAGACCAAAGCGGCCGGGTCGGCGACATAGCGCAGGTCGTGGATGTTTTATGGGCGAATATCGAGAGAGTCGCGGCGTGCATAAGCCAATGGCGGCGGCGCAAAAAGCGTCTTGACAGCAAAAAGGAGGCGGCCCGCTCCAATCAGTCGCCCAAGGGTGGAGGGCGCGCTAGCCGCTTTGGGCGGGCTGCTCCTTCCTCCCCGTCGCGCGCCGCGCCTTCCTGACTGTCGGCCACAGCCCCGGTAGCTGCCCGTCCTGTCCACACGCGATTCAATTGTGCGGCGCGCCACTTTCACTCTCGCGTCCCAAAACTAAGCCTCGCGCCGCCATGCTGTTGTGTCTTTCACCGCTGTCGCTGCACTCACGTCCCGCCCCAGAGGAACTCCATCTGCGTCCACTTGTCCCGCTCGTTAACTGACCCCGTCGCCTCTTGCGTCTTGCTGCCAACGCACCACGCTGGCGACCGCTCTCCCTCACCACGGCAACAGACCATCTGCTGGCCCTCTGCCGACCTTGTCCCTTCTGGGCCCTGCCGTCTTCATTAATACGCCTCGCAAACCCTCCCCGAGCGCCGCTTCCTCTCTAATCTCCTTGGCCTAGCCCTGCGACCCGTGCAAAGACCCATTACCGCACCCAACCTGTCTCCCCAAAGGGACTCCCCATCAATCACAGGAGACTGCCGCACCCAGCATCTTTTTGCTCGCCTTGCTGCTCGTCCGCCCCTCATACCTGGCGCCCGTTAGACCGCCTCGTCTCTCTACCTCTCCTGTCAATCCCTTGGACCACCCTATCCCTCCTTGACTCTCACCTCCCATCCAGTTCCACATCCCTCCTCCCCGGACCCTCTGCGCACGGTCAAATCTCCCAGCCCGACATTAAGCCACCCAAGCTATGATCACGAAGTCTCTCCTCTTTCATGCTCACTAGAACAATCTGAGCTACCGAGTACTACCCGCCTACCGTTGTCCTGGCCTTCCTCGCTGCTTGACCACTTCCTCTCCCAACCCTCGTCTCTGATTTCTTCGACACTCCCGCACCTGCAACTACCTGGACCCCTACTGCAGCTCCTATCGCGACCAACACACCTTGATACGCACTGGTCCGCCCCTCCCCCTCCGGAAGATTCGACATCCATCCTGATATCACTTGTACTACCGCCCTTCCACCTCGACCATTGGATGAGATGAACTAAGAACATCTGCCTTCACCACCACTACCAACCAGTAAGACCTCCGACGACACGTCAAACCAACTCGAGCTGACGTCGCTAGTATTTGCTCATCAGATATAATTTACACATCGAATGTTCTCATAGAGGAGTCGTTCGAAATCATCATTATGCAGCCAGACTCACAACAGGTACAGCCACATGGCTGGGCCTCTCTTGAAGAGAGGTATGAAGTCATGAAAGAAATTGGCGATGGCAGCTTCGGCAGCGTCGCCCTCGCCCGTGTTCGCACCGCTGGTGCCCACGTAGCTAGACGTGGTACTCTTGTATGTTCAACGTTACGCACACGCTAAGCCTTCGAGTCCGTCTAACGCGTAACAGGTCGCCATCAAGACAATGAAGAAGACATTCGATTCATTCTCGAGCTGTCTTGAATTGCGGGAAGTCATCTTCCTGCGGTCACTACCGCCACACCCTCATCTCGTTCCGGCTCTGGACATCTTCCTGGACCCGTACAGCCGCCGCCTTCACATTGCGATGGAGTACATGGATGGCAATCTCTACCAGCTGATGAAGGCCCGTGACCACAAGCCAATGGATGCGCACAGTGTCAAGAGCATACTGTTCCAGATCATGTCCGGACTTCAACACATCCATGATCGCGAGTTCTTCCATCGTGACATCAAACCAGAGAACATCCTCGTATCCACATCACAGCACAACGACACATCGCATCCGTTCCGTCGATACTCCGCCATGATGACTCCACCATCCACACCACCAGTCTACACCATTAAGATTGCCGATTTCGGTCTCGCAAGAGAGACTCACTCCAAGCTCCCGTACACGACATACGTTTCAACCCGATGGTACCGCGCGCCCGAGGTACTGCTTCGTGCCGGACAATACTCAGCACCAGTGGACATATGGGCCGTTGGTGCCATGGCTGTCGAGATCGCAACCCTCAAGCCTCTGTTTCCCGGTGGTAACGAGGTTGACCAAGTGTGGCGAGTGTGCGAAATCATGGGCAGCCCTGGCGGCTGGGTCAACAAGTACGGTCAACGCGTTGGTGGTGGAGAGTGGAAAGATGGTGTCAGGTTGGCGCAGAAGCTGGGCTTCTCTTTCCCGAAGATGGCTCCTCACTCACTGGATACACTTCTTCCCACACCACAATGGCCTGCCAGCCTGTCACAGTTTGTCACGTGGTGCCTACTTTGGGACCCGCGGGCCAGGCCAACATCTGCACAAGCACTGGCCCATGAGTACTTCCAGGACGCAGTCGACCCTCTCCGCCTCAAGTCTTCATCATCCAAATTGCTGGGCCGCAAACCGTCCGAACTCTCGACGAAGGACTCACCCGACGCATCTCCAAGCCTCAGCTCCAAGACTTCATCATGGCTACGCCGGTCACTAGTTGCTCGCGAGAGCGCTCCTGCGGTTCCCCAGCACACAACGACTCAGCCATTATCGCCTGCACCATCGCCTGCTGCGAGCTCTTCCAACCCACCGGTGCCGCCCAAGAACCGACCTGCTGCGACTAAGCGAGCCACGTGGACAAACGGCGTGCCTCAGAATGGCGCGCCCATCCCTATCCTGCCATCCATACGACCAATCTCGCCGTTGTCAGCTGAGGTGACAGCGCAAGCGAATGTACGTGCTGCAGAGGGTTCAGACCACGCTGCCAAGAAGATTGGTCGTCAACTGTCGCAGGCGTCGCACGGTAACCATTACGCGGACATTCATCGCCAAGAAGCAGAGCGCGCGCTGAACGGCCAATCAAACCCAACTTCTCCAGCAAATGGACAGAAGGAGGGTTTCTTCTCTCACCTTCGAAAGCGTGCCCGTCGCCTATCAGGCAGGTATCAGACCCCCATGTCGCCAAACTCGGACGATATCGAAGCCAATGCTGGGTGTGCACCATGGGCCGGCGCGAACCCCAGGCAGTCTTCGATGATCGATCAGGCTTCTCTGAATGGAGCTGCCTCCAACAACAACGACTTTTCAGACTTGGATAAGGCCTTGCAGCACGTACGAGACAGTGTAGAAGCAAGCGCTGCCGCCAAGGGAGCCCGTGTCGCTACAAATCCCATGCTCAAGCGTCATCACTCAGTTCCCCATGGTCCTGAACCGCGGCACTCCGAGAATGGCGTGAATGGGCCCATCTCCAGCCGAACTCGACGAGCAACACAAAACAAGTCGAACCCATCGAATCGCTACGAGACTCCCAACGAAGAAGAGGAGCTCCTCAGCGAAGTTCTCGCATCAGCCCATAAGGCATCGAAGAAGCTTGACAAACAAAAGGTCCACCGATCAAATACTGATCTGGGACCCGCAGCCTCGTACATGACACCATCATCCTCTGCCAACCGCAACAGTGTTGGATTCGGTCAGCAAAGTCATGCGACACCAAGCCGGCCGATGGACATTTCGAAGAACCACCCTACCAACGAGACCGTTTCCAAGTGGCCAACGCCGCCCGATGATGGCCAAGATTGGGCATCTAGCGTGGCTGCAAGCCTGATGGCTACTCAGTCGCTCTACCGGTGATTACACAAACAATCGTTTATTTCGCTTCTGTTTTCTCTGCATCTTCGTCAATCACATAATTGTAATACGATCAACACGCCTGATCAGCACTACTGCCGCTCCGTCGTCGATCATCTCGACGAGCGGTCACGAACCCATGACACTGAGCCTTCGGCCACCGTCAGGAACGGTGCGCGAGTCGAAGGCACAAAGGCGCACACACGCGTCGCAAAAGCAGCGTATCTGAGGATGGTGGTTTGGCGTCACGCAAAGCGTCTCCACACCGTCGCTCGATCTTCTCGCAACATACAATGCACTGTTGCTTCAATATATCATCTCCACATTCGCTCTGTACACCACTCCATCTCATTACTCTCTATCATCTAGGCGGCATTTCAACACATGGCCGTGACATGGCCGCACTGTTAGGAGGAAATTGTGCTATAAAGCTCGGGTCACCGCATTGTTTGGGTATACCCGGGCACATTTGTGTTACAGTTTTCCGATACCTCGTTTAGACCGCGTAGGGAGCTTTGGGCCCCCGAACATTTTCCTTTGTCTGTGTGTAAACCATCTTACTTCTTGGTTTCAGCTGACGGATACCCCCAATTTGTAGCATTTGGCGACCACATACTACCCAAGCACATATCATTTCCATATATCCTTGTTTTCAGGCGCGCGAAAAGACTGGCAAGGGACGTTTGGGATAAGTTGGGACGGTGGCATGGAAATCTTGGATCTTCCTTTTTTTGTAAGAATTAGCTTGAGCGATCAAACTGCAGCAACCTTTTCTTCCCTATTTCCCTTGCGTACATCTCCATCTCTGAACCTTTCCTTGTTTCCTTGTGTGTTCATATGTTATATATATACGTACTATAGACTGGGGATGGATGCCGGCGACAGGTCCCTTTCTCTTCCCTTGCTACTCGCGTGCGAGTCAGACTGCTATACTCCTTTGTAATCCATCTTAATACGGTCCGCATCATCGAAGCAGCACCATCCTTTCTTCTCCCTCGAACAGTGCGCGGGCGCTCAGACCGGCGGGCTTCTCGACGGAGCCCCAGCGCCCTCCTAGACTGAGGACGGCGCGCACGCACTGTGTACCGTACGGTATATAGTTTTGAATTTGAAATCGAATCGACTCTCTCTCTCTCGAGGTCTGTCTTGTATCCACGCGCACTCCTCTCGTTCGCCGTGACACACATGTTTGAAAAGAATCCCTTGGGATATCCCTACGCCTTGACCTGCATACGTACGTGTCGAAGTCGCCCATCGCCCATCGCCACCTTACGCGTCCACCCTCGCTCTGGCATACACACACGTCGTCGACCGCAGCGCACCACCAACATCCCAGCGCAATGTGAAACCCGCTACGACGCCCGTTTTCCTGCGCCGCTGCGGCGATCTACCCGCCACAAACGGGTGTCAAAGCGCGCGTGGCAGCGTGCATGATCCCTGGGCGTGGCGCGGGGTGGGGATCAGGGTGGGCATGTTAGTCAACACTGCATGTTGGGAAAGAGGGGCTGGTGGGGGTGGAGGAAGCGAGCATATGGAGAGGGGGAATGAAGGAGGTATGTGAACGCGTTCGATTGCTACTGTGTGCTGGTGGAAATGCTCATGTCTATGTCCTGCAACGCCGGTTGGTGTTGGTGCGGTGTTCACCATCCGCCTCCGACAGTGACGGCGAGCCCGGCGACGCGCTCCATGTCGCTTTGTTTCTTGCCGACGTCGCTTTCGACTTTGCGGTAGGATGTGTAGAGGAGGGTGTGTGTGTCTATGCCTGTAATGTGCGACCAGTGCGCTACGACGTTGGTGATTTTCGGTCTTGATATGTTGTTTACCATGTCGGATTCGCCTGTGGGGCCGTTGGTGGTCACGTCTTGCATGTTTTGATCGCCGTCTTGGTCGATATTTTCTTCCTCTGAATCTGCGCCGGAGAAGTATGCTTCGTCGACCTTGGCCAACCACTCTTTCTGCTCCTTGGGACCGGGCTTGGGTGCAAGTATATCTCCGTTAGTACTCCCCAGGCCTTCATATGCCCGCACTTCCTCGACTTCGGTGACCTTGACCTGTCCTCCTCCGTTTGTACAGCCTCCTGGACACGCCATGACTTCGACATAGGCATAGTCTTTCACATCCGCGCCAGCCGCTGCGCCAGGTTTTCGACTCAGGCCAGTCTTGCCGCCAGGTAATCTACTAGCTTTCGCGGGCTTGAGTCGCCTGACCAGATTCTGGATATTGCGGAAGCCGTAGAAGCGCGCTGCCCTGATGATAGTTTCTGAGCCACGCACCAACGAGTACTCGACGACGTCTGCATTCCGACCTCGCGATACTGATATTGACGAGCCTGGGTTCTGTGCTTGGTACGTTTGTAGTATGTGGTATAGATATCCCCCCGATGACCCTGCGACCACTTCTTGGTTCTTCCGGCGCATGGGAGGGAAGAGGAAGGCATCGATCTTCGGATCTGGGAATGGTGTGCGCTCGGCAGCCGATAGCGGTGTTGGTGGGAGGGACGCAAAGTTGATGCCACGCGCAGAAGCAAGGTGCAGAAGTTCGCGGGCTGTGATTACACAGTCGACGTCTCGTACGGGGTCCTGTGCAGCATCGTGGTTGGGTAGCCATGCGGAGGAAGTAAGCTCGCCGCGACTGGCTTCGAGCTTCTTGTCGAAGCAGGGCATAATAGCGACATGCCATATTTGTGAGGGGGGGAGGCTGTACTGCTGGCTCAAGACCGACTTGATGAGGGTGCCAGTGAGCGCCTGAGGTGACTTCAGTCGCGAGAGGTGTGGTAAGATGTAAGGATGCGTCTTCTCGGCGTAACATATCCAGCCGGGACACGCTGATGTGAGAATAGGTTGCCTTGGTGTGGTGTCGATTGCGCCCTCGGAACCAGGCTTTGTGGACGGGTTCGACGTCGTCGGCGAAAGCGCATTCGCGACCTCATCGGCAGCAGCAACCAGACACGCCTCGCGTACTACGTTGGTGTCGAGGACCCACGTGAAATCGCTTCCCTGGTGACCACCAGTCTTGAGACCAGACGGGCCGCTTAGCAGCTGCGCGATCATGTTCCCGGCCTCGGTCTCTGACACATTGAAGACGGCCGCTATGCTTGCGCGCGACTGCGGGGAGACGCTGGCGACAAACAGCTTTCCTTCATGGCCATGTCCGTTGATGCCATTGGTCGTGCCATTTGTGCTATGTCCATTCGTAGTCCCGTTCGTCCCGTTCGTCCCGTTCGTCCCGTTCGTCCCGTTCGTCCCGTTCGTCCCGTTCTGTGTCTGCCACGGTGCGCGTAGAGACGGGTATGTGTCGAGCGTTGTGAGCACTTCACTGTGCGACTGGAGCGATACCAGCACTGCTTCGGCGCTCGTGACGCATCCTGAGCATGCGAGGCAGTCTGTGAGGGATATCGACGCGGGCGGTGGCGGTTGCGACGCGGCGGCTTTATCTTCGGTGGTGACTTCGTACGGATTCTAGCATTTATCAGCACGCGCTCCCCCACGGCAGGTAATTCGCAAGACATACACTGCGGTCCTCCGGCTTCGCTGGAAGCGTCTCTATCGGTTTTATGCACGCAACTCCGGGCGATATGAAGTCGTTCAGGTCGTCTGCGGAGAGAATGGCGCTCATGGCGAGCTTCGGTGGGGGAGGGGTGGCAAGTTATGAATTTCACAACGGCGACCGGCGCAGCTATCCTTGAAAGAATGAGACTGAACACTTAGCAATCAAGAAATTCAAACACCAGAGAGGTCACGAAAGAAATGAACAGCACCACCAACTACCCGCACTGTCTTAGAAATCTACGCCGAAGCGCCGAGACGGCTATGACATGTCGCCTGGTGCCGGCCACGCGCCAGCCTATCGATAAGCTTGCATTTCTCAGTCTTCGCTCGCATGTCCGCGGCTTCTTTCGCGGCTTCTTTCCGAATCGCGCCACAACTTCCATGACTAACACCGCCTGCGTGCTTTGAACGAGGAACGTCTTCAACGCCTCACGTGCTTGTCTGTTGGTCTTCAGCCGCATCCACGCTTTAGCCACGACATCGCCGGCCGCAATATGCTGACACTATATCTGTGGGGGGCAGGCAGCGACTGCATATTGATTTAGCCTGGCAGGCTCTTGTGCAATACGAGCCTGCCGCGCAGGTACAGGTATAGTATGTTGATTTATTTCCAACCATGTCTCTGGTGTGAGTGACATATGTGTCTCCCATGTTTGGATCCTCTACCTCATTGCAGTCCTGCTGCGAAACATTGCCATGCGGCGGATTTCCATTGATACCCTTGGGCTGATGTCCCCCAAGACTGGCGCAACGTTCGAGGCGGCCAAAAGGAAGAGACTGTGGTACTCGTCAAGATCTAGGCTACTCGCTACATTTCTGGTCTTTGCTGTGTTGTGGACGTGGCTCAGCCTCAAGGCAGATGTAGTTCCTATACCTGAGGATTCGTTCGAATATCTGAAGGATGACAGCTTAAGAGATATCCTAAATTCAACTCTGGGAGTAGGTCAGCTTCTCATGACATATGTCCTTTCGACTAATGCCCAAAACAATACCCGTATCACAGTCCTCAGTTGTTGTAGACAGTGAACGTACTAACAAATTCCCAGTTTGAGAAGATCTTCGTACTCAACCTACCATTCCGGACCGACCGTCGCGATGCCATGGTGCTCTCAGCCGCGATCTCGAACATCAAAGTTGACTTTGTGGACGGGGTGACGGGAGAGAGCATCAAGCAGAGCGCTTACCCACCACCAGAAGAGAACCTCAAGCTTCTTCCAGGTATTCGAGGTAGCTGGAGAACGCATATGAATGCTCTGCAAAGGTAGTCTAGCCCTTCGAGATGGTCGTCCCTAGCTAAGACAATACTGGGACAGGGTAGTCGAACAAAATCTTACCACAGCCTTGATACTCGAGGATGATGTCGATTGGGACATTCGCGTACGCCAGAACCTCCAACGCTTCGCTCTAGCCTCACGCGTCCTATCATCAAGCCATGATGTACTCGCCGAATCCCCAAACCTTCAAAGTCGTGTGGAGTATCGAGCCAATACGGAGACTGAAGAATCGGCTTTTCAGATTATCGATACCAAGAACCTTCCGAAAAGACTGCCTTCCATTCCGCTGCCTTCCGTGTGCAAAGAGTCGAAGCTCAAACAACACTACAGCAGTTCAGGAACTACATCGCCATATGGTGATCCGTCGAAATGGGATATCCTCTGGATCGGGCACTGTGGTGCTGGCTTCCCTCGAAGTCCTCACACGCAGTCGAGCTCCGCCAAACACCACACTCCAGTCTCTTCCTCGAACCTCGTCTTGACTCAGTCCAACGACCCCACCGTGCCCATGGGCCGGCATCTCAAAGCCCACCCTTTCCAAGGCGGCCCAGACGCGCTCGCAACCGCTTATCCACCCCACACGCGCACCTACCACAGATCAACCGGTGGGGAGCTCTGCACAGTAGGTTACGCCGTATCCCAGCGCGGCGCTCGGCGCCTCCTACACCAGTTCGCCATCAAAGGCTGGAACGGCATCTTCGACGCCGAAATGGGGCGCTGGTGCGCAGGCGAGGACCCAGACATGGGCAAAAACTTCCCCAAGCCCGTAGCTGGAGAGGCGAAGAAGGAGAGGGTGTGCATAACTTCCCAGCCACCCATCTTCGCGCATCACCATCCGATGCAGGGTGAGAGCGATATTGGAGGCCTCGGAGGCGGATATGCAAGGAAGTATGAGACTAAGTATCTGAGGTATAGTGTGAGGATGAATTTGGAGGAGTTGGTGCACGGGAAGGGGGAGAGGGAGTTGGTGGATCAGTGGCCGGATGACGAGGAATGAAAGAATCATCATGTGCGCTTTTGCATTCTCGCACCCATCAGATGATTTGCAAACGGGCTGAAAGTATTTCCGGGTTCTGGGACTGGTACAGACATATACTCGGGTGCAGTATTCACAGTACCGAGGTTGTTGTGCGGACATGGCAAAGCTTCTCGAACATTGCAGGCCTGAGGACAGGCGACATGCAGGGTCCCATGGCTTGATGCAGTTTCAACTCCACCATGTCTCCTCACGGCATGTCGCACCAGATCGCCGTGGATCGCAACGTGATTTGTCGGTGAGCGCGACCGGGCTGTGGCTGTGGCCTTCATGAACGCCGAGTCCCCAGGTTCCCCTCGCGTCATCATCAACCGTCCGGCGGCTGCAGCACCCTTCCACCATATCTGAACAACGCCGCTCACATCGCCATAATCCCATATCCCCTCCCCAACCGCCGCTGCAGTCTGTAACACACGGTGTGGGTGCGACGGGGTCTCGGATCCACTACGTCTGGTCAACGTCATCACGATCTTCTAAGAAATCCGCTATTTTCCACGTCCTGTGAAGCGCGACCACCATGGACGGCACACGGCGCAGAGTGCTCTACCAACTGAACAGCCGCTGGATTTACGGCAAGATTGTGCGCGACTCCGCTTTTTCTTGTGAAGGGATATCGCTAACTGCAGTTTTCAACAGCCGTTACTCCACGCTGCTGTCTTCCTCCTACAAATGGCTGCAGTGTCACTCCTCGCGCGCAAGTACAACAGCTACTATGCACAAAGACCGGGTGAGTCTTGTAATGATTCTCTGAAGTGTTCGCTTTGCTGACTATGCGCAGTCCTCACCACGATGATCACCAACGCTGTACGTACCAACTCTTGCCACCGGGCATCATCCGCACGTGCCCTACCGCTGTTTGAAAAGTCAAGCGCAAAGATTCTGCAAAACATGCGGCGAATGCGTATATGATATGGAACGGTAGCTGACAGTACACGCAGGTGTTGGGTGGCATCGCAGACACAGTAGCACAGACATTGACCGCCGTGCGGCAACGCGCCGTGCGCAAGAAGGGTGGTCTCGACAAGGACGACTTCCTCGCCATCGAAATCCACGAGCTCGACCGACGCAACCCCGTCAACGACATGGACCTGATCCCCGACTCGAAGCGCCTCCCTCCGCCATTCGATTTCGAGCGAACAGTGCGATTCATGTCCTACGGTTTCATCATGTCTCCGCTCCAGCACAGGTGGTTCAAGTTCATGGCGTCGACATTCCCGATGAGCAAGACCTCGACATGGCTGCCTGCGTTGAAGCGCGTGGCTCTTGATCAGTTCTTGTTCGCGCCGGCTGGTCTTGCTTGCTTCTTCACATTCATGACTGTGGCAGAAGGAGGTGGAAAGCGCGCTGTGCAGCGCAAGTTCCAGGACATTTACGTGCCAGCGCTCAAGGCCAACTGGCTGGTTTGGCCTGCGGTTCAGATTGTCAACTTCCGCATTATGCCGATCCAGTACCAGATTGTACGTTCTTTGCATTGACTGCTTGACTTGCTTACTGACTTCATCCCAGCCATTTGTCTCGACCGTTGGTATCGCTTGGACAGCATACCTTTCGCTCACCAACTCCGCCGAAGAAGCAACCTCCTAGATTCGACATGTGATACGATTTCCCTTGTACATTCCTGGTCCTTGAGCGTGTCTGGTTTGGTCATGGTTCCGGTTTTGGCAGTGCGGAGTACCCTTCTTTTCCCGCGCTTCGGTCTTGCATACTCGGGGTTGGCAATTGGGCGTCGTGGTTTTGTGAAGACAGGTCAGTTGATCTCGTCCTGTTGAAGCGGGCTTTGGTACTGTATATGTCCCCTCATTAGGTCTTAACAGAATGCTATCCTTATCCTACTAGCTCGCCTCTCAGCGACGAATCCTATGCTGAAATAACTTGATATGGCACAAGCATTTTGAGATAACGAGACATGTCAACCTACTACCTGATCTGGAGACTGTTCAGACCGGAGGTCTCGATCTTGGAGCTCCCCTCTCGGCCGCGGGAGAGGGCTACGACGAAACGCGGCCGGAGCTCGAAACATAAAGTGCCTGTCTAGCTTTTACTAATCTCTTCTCGATCCGGCCATTTGACAAGAGACTTGCTTTTGTGATTCGATAAGCAAGCCTCAAGCCTCTGTACCAGAAATTGTCTCACCCCACCCCGCCGCGCGCAACTGCCCCGCCAGAGCTCCCATGACATAGTGGGCTCAACAACAAACATCCAACAAGTCCCACGCATTTCTCTCCCCATACACACACAATCGACGTAAGTGATTGCGAATCAGTGCTGTCTTTACGGAATCAATTGTTGTTCAATCCTCTTGCAGTTATCATCTCAATCTTTCTGTAAGCATAGAGCTGACGCGCATCCATCACAGTACCACCAAGACACCTCAGCATGTCTCTCTCCAACAAGCTTTCCATTGCGGACGTCGACCTGAAGGGCAAGCGTGTGCTTATTCGAGTACGTTTATCATTCTCTTCCAGGCATATCACAGCTTCAAAATCTAACAGTCCTCTCTCTAGGTCGATTTCAACGTCCCCCTCGACGGAGACAAGAAGATCACCAACAACCAGCGCATTGTCGGCGCTCTCCCCACCATCAAATATGCGCGCGACAATGGCGCCAAAGCCGTCGTGCTCATGAGCCATCTCGGCCGGCCAGACGGCAAGCCCAACCCGAAGTACAGTCTCAAGCCGGTTGTTCCCGAGCTCGAGAAGCTGCTGGGCACAAGCGTGACCTTTACCGAGGACTGCGTCGGAAAGCAGGTCGAGGAGACGGTCAACAGGGCTAGTGACGGACAGGTCATTCTGTTGGAGAACTTGCGCTTCCACGCGGAGGAGGAGGGCAGCTTCAAGGATGATGAGGGCAAGAAGCAGAAGGTTGACAAGGCGAAGGTGGATGAGTTCAGGAAGGGATTGACTGCCCTTGGTGATATCTACATCAGTGAGTCTTCACGATCTTCTCGCATCATTTCGTGTATGCTGACGACTGTCCAGACGATGCTTTCGGCACCGCCCACCGCGCACACAGCTCCATGGTCGGCGTAGACCTCCCACAAAAGGCGTCCGGCTTCCTCGTCAAGAAGGAGCTCGACTACTTCGCGCAAGCTCTCGAAGAGCCCAAGCGCCCCTTCCTCGCCATCCTCGGCGGCGCCAAGGTGAGCGACAAGATCCAGCTCATCGATAACCTGCTCGGCAAAGTCGACAGCCTGATCATCTGCGGCGGCATGTCCTTTACATTCAAGAAGACGCTCGAGGGCGTCAAGATTGGCAACAGCTTGTTCGACGAGGCGGGCAGCAAGACGGTCAAGGATCTCGTGGAGAAGGCGAAG
>Ga0265780_10007274_pt1 | contig 13622 bp, 10 predicted proteins | sample P1T30metagenome_FD_192432 | JGI IMG/M metagenome (GOLD analysis project Ga0265780, IMG submission 192432) | Plant litter microbial communities from East Loma Ridge, Irvine, California - P1 T30 | ecosystem: Environmental > Terrestrial > Plant litter > Unclassified | place: USA: California... | reverse complement strand
GGAATTACTATGATATTAACAGATAGAAACTTTAACACATCATTTTTCGAAGTAGCAGGTGGTGGTGACCCTATATTATACCAACATCTTTTCTCAACACTAGTATTGAAAGATCATTTGATATTATCAACATTCTTTATATTTCCTAGTTCTAACAAATCAATCTTCAAAAGACATATGTCTAATTATAATTTAAACAATACGTTTGATTTTTCTGCTTTTTATAAAAAATACAATACTCATTTACCAAATAATAAAATTCCTTCAGAAAACTTTTTAACTTGATTAGTAGGTTTCACTGAAGGAGAGGGTTCTTTTATAGTAAACAACAGAGGGGATTTGGCATTTGTTATTACACAAGCTACAACGGATAAACAAGTTTTAGAATTTATACAAGAAATTCTTGGATTTGGTAAAGTTATACCTCAATCGGCTATAGCTAGTAGATATGTAACACAAAATAAGAAAGAAATAGACATTATTGTTAGTTTATTTAATGGTAACCTTTTTTTACCAAAAAGACAAGAAACATTTGATCTTTTCATTAAAGGGTTTAATAAATGAGTTACTAAAGGTAGAATACTATTAGAACCTGTAATAATGAATAATAGACCCATTCTACCTACTTTAAACGATGCATGGTTTGCAGGATTTACTGACGGAGAAGGTTGTTTTACTTGTTCAATTGGTGAAAAAAAAGGATTTAGTTTTAACTTTAATATTTCTCAAAGGTGAGAAATAAATCTAATAGCATTAGAGCATTTCAGTGTATTATTTAAGAATGGGATTGTTTCTAAACATTCAGAAGAGAATACTTATGAATTTAGATTAGGTGGAGTGAACAATTGCAAAAATGTCTTCCCTTATTTTGACAAATATGCATTATATACTAAAAAGTCTTTATCCTATAAATTATGAAAAGATATTCATAACAATCTTGTTAATAAAGATCATTTAGATGAGTCAAAAAGACAAGAAATGATTGAAAGAGCTAAGATGATAAATAAATCAAATAATATAAATTCAAAATACTAGGGAAAAAAAGTCCAGGTTTAACGTGCAAGTTATGAAACTATAAAGACAGATGTAAAAAGATATAAGATCTGAAATAGTGAATATTCCATTTTTTTTATGTAATATACCTTGGACTTAGTTAATATATATATATGTATTACTTGCAACTCTTAAGTTTAAAGGTTATATTCTTTTATATAAAACTTTAAATGTATTTTATAAATACAAGGAAAAGTAATAAAAATATTAGCGATGCTAGTGCAATTACGGTCAACAAGGTCCTCACTTAAAGACCGTCGGCCATTTAAGAGGTCGCTACAGACTGGTTCACTGGTAGGTGTCTGAGATGATGCTTAATGTACAGTCGGTTTCTTCTATCATGGATGTATGATACACAAGCCCGGAGTCTAGACTACCGGTACCTGGATTTAATAAGAGGCTTTTTTTTTTAAAGATAAGTTAAATTTGAAGAAATGGATTCTTCGGACACCCTGAGGTTTACATTTTAATTATTCCTGGGTTTGGTATAGTTAGTACTACAATTTCAGCTAACTCTAACAAGAGCGTTTTCGGATACCTTGGTATGGTTTACGCCATGTGTTCTATTGGTATCTTAGGATTTGTAGTTTGATCTCACCACATGTATACTGTTGGTCTGGACGTGGATAAACTTGTGTTCACGGTAAAAATCTTGCTATATGCTGGAAACTCTTTATTAAGTAGTCCACTCGTTTTTATAGCGTTAGGCACAATCTACTTATATTTTACAAGACAATCAGCAGGAAACTTTTTTTGTTTTAGTACAATGGCTAAGGCCGCTACTAAAAATACTTATAATAAATGATTTGAATTACCTAAACTATCTGAGCATGTCCCTATTCATAATAGTAATCTTAATGATGAAGAGCTTGGTTATTTTTTAGCGGGGTTAATAGAAGGTGATGGTTGATTCGGTAAGAAAGAACTACATATAGTATTTTCCGAAAATGATACATCTTTGGCTTACCTTATTAAAAAACGCATAGGTCATGGTAGTATATATAAAATTAAAGATAAAAAAGCTGTGAGATATATTTGTAAAAATAAACAAGGCTTATATATTATTTTATCTTTAATTAATGGGAAATTTGTAAGTAATTATAAATATGAACAATTAATCAAACATAATTATAGTGAAGATTTTAATATTAATATTTTACCTCCCTTAATGTCTTTATCTTTAGATAATTACTGATTGGCGGGTTTTACTCAAGCTGATGGATGTTTCCATATAAGTGTTGTAAAAAGTAAAACACACAAAACTGGACATAGTATAAGATTAGAATTTTCTTTAAAGCAAAATGATGTATTACCTTTAAGATTATTATATAATGAATTAGAAATGGGTAATCTTTCTCAATATCATACAGGTGTATGATGTTATAAAAGTACAGGATATAAAACTGCAGCTCATTTAATTAATTACTTTGATAAGTATAATATTTTTGCTGGTAAATATGTAGATTATATTAAATTTAGAAAAGTTTATATTATGATAACAGAGGGTAAACATTTAGAAGAGAAAGGTATCAAAAAAATTAAAAGTATTTCATCAAAAGGATCCTCAGAGACAAGCACGCAAGAAATTTAACATATTATGTTAAATTAAGATACTGTCCAAATTACTAAGCTCGACAAGAGCTTATTTCACAGCAGCAACTTTAATTATTGCAGTTCCTACTGGTATTAAAATATTCTCTTGATTAGCAACTTGTTATGGTGGTTCTTTACATTTCATACCATCATTACTTTTTGCATTAGGTTTTGTATTTATGTTTACTCTTGGAGGGTTAAGTGGTGTTGTTCTTGCGAACGCGTCACTTGATATTGCCTTCCACGATACTTGAGGTTTTAACGTAAGTATGCTAATACCTAGTTTATTTGTTATGGTCAAGACAGGGTTTGAGGGTATACCGTCAAATTCTAGTCTTAGTTGTAATAATAATTGCAGTTATAATGATTTATCTGATAACAATAACTATAAAGAATATATAAAAATGTTTTGAGTAGGGCTAATGGACGGAGATGGAAGTATTCAAGTAAACCATTGACGTAAACAATCTCTACAATACAGACTAGTTATTAAACTATCTAACCTTAAATCTAATTATAATATGTTGGTAGAGGTTGCTAAAGTAGTAGGTGGAACTGTTAGGATTACCGGTAAACAGGGTGATGTTATCTGAGTTGTAAATAAAAAGGAAGAAATTATGGAAGTAATCCAAATTTTTGATACTTATCCTCCTTTAACTTCAAAAAAAATCTGTCAACTTGCATTCTTAAAAACATGTTTAACTGAAACTTCGGTAGAAAAATACTTATACACAAGAGATACTAAATTTAAAGAGCAATCTGCTATTATAAACGCTAATTTTAATGTACCTACTTATTTTAAAGCTTGATTATCTGGTTTTATAGAAGCGGAAGGTTGTTTTTCTATTCGTAAAACGAAAGCACATTCTTTCTCAATAGGACAAAATGACGACGTTTATTTAATAGACGCTATAAAACAGTATTTTGAAATATCAAATAAACTTCGTAACCCTTACGGTAACTTCTATTTTATAGAGGTATACAAGAAAGAGGTATTAGCGAAAATAGTGGCACATTGTACTAACTATCCTTTGTTGGGAGAAAAGTTAGAGTCTTTAAAAAAATTTAGAGCTTACTGTGTTCTTTAGTAGGTGTCGTGTGGTCTTGTCACCATGAAAAATTACATACGTTTTTCGGTAAAATTATTAATTTTGCTAACGGTGAAGCCTTATGTGTTTTCTTAAGGCGGAAAATATAAGGGTCTCCCCATGTAAGGTAATACCGTGGAAACCAAAGTGAATAAATTTATTCTCGAGTAGGATCCGTAGAGACTAAACGTGACAGTCGAAAGTTTATTAAGTTAAATCATTAGATAAGTTATAGTCCGATCCACTGCGTGAGCAGTGTTGTATGTTAATAAATGAGCAACTTAATTGACCTACTACGTAGTTGCTCATTTTCACTACGTTTTAAGTATGGGTGCTGTATTTGCCTTATTTAGTGGATGATATTTCTGAATTCCTAAAATTTTAGGATTAGATTATAACTTACTTTACTCTAAAGCTCATTTCTGAGTTTTATTCACTGGGGTTAGGTTAAATGGAAGAGGTTTTGAGTTTAAAAACGCATGTAATAGAAATATTTCAAATGGGAGTCCTAATAATGGTAGTTCACCAAATAATTTTGTCATCTATTTTAAAGACCTTAAGGAAAGTAAAAGAAAAATTTACAAAGAGCTAAAAAACAAATCTGGAGTATACTTATTTATAAATGACGTAACCAATGATTTGTATGTAGGTAGTAGTATTAATTTATCTAAAAGAATGGTTAGTCATTTTTATTACGCAAATTCTGATAAAATTGGTACAACAATACTCATAAGAGCAATGAAGAAATATGGACTTAATAACTTTTCTTTAGGTATTTTGGAGTTTTGTGCAAAAGACGCAATAGAATGTGTAAAGTTAGAACAAAAGTGAATCGATCATTACGAGCCAAGTTATAACATATTAAAGATTGCAGGAAGCTCTTTCGGATTTACTCATAGTATTGATACCATAAATAAGTTAAAGGAAACTTTGAGAAAAGAGAATCATCCTAAGTTTGGATATACTACTTCAGATGAGACCAAAAATGCTATTAGCCAAGGTATAAATGAATTTTATTTAAAAAATGATAATGCCTTTAAAGGTTTAAAAGGTAAATTGTCTCCTCAGTATGGTATAGGAGGAGCCCTAGTTTTTTGTTATAATGAAAAGAATGAGGAATTAATATTCCCTTCTATAAATGCTGCTAGACAACATTTTAAAGTAAGATGGACATTAATTAAAAAGAACTTAGACACAAATAAATATACATCCATAAATGACGAAAATTGAATATTACAATCTTTACCGCGTAATGAAACTCAAAATTAATAAATTAGCCCCTATCAATCTTTCTATTTGCTGGGAACTCTCACAAGGCTTAAGTACTAATCAGTAGATGGTTTAAAAATCTTAAGTATATCTAGATAATCAGCAGGAAACCAAAATAATTGTAATTATGAGTAGGATCCTCAGAGACTACACGAAAGAGGCCATATATTTATGGTCAAGACATAGTCCGGTTTTTAAACGTAATTTAACTTTCTTCCCTCAACATTTCTTAGGTCTACAAGGAATGCCACGTAGAATTAGTGATTATCCTGATGCTTTTACAGGTTGAAACTTTATTAGTAGTATTGGTTCTATAATCTCTGTAGCTGCTACAGCACTTTTCTTACATATTGTATACTTACAACTTGTTAAAGGTAAAGCTATCTTTGGATACCCTTGAGCCGTTCCTCAATTATTTAGTGATTACTTACGTATACTTAAAGATAAATGTGCTCCAGGATTAGAATGAGCATTACATAGCCCACCTAAACCTCACGCATTCACTAGCTTACCATTACAAAGTAGTGGTATACTAAGTTCTCTTTTTATAGGAATAAGCTTTTTATTTACTATATCAAACGAATTTATATGTGATGCACCTAGAGCTTGAGGACTTTACTTCCAAGATAGTGCTAGCCCACAAATGGAAGCGCTAGTAGAACTACATGATAATATTATGTACTACTTAGTTGCAATTTTATTTGCTGTAGGTTGAATACAAGGAGCTATTATTAGAAACTTTGATAGTTCTAGATCACCTATAAGTAACAAATATCTTAACCATGGTAAAAGTGTGCCTGCTCAAAAGTGTTCTAAGATTAAATGAAACAGCTTATTAAATTTTAATAAATTTTCTGTACGCAACCCCATTTTTTTTTTTAAAAAAAAAATTGTGCTTGTGCGAACTTATTCTACTAGTATATCTAAAGATAACAGTTATTCTAGTGATGGCCATCCTGTAAATATATACGAAAAATGTTCATCTGAAGGATTTAAGTTAATAGGAAGTTTTGTTTCAGCTAGAAGAGCTAGTAAATTCTTAGATATAAGTGGAAGCACTGTTGTAAAATATATGAAATAAGGGGCGATATTTAAAGACAGATATAAATTTTCGTCCAGATAATAAGCAATAAACTTAGAAAAACTATGAGTTTAATTTAACTAAATGCTGGAAGGTTCTAAAACCTTTGATACTATAATTATATTCCCTGTATACTTATTTTTTTTTCGACGTAATTACGATTATGCGAAATTACTAGAAAAAAAAATTAGGGAGCCTTAGGGACCTAGAGTATTATACCGGGTAGGATTAATAATTATAAGTGATAACTCTTCTCCTACGGAGGGCTACGCGCAAGCGCTACGCCCAAATTAGGCGACCCCCTACCATGGAATGTAATGATGGTAGTCGGGAAAGGATGTAACAATGAATAACCTAGCAGGAAACCAAAATAATCATTATTTATATTATGAGTAGGTAATCCCCAGAGACTACACGTTAAATATCCTGTTGATTAACTGGATAATTATATAGTCCATTTATTTTGACACTAATCGAGCTTGTATGAACAATCACTCCGGCTTTAATATTAGTATTAATTGCTTTCCCTTCTTTCAAATTATTATATCTAATGGATGAGGTTACAGACCCTTCATTATCTGTATTAGCAGAGGGGCACCAATGATATTGAAGTTATGAGTATCCAGATTTCTTAAATAGTGACGGAGATTTTGTTGAGTTTGATTCTTACTTAGTACCTGAATCTGATTTAGAAGAAGGAGCGTTAAGAATGTTAGAAGTAGATAACAGAGTTATTCTACCTGAAATTACACATACTAGATTTATTCTTACTGCAGCAGATGTTATCCACAGTTTTGCCATACCAGCATTAGGAGTAAAGTGTGATGCATACCCAGGTAGATTAAATCAATTCTCTGTTTTAATTAACAGATTAGGAACATTCTATGGTCTGAACCATGGCCAAAACTGTAGTGAACCTACGGTTATAAATCATCAAATTGACGGGAAAGCCCTAAAGGAATCTTAACTAAGTAAGTATGGTAACATAACTTATGGCACAGGTAATGACTCGTGGTACAGTAAAATCAAGATTTATTATTCAATGGGCAATCCGCAGCCAAGTACCAAGTATAAAATATTTGGTATGCAGTTCATCGACTAAACGGTGGTTGGTATTATTCGTAATAATAACGCTTAAGATATAGTCAGCCCCCTCCTGAAAAGGTGCAGAAAAATATAAGTATTCTTTATATTTTTTGTTAAATAGATATATTCATTTGGTTGATTATATTTAGGGATTTCTACGATAGTTTGCTAAACTATTTTAATGTATAAATAAATATTCATACAAAAAAGTAAAGCACTTTTCATTATTGTAGTGTTTGCATTGTACAATTAGTAGAAGTGTTTTTAATAAGCATTACACATTTGATAAACGTATTGGTTCAATAGCTGTTATATCTCTAACTAGAAATTATAGTGCAACTAGATCTTTTAATTCAATAAGACCTTTGGCAAACAATCCAGAGTCTTTAGCGTTAGATCATATCAATAGTGAAAAACCAACGAATTCATCCATTATTAATACAATATTATTAAATCAAAATTTATCCATTACTGACTCTAAATTAGAAGAATTATTAAAAGTTAAAGGTGTTGAATGGGATCTTCCTATATCTACACCGGAAAATAAACAACTTTTAGCGGAGTTAACAGGTAAATCTAAATATAAAGGTTTCTCGGGTGTATATATCTTTATACATAAAAATACAGGGCATAAATACGTAGGTTCATCTAATTTATTAAGACGTAGAATGGATTATTATTTTAAAGGTGATTTCCCTTTAAGTGGTAAATTTTTACCTTTACTTCACAAAGAAGGGGTAAGAGCTTTTAAATTAATAGTATTTAAATTAGATTCTACTATATTTAGTTATAAAGACTCTTTAATCTTAGAACAGTATTATTTATTAAATAAAGAATTTAACTTGAATACATTAAGAGTTGTTAACGCAGGATCTTCAAAAGGTGATCCTGTATATGTTTATGATTTAACTTGTAGTACTCTTTATTATCACGCGAAATCTAAGATTGAACTAAAAAGAGTATTAAAAATACACACTGAAACTAGTAAAAAGTTTGTAGATTCTAAAAAACCATATCTTAATAAATTCTTACTATTAAGCTATTACATACCTACTGCTTTAACAAGCAATATTCCGGTGGATAAATTAGTAGAGGTTATGCAAAAAGAAAGAAAAGATATGTATATATTAGGAACTCGTAGAAGTATATCAGTAGAATTAGAAATTAAAGAAGGAAATGCCTTTGTAAATTCAGATTCTATAGGCCAAACTTTAAATTTCGATTCGTTAACATCTTGTATTGAATACTTAAGAGAATTAGGTTTAACGATTAAAAGAGCCACTCTTACTAAATATATAAAAAATGAAAAAGTGTTTCATAATTTCTTATGTAAATTTTCAGATAATATTTTACCGGATCATTTTTCAGAAGTAGGATTAATCATTGATGAATATAAAAAATTAAAAGTAGATGCAGACTTAGATACCTTAAAAGTGAATAGAAAAAATAAACCTATAGTAGTAAAAGGAGAAAATTTTGAGAAAGAATTTGAAAGTATTACGGATACAATTAAATACTTTGGTACTTTAAATATCAAATTAGATAGAAAAGCTCTTTATCTTCATTTAAAAGACGGTGAAAAATATAAAAACTATTCTTTTTCTCATAAATAACTAAATAATAGTTAAAAAAATAACATACTTTCTTTGACTGGAGTAGTAATAAGTATTATTCAATTACATTAAATAAACGTAGAAATAACCCGCAATGTTCAGAAATTTGTGGTATCTTACACAGTTCTATGCCTATCGTTGTAGAATCAGTTTCCTTAGAGAAATTCTTATCTTGATTACAAGAACAATAGTAGGATAAAACCCATCTAATAACTCTAGACCCGCCGGAAGGGCGGGCCTTGTCCGCTCCCCAAGGGTCAAAGACCTTCGGAGAGGGGACTAGATAGATTTTATTAAAATAATTGTCTTGTACAATTAACATGTTATGAAAGGTAACACCTTACCAGATAGTATAACATATCCCAGTATATACATCTTATGAAGTAACTGGTTAATTGCAGTCTAAATTTTATACAGCAATTAAGGGGAGGGGAGAAGAGTAAAATAAACTTTTGCTTAAAGCCCCCCATAAAAAAAGAAATTAGCTCAATTGGTATAGCATCCGTTTTACACGCGGCAGGTTAAGTGTTCGATTCACTTATTTTCAACTTATTTTTCATAATTACACACCTATCTTAAAGGGAAAATGGTTAAATTTAACCATAATAAACATAAAAATTTATAGTAATGTAGTAAGGATGTACAATATTAATTAAACTTATAACTTTCATTGCTTTGCCCTAATTTATACCAATAATTCATAATAATATTCTATGTTAAACATATTGAAAAATAAACAAAATAGTTTAAACCGTAAACTATCTATCAATAAAAATTTTCTTATAGGGTTTATTAGTAGTATAACTACTGCTGCGATGGGCTACATATTAAGACTTATTCTTTTAAATTATTTAGAATATGACGTTTTTACTAATCTAGATAATTGAACTGTTAGCTTGAGTTACTTTTGCTCTTTAGGTGGTAGTCGTTTTGTAATTAATGAATGACTTAAAGAAAATACTTTCCGAATGCATTCTTGTGGTGGTACTAACCCAGTTGGGTATATTAGTACTATGCAAGCTCCTAATGATCCAGGTATAGGTAGCTCTACACCAGCTGGTAGTTCTGGTGCTTTAATTACAGATGATCGTTTAAAATTACAGCAAAGACTTACTAAAATAGAAGAAAAAGTACAGTACTTTGGGGAACAATATGACGCTGCTAAATATGATTTGGATCAAATTGTACCTAAAAGAGCTTTTTTCATAGAAAGAGGTGAGGAACACCTATGACAAATGGAACATCAAAAAGCTGTTTCTGCAATAAATGATTGTCGTACTAATCTATCTAGTGAATTGAGAATGCAACAAATATTAAAAACCAAATTAGAAAACGAAGATTATTCTATGTCTTCTGCATCTGCTACTACTAAACGTAGCTTCACTGATAGTTCTATGTCTAATGATGATTTCAGTACACGTATTAATAAACGTACATCTGATAATCAATAATTATATGTAGTTAAAAGCTTTAAGTTAATACATAAAAATAACTTATATAGTTTACCAAATTATTTATAATTGCATTCTCTGGATTAGAACTAGGTATTGCATTTATACAATCACAAGTTTTTGTAGTGTTATCATGTTCATATATTAAAGATACATTAGAATTACATTAAAGGTATATTACCTTATTTTTTCGACGTAATTTCGGATATTCCTGGTTCTATTTGTAATGGGGCAAATTGTAAGGGTAAAGTCTTTTGTGGCGATACTACCTGTATATGTAGAAGAGTAAAGTCTTTTGCGGCGATACTACCTGCAAATGTAGAAGAGTAAAGCCCCTCTTGGGGGCTAGATATTTTTAGAACATTATTTAATCGCCTTTATAGCTCAATGGTAGAGCGGAATACTGTTAATATTTTGATAAATGTTCGATTCATTTTAAAGGCTTCTCATTTGCCTTTACAATTTTGCTCATTATAACATAAAAAAAAAGAATAGTTACCTTATTTCCCTTTCTCTTTTACTTTTTTATATTGTGATATAGTAACAAAAAAGTAAGCACTACAGCTATTGCTGTGCGTTTTGGTTGTGATTTTCAAAAAAAAAGACGTATTATGAACTAATTATTAAATATCATGTTAAATTTAAACAGAAGCAATTTTCAAGCACATCCTTTTCATCTAGTATCTCCTTCTCCATGACCTTTATATACATCTATTAGCTTACTAAGCCTTACTACATCCGCTGTTTTATCCTTTCATGGATTTGGTTATGCAGAATACAATTTAATCATGAGTTTAACATCACTAATATTAGCTATGTCATTCTGATGAAGAGATGTAATAGCAGAGGGTACATACTTAGGTAATCACACTCTTGCTGTCCAAAGAGGGTTAAATCTTGGTGTTGGTTTATTTATAGTATCTGAAGCTTTATTTTTCTTAGCAATATTCTGAACATTCTTCCATAGTGCTCTATCACCTGCAGTAGAGTTAGGTGCTATGTGACCTCCTATGGGAATAGAAGCTATCGATCCTTTTGAACTACCATTAATAAATACAGTGCTTTTATTAGCTTCAGGGTTTACTGTTACATATGCACATCATTTTTTAATTAACGGAAAAAGAGGTAAAGCTTTATATGGTCTATTATATACTATCATATTAGCAACTGTATTTACAGCACTACAAGGTGTTGAATATTCAGTATCATCATTCACTATTTCAGATGGAGCTTTTGGATCATGTTTTTACTTTGGGACAGGGTTCCACGGATTACATGTAATGATAGGTACAGCATTCTTAGCTGTAGGTTTATGACGTGTATTAGCATATCATTTAACAAACAATCATCATTTAGGATTAGAAGCTGGGATTCTGTATTGACATTTTGTTGATATTGTTTGATTATTCTTATTTGTTTCAATATATTATTGAGGTTCATAAGATTTTGATATCTTATATTGTTAAAACTCTTTAATCTCTTTGTTAACATTATTGTTGAACTTCATACTATTTTTATAACTTATTCCTATACTTCTCGTAATATTCTTTCGGATCTAATATATAAATCCGAAGGGTCTAGCAACGATGATGGTGATACAGGTGGTACTGATAACAATAATGAAGGGAACGGGGAGGAAAGTTTTGAAATAGAAGATGAGATAGCAAATCATAATAAACTAATTAGGGAAGCTAAGGACGCTATAAAATTAAATGATAGACTTCCTTATTCTCAAAAAGAGAAAAATGCACACTTAACTAGACTAAGAAATGATCCTGATGTTCAAGATTATTATCTTGGGAATACTCCTGAGGTCAGCGATTTACCAGAATTACTGAGAGCTCTTACATCAAAATAGTAATGAAAATTTAATGGAATCCTTTAGTATAGCAAATGCTATATGACAAGGATCATTATAAATAATCTTATTAAGTAACTGTTAACTAGTTGGTCTTTCTATCTGTTAACTAGTTGGTCTTTCTATCTGTTTTCTAGTTGGTCTTTCTGTTAACTATTTCGTCTTTCTATCTGTTAACTATTTCGTCTTTCTATCTGTTAACTAGTTCGTCTTTCTATCTGTTTAACTATAAACAAATGGTTAAATTACCATTAACTTGTTATGCTATATAACTATGTTACCTAATCCCTGAGGGATTATTTAGGAACCTGAAGGGATTATCCGAAGAAATATAGCATGACAAATCCCATTATTTATATCAGCTATGTGGCGGTAAATAGCAAGAGAGATCTTTATGTATATTTCTAGTGGAATAAGGGAGAAGATTAACAAATGTTTAAGATAAACAAATGTTTAGTAAAGCCCCGTAAAAAAAAAAGTAATTTTCTCATGGAAGAGAACATTTGTTTTACACTTACTTTTTTTAATATATCATGCTGTTTGGCCCCTGTCTACTCAAGCTTGCGGGGGGGGGGGAGAGGGGCCTATATTAAAAAGTTCCTCCGCGTCTTCTTGCTTTTTTTAGGCCCCCCGAAGGGGGGGGGGGTCCAAACAGAAATATAGGATATATATAACAAAAAAGTAAGAAGAAAAGAACAAGGAGGCTGTTATTTTTTTTTACAGATGATATATGTAAAAAAAAATAACTGAGGAAGGTTAAATGTTCAAACCACTTATTTTATTACACTTCCTTTGTATTAATACAAAGAATCTGATTTAGAAGATAGAGCCTTAAGAATGTTAGAAGTAGGTAATTTACTAGCGATCTTATGGGTATTAAAATCCCCGGAGGCGGTAAACAAAGAACTTAATAGTAACGTACAGGATATAGATGTCTATATACTAGTACGTATAAACAATAACAGGAAATTTATAAAAGATTTTACAGTTTATTATAGATTTTACGGTTTATAATAGATTCGTGAAATAGTAATAAAAGCAGTATAACTGTTAACGTAATTTATTGAATAGAAATAAGCTTAAAATATAAAAAAAAAATAAATGAGATTATTAAAAAGCCATCCAATTTTAAGATTAGCGAATTCTTACTTAGTAGATTCACCACAACCTTTAAATTTAAGTTACATGTGAAATTTTGGTTCTTTATTAGCCTTTTGTTTAATCATACAAATTGTTACGGGTGTAACTTTAGCAATGCATTACAACCCTAGTGTAGCAGAAGCATTTAACAGTGTAGAGCATATTATGAGAGATGTAAATAACGGGTGATTAATACGTTATTTACATAGTAACACTGCTTCAGCGTTTTTCTTCATAGTTTACTTACACATAGGTAGAGGTATGTACTATGGATCTTATAGAGCACCTAGAACTCTAGTATGAACTATTGGTACTGTTATCTTTATCTTAATGATGGCTACAGCTTTCTTGGGATACGTCCTTCCGTATGGGCAAATGTCATTATGAGGT